>Ga0315286_10001540_pt1 | contig 20899 bp, 13 predicted proteins | sample YL17G10_0_MG_FD_205038 | JGI IMG/M metagenome (GOLD analysis project Ga0315286, IMG submission 205038) | Sediment microbial communities from Yellowstone Lake, YNP, Wyoming, USA - YL17G10_0 | ecosystem: Environmental > Aquatic > Freshwater > Lake > Sediment | place: USA: Wyoming | collected... | reverse complement strand
CGGCGAGCCCCGCGAAGCATTCGCCCGGCTTCGGGCTTCGCGGTCGCTCCGCTTCCGGGGATTCCACATGCACATCGGGACCGGGATCCGCGATCCGCGCGAATATGGACGCGCGCTCAACCGGCTAGCGCCGCTCGTCCGCGCCGCGCGGGCCGCCGGCCTGCCGGCCGAAGTCATGGACGTCGGCGGGGGCTACGCCTCCCGGACCACGCGGGAACTGACGACCCGGGAATTCCTGGCCTATCAGGGCCTCGGCATCCTCCCCTCGTTCGCCCCGGGGCCCGGACCGGCGTTCGTCGATTACGGACGGGAGATCGCGGCGGCCGTCAGCCGGATCTTCGCCGGCGGCCCGCCTCCCGAGGTTCTCTTCGAGCCCGGCCGGGCGATCGCCTCCCCGAACCAGGTCCTTCTCCTCTCCGTACTGCACGTGAAGAAGAGGCCCCGCGTCCGGACCTGGATCGTCACCGACGGGGGATTGGGCACGGTCTCTCTCCCCACATTCTATGAATACCACGAGGTGTTCCTGGCCGACGACGTCACGCGCCCCCGGACGGGCCGGGCCACCATCATCGGGCCCGTCTGTTTCGCCTCCGACATCGTCTATCGCAACAAGCCCATGCCCGCCGTCCGCGGCGGCGAAACTCTGGCCATCATGGACAGCGGCGCCTATTTCACCGCGCAGGAATCTTCGTTCGGGTTCCCGCGCCCGGCGGTGGTCTGCGTCGCCGGGACCTCCGTCCGCCTGGTCCGGCGGAGGGAAACCTATGCCGACATGACCGGCCGCGATGAAGCGACCGGCAGATATATCTCCCAGGAGGAAAACCATGAAATTCGCGCTCATTGAGAACGGAACGAATCCCGCCCGGGACCGGATCGCCGAAGAGATCGTCCGGGCTTGCCTGGCCCGAGGCCATGAGCTCGCCCCGGCGGGGAACGGCGTCAAGTTCGTCCTGAACCTGACCGACACGGACGCGCCGCGCCTCTTCCGCCGCCGCGCCCAGTCGGTCATCGTCGTCTCCCTCGTGACCGCCAAGGCGCCGCCCGAAGACCTCCGGTCGCTGTGCTACACGACGCTCGTCCGCACGCTCTCCAACGTGGTCCTATGCGCCGTGCCGCGGCCCGGGGCGGCAGACGACGGCGGGCCGGCCTGGGAGATGTACTTCACCACACCCGAAGCCGGGTTCTATCATCTCCCCTATGACGCCGAGAGCGTTTGCGACAAGCTGATTCCCATCGCCGCGGCCCGGTTCGCGATCGACAACCGGATCTCCGAGGACCTGCCGCCGGCCTATTGGGAAACATCGCCCGTGATCGAGGACCTCCGGCGGGCCGCCGCCCGGCTCGGCGGACTCGGGGTCCTGCCGGTGCCCTTTCCGCTCCACGAGCTCCTGAGCGAGGACAGCATCCGCCACATCTTCCTCATCTTCGGGATGAAGGGCCTGAGCTACGGCAACATGAGCGCCCGCGAACGGATTCCCGGCCTCGGCGAGGCGACCTTCTGGATGACCGCCCGCGGCGTCGACAAGTCCCGGGTGTCGGTCATTGGCCGCGATTTCCTGCTCGTCCGCGGGCTCGACTATGAGGCCCGGGAGGTGCTGGTCAGCGCCCCGCCGTCGCGCGACCCCCGGGCGCGCGTGTCGGTCGACGCCGTGGAGCACGAGCTCATCTACCAGTCGTTCCCGGAAGTCGGGGCGATTGTCCACGTCCACGCCTGGGTCGACGGAATCGCCTGTACCCGCCAGAACTATCCCTGCGGCACGATCGAGCTCGCCGAGGAGGTCGTCCGCATGCTCCGCGGGACCCCCGCCCCCGGCCGGGCCATCGTCGGTCTCAAGAACCACGGTCTGACCATCACTGGCCCGGACCTCGACGACATCTTCGGCCGCCTCGAAGGCCGCCTCCAAACCGAAGTCCGGATGATCGCCTGACGGGACGCTCGCGGGGGCTTGAAGGATCGGGCGAGCTATTTCTTGAACCGGTAGCCCATCCAGGGAACCGTCAGCAGATGGACGGGACGGGACGGGTCCTTCTCGATTTTTTGCCGCAGGGTGTGGACGAACGTGTCGATCGTCCGGGTCGTGGGAAAGGTCTCGTAGCCCCAGACCTCGTTGAGGATCGTCTCGCGGCCGACGACCTCGCCTTCGTGCCGAACGAGGAGCTCGAGCAGCCCGAACTCCTTCGCCGTGAGGAAAAGCTCTTTGTTCTTGCGGACCGCGGTTCTCGCCTTGAAATTGATCCGGACGTCGCCGAAAGCGCATTCCTCGACCGGCGCCTCGGTCCGCTGCGTGCGCCGGAGGACGGCCTGGATGCGGGCCAGAAGCTCCCTTTGACCGAACGGTTTGACGAGGTAATCGTCGGCCCCGAGCCCCAGACCAAGGACTTTGTCGACCTCGTCCTTCTTTTGCCCCGTGAGGAGGATGACGGGCACCATACAGCCTTTCTCGCGGAGGAGCTTGCAGACTTCGAAGCCGTTCATCCCGGGGAGCATCACGTCGAGGAGGACGAGCGCCGGGCGTCCCGAGAGAGCCAGGGCCAGCCCCTTTTCCCCGTCCGGAGCGGCTTGGACGCGGAACCCTTCCGTTTCAAGAAAGGCGATCGTCGTTTCCCGGAGGGCCGGGTCATCCTCGATCATCAGGATCTGAGCTTTCATGGCTTCGGAAAGACGAGGCGGAATTCGCTCCCCCGGCCGGGTTCGCTCTCGAGGCGGACTTCGCCGCCGTGAGCCTCCATGATGTGCCGCACGACCTTCAATCCCAAGCCGGCGCCCTCGGGCCGAAGCCGGCGGACGTTGTCCGCCCGGTAGAATTTTTCGAAAATCCTCTCCCGGTCCTCGGGGATGACCCCGACGCCCCGGTCGCGGACGAAGATCGCCGCGTCCTGCCCTCCGACGAGTCCGATTTCGACCATCCTGTTCTCCCCCGAATATTTTATAGCATTGTCGATCAAATTGATCAACGCCTGTTTGACCGCGTCGGCATCCGCCCGGCGCTCGACGGGATCCGCGGGCAGCTGGACCGCGAGCTCGAACCCTTCGGCTTCGGCCGCCGGCCGGAAGACTTCGACCGCCTCCCGGACGACCGTCCGCAGGTCCGTCGGCCCGAAACGGAAGGTCATGGCCTGCCGCTCGATGCGGCCGAAATCCAGAACATTGTGCAGAAACCGCGACAGCCGGGCGCTCTCCCCGGCCAGGAGGCGGAGAAAGCGCTCCCGCTGCGCCGGGTCCGCGACCCGGCTGCCCTGGAGAACCTCGGCCAAGCCCTGGATCGAGCTCATCGGAGTGCGGAGCTCATGGGAGACGGTCGAGATGAATTCGGTCTTGAGGCGGTTGAGCTCGTCGAGCTTCTCCTTCGAAGCCCGCTCGTAGATCACATCCTCCTGCAAGCCGACCCGCTCGAGGTTCGCGACGAGCTCGCCGGCCATAGTCCGGATGAGCTCGATGTCCTCGCGCGAGAATCGCGCCCCCGATTTCTTCCGGCCCAAGGCCAGAACGCCCGCGCCCGTTTCCGGGGAGAACGGCAGGCCGAAGGCGATATCGATCCGGAGCGCTTCGAGGACGGTCCCCGCCCTGAGATCGACGTCGGGCGCGATCAGGACGCCCCCGGGACGGCCCCAGACGGACCATTCGCCCGAGCCGTCCGGAAGCGCCGGGAATCCGGCCGGCCAAGGGTCGCCGAAAACCAGGAGCCCCTCGTTTTCCGTGGCCGCCGGCCGCCGGAGGACGAGCCGGAGGCTCAGGAATTCGACGGGGATGGCTTCGCGGAGCTCTTTCAGAAAGCAGGCCGCAAGCTCGTCCCGGCCGACGAAATGGCGCAGGCATTCGTTGAAATCGAGCACCACCCGGCGATAGTCGTAGCGCTGACGGAAAAACAGGCGATCGACCAGGTCCTGGATCTTCCGCTGCGCCGGCCGGAACGCCGCGGCCGCCAGGAACACGCCCGCCGCGGTGAAGAGATCCGAACCTCCCGGGGCGAGCCGGGCGAACCCCCGCTCCGCCACCTGAACGACGAGAAGATAGACGCCGATGGTGAAGACGGTCAGGGCCGAATAGACGAGGCTGCGGTTGATGACCAGGGAGATGTCCATCAGCCGGTGCCGGACGATGGCGATGGCGAAGGCGGCCGGGATGGCCGCGAAGCAGAGCGCGACCACCTCTTCGGTGACGATGGGCTTCATTCCGAGCAGGATCGGAATCTGATAGAGCAGGAGGAAGGGAAACACCCCGACGGCCAGGCCGTAGAAAATCCATTGGATCTGGGAACGTCGTTCCTCCGTCCCGCATTTGCCCAAAGCCCGACCCAAGGCGACGATGGCCGCCAGGATGAACGCCAGGACATAGATCCGGAAAGCGAAGTAAAATTTGCCGTAGAAATGGATCGCTCCGACGGAGGGCTTCAGGAAGGCCGTCAGAAAGGTGGCCGCCTGGATCCCGGCAAAGAGCAGGGCGGGGACGTAAATGAAGGCCCGCCGCTTGCGGACCGGCTCCGGAGCGAATGACAGCGCCAGGTCGAGCAGGACGGCGGGAACGAGGGCATAGGCCAGTATGAAGAAGAGGCTGGGCAGGAACGTCGTCCAGCGGGCGGGATGGAGGCCGTAATATTCGCCGCTGATGATCTGTCCCGCGCCGAAGACGAGCGTCAGGACGTAGAAGAGCCGGGCCCGGATATCGGCGGGCTTGAGAACGAAGGTCGCCGTCCCGATCGCGATGCAGAACAGGCCGATCAGGAGAAAGAGGAGCGGGAAAGGGGTGGCCGCGAAATAGGAAACCACGGGGGCCGTGATCGTCCGGACGGTTCCGTCCGCATCGCGCATTTCGAAAACGGCGAGATCGCCGATCTCCTTGCCGACGAGGGCCGCATCCCGGTCCTGTCCGGAGGAGATCTCGACATCGCCGATCCGGAGGAGGGCGTTTTCCGGGACCGAAGGCGGAACGCCCGGACGCAGCCGTAGAAGATGATAGCCGTAAATGCAGAGGGACAGGACGATGAACCCGGCCATCAAGGATAGAAGAAACGAAAACCTGCGCTTCACGAGGCTGCCCCCCTGCGAGGCCCATTATGTTCGAGAGGACGGAAATTTGTCAACGCTCTAAATCCGTTCATCAAATTGACTTTAAGGCTTCTTTGAAGCTATATTTCAACCATTGCGATATCCCGGGGGCCATCCGGGACGCGGCGCACAGCGAAAGGACCGCTATGAAAGAGACGAAAAGCACCAAAACAGAGCCGGGAGCCGCGGACCAGCCTCCCGTATCGAAGATCGGCCGATATTTAATCGTGCGAGAGCTCGGACGCGGGGCGATGGGCATCGTCTATGAGGCGATCGACCCCGTCATCCAGCGCAAGGTCGCTCTTAAAACCATCCGCTTCGACCGCTTCAGCTCGGGCGAAGAACTCGCCGAGCTGCAGACGCGGTTCCTGCACGAGGCCCAGGCGGCGGGCGGTTTGTCCCATCCGAACATCGTCACAATCTACGACGTCGGCATTGACCAGGACGCGACCTTCCTGGCCATGGAGTTCATCGAAGGGAGCAGCCTGGAGCACCTCATCTCCACGAAGCGCAAATGGCCGATCGAAACCGTCGTGGCCATGGTCAGCAAGATCGGGGAGGCGCTCGAATACGCCCACGAGAAGGGCATCATCCACCGCGACGTCAAGCCGGCCAACATCCTGGTCGACCACGCCGGCCGGCCGCGAATCGTCGATTTCGGGATCGCCCGCTTGGCGAGTTCGACGATGACCCGGACAAGCATGACTCTCGGCACCCCTTCTTACATGGCCCCCGAGCAGATCGCCGGCCAGAAGGTGGACAAGCGGGCCGACATTTTCTCCCTGGGCGTGATCCTCTACGAAATGCTCACCTATCAGAAGCCGTTCACCGGGAGTGACGTGACGACGATCATCTTCAAGATCATGCAGCAGGATCCGCCCCTGCCGCGCGCGATCGAGCGGGAGATCCCAAGGGGACTGGAATATGTGATCATGAAGTCTCTGTCAAAGAGCCTCGAAAACCGCTATCAGAGCTGCCGGGAATTCAACGCCGACCTGGCCGATTATAAAAAATACGAGAACTGGGAGACTCCCAAAACGGCCGAAGGCGGGGCGGCCGCGGTCATCGCCTCGCCACCCGCCGGGACCATCCCCGCCGTTTCAACGGCGGCATCCTCCCCCCCCGAACGGGCCAGCGGGGACGCCGCCGGCAAGGAGCTCACGGATACCGTGACGATCCGCAAGCCCTCCGCGCTCGCGGCATCCGCGGCGGCTTCAACCACGACATCCAAAAAACGCAACCGCATCGCCCTGGCCGCCGTGGCGGGCGGCATCATCATCATCGCGGCGGCCTTCCTTCTTTTCGGCCCGTCCCGGACCCCCAAGCCCAGGGACGATGGCGGCGTGCCGGTCACAACCGTGGAGCAAAAGCCGGCCCCGCCTTACGCGGGCGCGGCGACCCCTAAAACCGAGCCGGCCGCGAAAGATGCCGCGGTGACGAAGCCCGAAGCGGGCGATCTGAAGCCGCAGCCCGCCGACGCCGGGGGAGCGCAGAAAACAGGGGCCCCGGCGGAAGCTACCGCCGCGAAAACCGGGGCGGAGGCCCCGCCCCGCGGCGCGAACCCAGCTCCGCCCAAACCGGCGCCGGCCTCGGGCGGCGGCTCGCAAAGCTCCGAAAAGCCCGAATCGCCCGTCCGGATCTACACGATCGCGAAGATCCTTAAGAGAGTCGAACCCGTTTACCCTGATAAAGCGAGAAAGGACAAAATCGAAGGTCTCATTGTGCTCGAAGTGACGGTGGACAGGGAAGGCCGGGTGACGAACGCCAAGGTCCTGCGCTCGATCCCCGCCCTGGATCAGGCCGCGATCCAGGCGGTCATGCAATGGCGGTATGAGCCCCAAATCATCCGGGGGCGTCCCCGGGCATTCATTTGCTCCGCGACGGTCGTCTTCAAGCCGAAATAAAAATAGGGGACATAATACTCTGTCCCGGGCGATAGCCCTAGGGACAGAGTATTGCGTCCCCCAAGGGGTAGTTGACAATTCACTTTTGGATGGATAGATTATGACCAAATGCTCTACAGGAGGGATCCCATGAGGAAATCCGGTTTGTACGCTCTTCTAGCGGCCATGATCCTGCCGATTCTGCTGGCCTCCTCGGCCGCAGCCGCCCAGGTTTGGATCGTCGACATCCTGGCCAACCCCGCCCGGTATTGGAACATGACGGTCACGCTGGTCGGGCAGGTCCAGAACGTCGCGGCCAATCCCGCGGGCACGACGCGCGGGACGTACACGCTCCTCGACGAAAGCTGCCCCAATCCGATCACGGTCCGGACGAATGAGCTCCCGCCCGTCGGAAAATCCTATTCCGTGACGGGCATCATCATTCAGGACCCGGCGGCGGCGGGAGCGCCCCTCCTGAAGGAAGTCTCGCGCTCCTCTCCCGGAATGGCCTCGACCACTCTCTACATCCTGATCGGGGCCGGCGCCGTGTTCCTGATCCTCCTCGTCGTGTTCATCGTCATGCTGGCCAAGCCCAAGCAAAAAGCCGCGGCCCAGGCCGAGACCATCCGGCCGCGGCCCCAGGACACCATCCGCCCCGCCGTTCCGCCGGCGGCCTATGCCGACCCGGGGAAGACGACGAAAATCCCTTCCGGGCCCGCCCCTTTGCCGGATAAGACTCAGGTCTTCATGAGCCTGGGCGCCGACATCATCGTCGAGAAAGGCCCCGACAAGGGAAACGAGTTCCCGCTCCACAAGCAGGTCATGACCATCGGCCGGCCCGGCGCCCGGAAGAACGACATCGAGCTCGGGGACGACACGGTCTCCAAGGACCAGGCTTCGATCTATTACGACAATGCCCGGAAGACCTTCTCCATCGCCAACGAAAGCGCGACCAATCCGACCAAGGTCAACGGACAGCAGATTTCCGGCCCGACGCTCATCGAACATGACGCCGTCATCGAGATGGGCAGGACGGTTCTCCGCTTTAAAAAGACCTAAGGACCGAGGTGCGGATCGAAGCGTTCGGCCACACGGACATCGGCAGGAACCGGGAGTGGAATGAGGATAACTACCTCTGCCAGGACCTCCTGCAGCGCGGCTCGTTCCCCTGGCGGCCCCTCCATCTCCTGGCCGTCGCCGACGGTATCGGGGGCCAGGCCGGCGGCGAGAAAGCGAGTTCCCTGGCGATCGAAACGCTGGGGGAAGTGGTGGTCGACCGCCTCAAGCCCGGGGCAACGCCGCCTGACTTTCCGGGGGTCCTGCGGGAGGCCTGCGAGATCGCGAATGCCCGCATCTTCGGCGCCGCGGCGGCCGACGGCTGTTTGACCGGGATGGGCACGACGCTCGTGGCCGCCCTCGTGGCCGAAGGCCGGGCGACCATCGCCAACGTGGGCGACAGCCGGGCCTATCATATCCGCGGCCGCGTCCTGACTCAGGTTACCCGGGATCACTCCTGGGCGGCCGAGCAGCTGCGGTCGAACGCGATGACGGAGTCGGAAATCCGCCGCTCGCCGTTCAAGAACATGATCACCCGGTCGCTAGGCTATTTCGAAAAGATCGAGGCGGATATCTACGAGATCGTGCTCCTCGAAGACGATTACCTGCTTCTCTGCACGGACGGGCTCTACGGATTCGTCCCGGAGAAGCAGCTCCTCAGGGCCTTCCGGCACCGGAATCATCCGGAAAAAATCTGCCGGAGGCTGATCCAGCTGGCGAACGACCATGGCGGCCGGGACAATATCACCGGCGTGGCCGCATATTTCGGCGAAGACGAGCGGCGGCCGAAACCGTCGCTCACCGATACGGTCAAGCTCGAGCGTCCCGACTGAGCCGGGGACGGGTCAGGGAAGCGAGGAGAGATGAGGACGCGCAAAGGAGCAGGACTCCTCGCGGCGGCAACCCTGGCTTTTATGGTCCCGCTCAATGGCGCCCCCCAGAAGACCGTTATCCTCCAGCGGGTCGACGTCACCCGCCTCCCGGACATCGAGGTCTATCTGACCGTTACGGACGCCCGGGGAAACTCGGTCCTGGGACTGACCGAGCTCGAAGTGACGGTCGGACTCGACGTCGCGCCCCAAAAAATCGGCACCCTGACCTCGGCCCTCTCCGGCGGCGAACGCCTGGCCGTGGCGTTGCTCTTCGACCGGAGCGGGAGCATGAAGAAGGCCCTGGACCAGACCAAGGACGCCGCTACGCAGTTCCTCAAGCGCCTGAGCATCGAGGACACGATGGCCGTTGTCAGTTTCGACGACAAGGTCCGGGTCGAAGCCGCGTTCACCGCCGACCGGACGACGCTCCAAGCCGCCATCCGCGGCCTCACTCCAGGGAACGACACGGTCCTCTATGACGCCATCCGGACGGCGCTCGACCTCTTCAAGGCCGTCGCCACGAAGCGGCAGGCCATCCTCGTCCTGAGCGACGGGAAGGACACGCGGAGCAAGGCCACGTCCGACGAGGCCCTGGCCGAAGCCAAGAAGCAGGGCGTTCCCATCTTCTCCCTGGCCCTGGGCGATCTGGTGGACGAAGCCGCGCTGCGGCGTCTGGCCGATGAGACCGGCGGGACGGTCCTTAAGGCTTCGCGGCCCGAGGAGCTCCTCCTGCTTTACCAGAAGATCGCCGACCAGTTGAAGAACCAGTATCTCCTCCGGTTCACCTCAACCTTCGGACGGGACGACCGGTGGCACAGGCTCCGGGTCCAGGTCGCGAGCGCCGGCGAGGCGGCCGCCGAGGGTCAGCGGGAATTCATCTCCTCCTTCGGCATCGGCGTAAGCCGGGACGTGATCAGCGGAATCGAGCGCCGGGAGGAAAAGCACGATGTTCTTATCTATGCGGCCCTCGGCGCATTGGGGGGCCTGATCCTGAGTCTGCTCCTCCTTGCCCTATTGCGCCTCGTCCGCCGCGATCTCACATTCCGGCCCGTTCTCGTCGTCGGGATCGTCGTCCTCCTCCTCCTGCTCGGCGGAATCGTCGGCGTCCTGATCAAGGAGCTCGGCGCCTGAAGGCGGAAACCCATGCCCGAACACCCGTCCTCGAAATCGCCCCCCCCGGCCCGCGGGGGGAACCCGGCCTCCACCAAGTCCGGCGAGAAGATTGGAAAATACGACATCGTCCGGGAAATGGGCCGCGGGGCGATGGGCATCGTCTATGAAGGGACCGATCCCTACATCGGCCGCCGGGTGGCGATCAAGACCATCCGCTTCGACGTCCTCACCCAGCCCGCCGAACAGGACGAAGCCCAGCAGCGGTTCATGCGGGAGGCCCGGGCGGCGGGCATTCTCTCCCACCCGAACATCGTCACGATCTACGACGTCGGCGAGGACCGGGGTCTCACGTACATCGCCATGGAGTACATCGACGGCGAGAGCCTGGAGTCGATGGTCTCCGCCCGGAAGCGGCTAACGCTCGACGACATCATCGCCCTCTTCGTCCAGCTCGGCGACGCGCTGGACTACGCCCACCGCAACGGCATCATCCATCGCGACATCAAACCGGCCAACATCCTCGTCGACCGGGAGGGACGGCCCCGGATCGTGGACTTCGGGATCGCCCGCATTTCCTCGTCGTCCCTGACCCAGACGAACCAGGTTCTGGGGACGCCGTACTATATGGCCCCCGAGCAGATCGCGGGAAAGGCCGTAGACCACCGGGCCGACCTTTACGCTCTCGGCTCCATTCTCTACGAGCTCCTGACGTACGAAAAGCCTTTCCCGGGCGACAACGTGACGACCGTGATCTACAAGATCATGAACGAGCCGCCGCCCCGGATCCGCGACGCGGCGAAAAACCTGCCCGCGGGCCTGGACTATGTCGTCGCCAAGTCGCTGGCCAAGGAACCCGCCCGCCGCTACCAGAGCGGCCGGGAGCTGGCCGAGGACCTTCGGAATCATCCGCTTTATACAAGCGTCGAAGCCGGATCCGCGGCGTCGACGGGCAACATTCCATCAACCGCCCCGGCCGACCTCTCCGGCCCGCCGTCTTCAGTCGGATCGCGCAGACCGATGATGTTCGTCCTGGGAGCGATGATGGTTCTCGCCGCGATCGTCATCGTCGTCGTCCTCGCTTCGCGCAAGAAGGAGCCGTCCTTTACCGGAGGAGGCGGAAACGCCGCTCCCATCAGCGCCGCCGCCTCCGCCACGGGCACGGCCATCCCGGCGGAGTCCAAGCCTGCGCCGCCGGCGGGGCGGGAGGCGGCGCCCGCGAAAAACGAAGAGACGCGCGTCGCCCCTGAGAATCCGCCGCTTGCCAAGGGGACGGATGAAACGAAGACGGCAAGCGCGGCCCCCGAAAATCCGGCTCCGCCCAAGGGAGCCGCCGATCCCAAGACGATCGGCGCCCCCCCCGAGACGAAAACGGGAGGATCATCCTCCGAAATCGGCGACCGGCTCCAGATCGCCAAAGCCGCCTTCCAACGGTCCAACTATCTCAAATGCATCGACGAAGTCCGGAAAGTGCTGGCCATCGACGCCGGCAACGCCGAAGCCCAAAGCTATCTGGACATGGCCACATTCAAGCAGGCGCCGGCGGACCTCACGGCGATGCTCGGAGAATACACGACCACCCTGGCCCGGGCGCCGCAGCGGCTGACCGAATTCTTCGCGGCGAATTCCTCCGAGGAGCTGTTGAGGACGCTCAAGGTCGAGACGGCCGAACTCCTCCGCGACCACGAGCAGTTCCAGATCAGCGCTTCCGCCCCGGCCTTGAACGTCGTCGACGCCGGGAAGGGTACCTACAAAGCCGACATGGTGTTTTCGGAGGTCCTGACCGCGCTGTCCCGGGCCAAGAAGGTCCGGGTCGTTCTCTACGAGGGCAAGATCAAGTGGTTCCTTGAAAAGACGGATCGGTGGCGGATCCAGAGGATCGACTACATCACGACCAATTGACGCCGGCCTTCCGACGCGGCCGGACGCCCGAAGCGCTCCGCAGGAGCCGCGCGGGATTACGCCTCGAGCGTCAGCGTGGTCGTGCCAATGACAATCCGATCGCCGAGGAAGACCGGGCTCTCGTTGACCGGCTGGCCGTTGAGGAGCGTGCCGTTCGCACTGCCCAGGTCCCGGAGGACGAAGCCCTCGGGCCCGGCGATGATCTCAGCGTGGGCGCCCGATGCCAGCGCGTCATGGATGACGACGGCGCAGTCCTCTCGCCGACCGATCGTCGTTCGCTCACTTCGGATCATGACCGTCTTGCGGCCCCCATCGGCATAAACCACGGCCAGGCTCGCCGAGACCCTCACCCCCGCCTCCCGACGGAGCGAGCGCCGCGGGGGAGCCGGCTCCCCCTCCGCCCGCCGCTTCCGGACGAGGAGGATGCCGAGGGCGAGGATGAGGGCGCCCAGGAGCAGGATAATGCTGCCGACGAAGAGGGCGCTCGGCCCGGCCGCCGCGGGCAGGACGAGCCCGCCCCCGCCGCCCATGGCGACGCCGGTCGTGACCTGGGTGAACACCCGGGCCAGATCCTGGGCGTTGGCCACGGGGAAATACTTCCCCGAGCCCGCCGAAGCAACGTCGCCAAGCTCCTTTTCCTCCTTGGAGCCTTTTCGGATGTCGAATCCTATGACGTCCAGAGTGATCTCGATCGGCTTGGCAATCGACGGCGCGGCGGCGACCCGCTTGTCGAAGGCTTCGACGTCAGGATCCGCCTGCGCCGCCTGTTGCGCGCGCCCGAGGAGCGGCATTGTTCCCAGGACCGCCAGCGCCAGAACAAGGACTTGCTTTTTCATCGCCGGCCTCCTCACTTCGTCAGGTCCACGGAAATCGTCCGCACCCGGATCGATTTCGCTTCCTCGACGGGCTTGCCGCTGCAGTTCTCGCCGCCGTCGCTGAGCAGAATGATGCGGCCCGTCTTGCCGCGGGCCGCGCGTCTCAGGTAATTCGAGGCGATCCGGAGCGAATAGGCGATGGGCGTGCTCCCGGAGGCCTCGAAGCCCAGCTTGCTGGTCACCAGGCCCGGATCGCGGGTGAATCCCTGGAGGAGGGTGCAATTGCCGCAGTCGAAGAAGGCGAAGAGCGCCCATTCCTCCTTATTGTCTTTTCCCACATAGCCCGCCAAGGCGGCCCGGACGGCTTCCTTGGCTGACGCCAGCTTGGCGCCCTGCATGCTGCCGGAAGCGTCGATCACGAACACGGTGGATTTGTCGAGGGCGTCGGGCGGCAGCTTGATCGAGGCCTGGCTCTCCTCATAGACCGTATCCTCCTTGGCCGGATCGGCCTCGTCGCCCAGGTATTTCACGGTGATCGTTTGTTGATTGTCGTCGGTCTGCTTCCAACCTTTGATGTGCTTCCCGGCCTGGAGCTCCTTCTGGTAGTCGAGAACCGATTTCCCTTCGGCGAAGCTTCCGCCGGTGGCGGAGTAGCGGACAGCCCCTTTCGACACGGGTACGCCCTTATCGTCCGAGACCTCGATCTCAAGCTTCCAGATCTTCTTCTTCTCGTCCGTGAGGGATGCCGTGATGTTGACCGTCGTCGGCTTGAGCGATTTCGGCGGCAGACTGAACGTCTTGTCGCACTCCTGATACTTGAGGTCCGGGAGGGCCGGGTCCTTCTGGTCGCCGAAGTAGTGGACGGCGACCTTCGCCTTCTTCTTGGGATCATCCGGCCCGAGCCATTTGACCGTCGCCTTCCCTTCCTTGAGACCCCCCTCCCACTCCATCTTGCCCGGCGTGTCCAGAGCGCCCTCGGTGCATTCGATTTTGAGATCTCCCGAAGCGACAAACGCTCCGGTCTCCTCTTTGACGGAGAGTTCCATGATCCAGTCGTTGTTCTTGGGGTCCGCGGGGTTGGCTTTCCGGGTCGAGACCTGAATATTCGTCAGGGCCAGCTCGGGCGGCAGCTGGAACGTCGTGTCGCTGTCCCGGAAGACATCGTCGGGCACCGCCGGGTCCTTCTGATCGCCAAAGTAGCGGACCGTGAACTTGGCTTTCTTCTTCGGATCCGCCGGGGCGAAAAAGGGGAACTTGAATTTGTCCCTGCCCTTGAGATCAGCGAAATCGACTCCGGTTTTCGTGGCCGTCGCCGTTTCGACGCTGCCGTCCGAGACCTCGACCTCGAGAATCCCGAGGTCGACTTTGCGGCCGAGCTCGTCCTTGACCTCGATCTCGATATCCCATTTTTTCGGCTCTTTCGGGACAGGGACGGCCTTCCAGGTGATTTCCGTGGCCAGAGCGCGCGGGAGTTCGGTCGTCGTTTCGCTTTCCCTGTAGACGGAGTCGGGGACGGCCGGATCGCTCTCGTCGCCAAGGTAGGTCAGCTTGATCCCGACCTTCTTTTTTTTGTCCGCGGGCCCGAACCAGGTGACCTGGAGCTTCCCGCCTTTCAGCGGACCTTTCCATTCCTTGGCGTCTCGGCGCTCAAGCCCCCCGTCGGCGGCCTCGATCTTCATCTCGCCCATCTCCACAGGCTTGTCGTTCGCATCCTTGACCAGAACATCGAGCTTCCAGTCATTCGCCGCGCCCCCGGTGGGAGGGACCGGGCTCGTCTGGACTTCGATCTTGGTCTCCAGGGCGTCGGGCGGGAGGGAGAGCGTCGTCCGGCTCTCGGCGTAGAGCTTGTCGGGCACGGCCGGGTCTTTCTCGTCGCCGAGATAGGTGACGACGACCGAGGCTTTCTCCTTCCGGTCCTTCGGACCGATCCACTTGACCTTGACTGGCTCTCCGGCCACAGCGCCCTCCCAGGCGCTCTTGCCCTTCTCATCGAGCCCGCCCTTGTCCGCGGTAATCGCCAGGAATCCCGTCGTCACGACCTTCTCGTCCACGTCCCGGATGGTGATTTCCAATGTCCAGTCGTTCGCCGCTTTGTCCGACGGGGAAGCGGGCGAAGTCGTGACGGTGATCTTCGTTTCGATCAGGGCCGGAGGCATCTCGATGGTTTTATCGCAGGGCGCGTATTTTTTATCGGGCTTGGCCGGGTCGCGCTCATCGCCAAAATAGGTGATCTTGACCTTGGCTTTCTCGGCCTTGTCCTTGGGGCCGGTCCAAACAACCGACTTCGCGCCTTTGTTCAGAGAACCCTCTCCCTCGGACTTGCCGTCTTCGAACAGGCCTTTATCGGTTTCGATCTTGATGTCGCCCTCGGTGACGAGCGTTCCTCCCGCGTCTTTGACCTCGATGTCGAGAACCCAGGCGTTCGCCGACGCGTCCGTACCGGAGCGGCGCGTCTTGACATCAATCGTCGTGGACTGGACGTCGCCCGCGATCTCGTACGTGTCGAGCAGCTTGCCGTTGAAATCGTACAGCTCGGCGACGAACTTCGCCCGCGAGACATCGAACGCGTCGTCAAGCTTGATCGACTTCCGGATGGAGACGACCTTGGATCGCTCGTCAGCCGTCACCGCCTGTTCGGGGAAGTCCGATGTCGTCTTTTCCTCCTCGGCCGCTTCGCCCGCGGGGCTCAGGACCTTGAGGACGAGCCGGGTCTCCAAGCTCTGCCCGGGCAGCCCGAAGACCATGTAATCGCAGGCGAGCTCGACCTCGGCGCCGGGTTTCGGGGGCGAAGGGCGGGTCTCCAGGCCGAGGATGACGCCCTGGGTCGTGCCGTAAAGATCCGTCCATTTCCGGGCATTAGCCTCGGCGTTCGTCTGCTCGAAGCGGCCGATGTCGTCGTCTTTGGGCTTATCGGATTTCAGGCTTTGGAGGAACTCGTTGAGCTTCAGGGTGAAGGATTTCTGCCAGTCAGCGAGGGCCAGGGCCTTCATCTTTTCGAGCGTCAGGTTGCCGAACATGTAATACCATTTCTGGCCGACCGCGCCGTCCGTCCACTCCTTTTCGATGGCCGCCCGCAGCTCGTCGGGAGTGGCGAATACGGGGAAGAGATCCTTCTCGGACTTGGCGGCCCCCCGCTCGGTCGCGTTGAAATTCCAGAGACTGTCGAAGAATCCCGGCGACTGCATCTCCCCCGTGAGAAAGCTCTTGTACGTCCCGCCGCGATAGAACCGCTGGGCGTTCAGATCGCTCGACGAGCCGAAGACGATCGTATCGACGGCCCGGTTCATGAGGTCGACGACCACCGGCCCCAGGAGCACGGCAAGCTTCCCAATCTCATAGACATTGTAAATGATGCCGATCGCCCACCCGATCGGGCCGATGGCCGCCAGACCGGTGTATTCCGCGGCCATAGCGGCGCCGGTAAAACAGACCCAGTTGATGACCTCGAAGACGGCGATGGCTTTTCCGCTCTCCCAGACCGCCTCGGCGGCCCCCCAGGCGCCGTTCGTGTACCAGCCGTAGGCCGCGCTGATCAGGATGATGCCCGAGATCAGCTTGTGCCGGAGGACGACGCCCTTGATGGTCGCCGTCGCGCCTTCGAGGCGAGACACCTTGGAGCCGAGCTCGTTGAAGAAGCTCCGTGTGTAGAGCGTGGTGCTTTTAGCCTCCTCGGGAATCTGAAGCCATTGCTTGTGGCGGGCCAGCCAGGACTGGTCGATCTCATTCGAGATATGCGTCCGCGCGGCGCCGCGGAATTTCAGCCTCCATTTCTCCGCTTCTTCAGGGGTCAGAGCCTTCAGCTTACTGGCCGCAATGTCTTCGAAGCTCTTGAGGCGGTCCTGCCGGAACTGCTCGGAGAAGATCTTCTTGTCCTGGAGGACGGTCCCCGAATTCGGGTATTTCTTGGCGAACTCCGCGGCGTCCCCGAAATCGGGATCGCCCGGATTGGACTGAACCCCCTTGTCGAGGGCGTGTTTCTGAAACGGGTCCTCGAGCTTGGCTTCGGCGGGCTTCCCGGCCTCGCCCGGACGAACGATATTCGTCCCCTTGGTTTTTTTCAACAGCTGTTCGAGCTTGGCCATGATGTCGGCCTCGTCCTTGAGGTCCTTGGCCTGCTGGAGGGCCGTGAACAGGGCTTTATAGATCACGCTGTCCTTGCCTACGGCCCGGGCCATATCGGAAAGAAGCGCCTGAGCCCGATCGATGCCGAAGTTCTTGTAGCTCCCGGCGAGCTCCTGGAGCATAAGGCGGAGCTTCTGGTCACCGGCGATGTCCAGGCCCATCTTGACGTTCTTCTCGATCTGGGCCGCGATCAGATCGATCTGGGCCACGTGGGCCCGCTGCATGACGTTCTGGTAGAGCTCGAACATCTCGCCCTTGAGTCTCTGGATCTCCGCGGCGTCCCCGGCTTCCCGCGCGGCCCGGGACGCTTCAAGGAGCCGGCGCTCGTTCGCGCTGAGCCCGACCTTGGCCAGGACGGAATCAGGAAATTCGCCGAGACCGCGGGAGAGATACTTTTCGATCCATTTGAGCCGTTGGGCGTCATTCTCTGAATTCAAGAGGTGGTGCTGCATCTGGTTCCAATTGTCGGCCAGGAAGCCGAAAAGCTCCTCCTCGGTAATCGGCTCGGGCGCCTTGAAGGGGAGCGGCACCTTCCCCGTGTATTCGCGGATCCGCTGGGTGACCATGCGGCCGGCGTCCGCGTCCCAATAGGTCACGAGGCCGTTCTCGTACATGTTCCGGTTGATCCATTTGATGCCGGCCCGGGAGTTGTACATTTCCTGGTTGCCGATGTACTTGATCCGGACGTCGTAGCCGGTGCCGGGCACTGTCGGGTAGGAGAGGCCGTTCAGCCCGATCGATTCCGGGCTGGCCTGCCCCAACTCCCGGCTCACCCCGCTCAGGACCTCCCGGGACGCAGCCTGGGCTTCGGGCCCGGTGAAGGTCATGTCGAAATCGCTTCGGAAGACATCGTATCCCTTCTGGCCGGCCAGCCGCCGCGCCTCCTCGAGCTGCTTCTCGATCAGCTCGGGCGGGGAGCCGGGGAAGCGCTCCTGGAGCTGGGTGCGTGTCGGCGGACGGCGCGAGTCCGAGCCGTAGATCGAGACCTGGAATTTGTTCCCATGGACCTTGCCGGCCTCCGCGATCTGCCGGTTGAGAGCGTCGACCTTGAAGTCGTCGACGTCCCAGAGCGTATGGGCGTGCTCGGCGGGGATTTGGCCCGCCTGCCGGAGTTGATCCACCCGGGCCGACTTTTTGAGGATCTTGACCGCATTTTCAGGGGTGGGATTGGCTTTATAGTCGTTCAGAAGCTTGACGATCTCCTGGGTGGACTGACCTGCGGCGAAGGGCGGCCCGCCAAGCGCCAGTCCTACGACGAGACATCGAATGCCCCAGATTCTAAAAAAACTCAGGAAATGGCCGTTCGTCATGGATCGCTCCTTCTGCTTCGCGCTCATACAGCCCCGGAGACCACTGTGAGGCAGAGCTTTCGAGGACTTTCCGAACGGGAGGGTCGGCAGTCGACGTTGTTCCGCGGGAAAGCGGCGGTCCCCCTTGGGGGGATCGCCCCGGCCTATCGCGGAAACGCAAATGCCCTCCCCCGTCCAGACGCGCCATCGAATCCCTCTCTCTCCGGACGATCTGCCAAATATTTATTCACAAGAAGGAAAAGATGTCAATTCGCGGAGCCGCTTCCTCCCGCTTAACTTTCCTCCCGGACTCGGGATATACTCTGATATGACATGGAAGAACGGGAATGCGACCTTGTGGAGCGCGTCTTGAACGGCGAGACCGCCGCCTTCGGCCTTCTAGTCGAACCCTACCGGAACAGGCTCCTGGGATTCGCCTACCGCCTCACCCGCGACGCCGAGGACGCGAAGGAAGTCGTCCAGGATGCGCTGTTCCGATCCTTCAAGTATCTTTCGACCTTTAACATCGAGAAGAGCTTCCGGGCATGGCTCTTCCAGATCCTCGTCCACGCCGCGCGCCACCACCAGTCCAAGCGCGGCCGCCAGGACCTTCTCTCGCGTTCGGGGACGCTCCGAGAGGCGGCCCTTGAAACGGCGCATGGCCCGGAAAAGGGCCACGAGGACCGTGACCTTCGCGAGCGGCTCTTAGAGTGCTTGGATGTCCTGAGCCCTCGGGAGAGGGACGTCTTCCTGCTCCGCGACATCGAGGACCTGAACGTCGAGGAAACGGCCCGGGCCCTGGGCTCGTCCGCGATCTCGGTCCGGGTCCATCTCTCCGCGGCACGCCGGAAGATCCGGGAGCGGATCCGGGACAAATATCCGGACCTCCTGGAAGGAGGGTAAGGCATGACCTGCCGGTCGTTTCGAAAATCCTTGCCCTTGTATGCCGGCGGTGACCTTGGCGGGCGGAAAGCCGAGCGCACGCGGGCCCATCTTGCCCTCTGCCCCGCCTGCCGCCGGGACGCCGCGGAATTCGAAAAGGCTCTCGCAACGGCCCGGTCCTGGGCCCGGACCGACGCCACTCCCGCCTGGACCGAAGTCGAATGGCGGGCCGCCGTCCGGTCGGCCTCGACCGCTTCCGCTTCGCCCCTCGCGCGACCGCCCCGAACCGTCCGCCCCTTCCGACCCGTCCTGGCCTACAGTCTTCTGGCCGTCGCCGTGATCGCGGCGTCGTTCATTTTGAAGCCCCGGGTCCGACCTTCGATTCCCGTGGCCGGAATCTCACAGCCTGCGCCCGCCCTCCTGTTCCTGCGCCCTTCGGGACCGCACTTGACGTCGATCCGGTTCGCGGCGAAGAGCGGCCGTCTCGAGGTGGTATGGTTCTTCAATCGGGACTTCCCCGCAGATTTCTATGGGAAATAGGTCGCCGCTTGCCGGGCGAAGAATGGGCTCCGGTCCTAGGCGGAGGATTTTTCCAGGTTCTTGATCCGCAGGGCGGCATCTCGAAAACGGGGCGCCCGTTCCCGGACTTTCCGATAGAGCTCCAAGGCCGCGGCGTTCTGGTTCAACTCCTCGCGGAGAGCGGCCAAATCATAGATCAGCGCGAGCTGGGAGAGCGAGCCCTCCGGGGCGAGGCCCATGGCCTTCTCCACCCAGAGGAGCGCCTCGGCATAGCTCTTCTTTCTCCGGAAGCACTGGCTGAGGAGCGATGAGCTGTCGAGGGCCAGCGCTCCGTCCTGGGCGGCGAGCTTGAACTCCTCGATGGCTTCGTCGAGAAGCCCCTGCTCCATGAAAGCCAGGCCGAGGTTATAGCGGACGTCCCGGCTTTCATAGGCGATCTTTTGTTCGACCCGCTTCCGGAACTCGGAGACGATTTCGGAGAGGCCCTTTTCCAAGGGGCCCGTCCTGGCCTTGAGCTGGCCGCCAACCGCCCTTTCCATGGCCTCGCGCTCCTCGCGGATCTTATCGGAGAGGTCCTGATATTCCCTGGCCTCTCCTCCTGACGCCCCGGCGGCGGCCGACGTCAGATCGGTCCCCCCGAAGATCTCCTCGAGCCGGACGGTCTTGGACGGCTTTGCCGGTATGACGGCGGGAGCGGCCGGCGGCGGGCCGGGACCGAGCTCATCGGGAAACTCCTGGGCCAATGAGGATTCCATGGTCAGGACCCGCTTGATCATGACCGGGATGTCCACGTCGTCCGCGCCCTTTTCCCTCTCCCGGATCGCAGCCAGCCGGCTCTCGATCCTCGGTTCTCCCGGGTAGAGGAGCCGGAGGTCCTCGAGAAGCCGCCGCGCATTACGGACGAGCCCCTGGCCGATATAGAGATCGATCTTGGCCAAGTTGGCCCTGATCAGGTCCCGGTCCGCCTCGCCCAGCGAAGGCGCGCCGGCCGGAGGCTTGGCCGATGCCATCGCAAAGGCGGACGCCGCGGGATCCGCGTCAAGGCGGCGCCGCTCGTCCGTCACCGCCCGGTCGCGCGGGCACAGCTGGGCCAGCTCGGCCAGCACGGCCGCCCGCTCCTTGTCCTTGCCCTCCTTCCTGAACTCCCCGAGGAGAACGCGATCGACGATCTCGAGGTTCGCCCGTTGTCCGCTGAGACGATAGACATGGGCCAGTTTCTCCAGGCTGGGGAGATGGAGGGCCCCGGACATGAGGATCACACCGAGCAGTCCGATCGCCCGATCATCGTGGCCCTTGTGAATCGCGTCCGTGATCAACGGCTCGATCAGGGCGAACGCCTGGTCCGGCCGGCCGGCCTTGACCTCGAGCCGGCCCAGCTTGAACCGGGCTTCGAAATGTTCGGG
>Ga0315286_10001539_pt1 | contig 20901 bp, 20 predicted proteins | sample YL17G10_0_MG_FD_205038 | JGI IMG/M metagenome (GOLD analysis project Ga0315286, IMG submission 205038) | Sediment microbial communities from Yellowstone Lake, YNP, Wyoming, USA - YL17G10_0 | ecosystem: Environmental > Aquatic > Freshwater > Lake > Sediment | place: USA: Wyoming | collected... | reverse complement strand
AAAATCCAAGAAGTCAAAAAACGTGCATGTGGGTTCCGAAATATTGAGAACTTCAAGACAGCCATCTTCTTTCATTGCGGGAAGCTCGATCTTTACCCACACTAATGCCTGATGAACCCTAAACAATAGCGACACCGAACGGATGGCGATTAAGTCCCGAATCGATTTCTGTCGAATCGAGCCTGCCTTCTGCAGGCGGGGATGGCATTGCTCCGGTAATTGTCTGTCTATTCGATAGAAAACGCAGCACCGGTACGGATACGGTCGTCAAGCATTGTCAAGGAACACTCGCATTCCGCTTTCGCGGAACGCTTCGGGAGTATATTATTTTCTTGACTCTTTCCTTCTTAGAATGGTTAGGCGGTGATCTATATTTTAAGACGAAATCCTATTGATGGTCCAATTAAAAGTTGATTCTCATCTATGAGGATACTCTCTAATCCCAGTTGTAGACAAATATCATCTGTAAGTTTCGCTTGTAACCCGATTGGAATTACACCGATAAAATGTGCGTCAGAAGAACCAAAGATGCCAGGAGATACTCCGATATAAGCCGACACACGTGATCCAGAGAGAAAGTATCTTACTTCGACAGCGGTTCGATAGACGTTAGTTGAACTTTCTCCGAAGCTTACACCACCAGATAGGAATGAAACTTGCCACTGTGAACTAAGACTGTAAGAAACTGAAGCGACACTTGTTGATCCTACAGAAATCCCAACTGAGAGATTACTCGTCTCTTGCGAATGCAGTAAAGATGGTATTGTTAGCAATAATACAAACACAAGAGTTTTTAATTTTGAGTTCATTTTACTTCTCCTTATTGTTTTATGTTATCACCGCTTAACCTCTGATTAGGTCGCGTGAGTCGACCTTTTGCGCAGAATAGGCCTCAATGGTCGACAAGATCAGAGTTTGGTAATTCGCCTCGCCTGTAATTTCACAATTCGCCGAGCCAACGTCAAGCCCCTGAGAAGCCGTGATTCCCAGTTCTGCGAAATGAATCGGGATTACAGCACACCGAGTCGAGTGAGGTCCTGCTCCAGTTGACCCGCATTCTGAAACCGGATTGCTTCCATACCGGCAGCCCACGCACCCACAACATTCTCTTCCATGTCATCGATGAAGAGACAGGCTGAAGGGGCGTTTTTCGAATCGCGTATGACGTACTCGTAAAAAGCAGCCGCAGGTTTCATAACATGGAGTTCGTACGAAACATAATGCTTCGGCAGGAACCGAAGTGAGGGGATAGTACGGACCGAAGAGGTGTAGTGATGCTCGTTCGTGTTGCTCACGAGCGCCGACGGAATCTTCGCAGAGACACGCCGGACCAGGTCTTCCATTCCGGGAATAGGATCCGTCAAGACTGATTCAAATGCCTTTATCAGCCTCTCCCTGTCGAAGCGATTGCCAAAAACCGAACCGAGAGAGTTGAAGTATTCCTCCGTCGAACAGTTGCCGGACTCATACCGAATGGAGAGTCTGCGCACGGAATGCTCGTACTGACGGCGTTCGCTATCTACAAGTCCCAAGGATTTCCAGAACTGATCGGGTGTAAACCGAACAAGAACATTTCCGAGGTCAAACAACACGAGACTGAGTTTTGTCATCCGCGCACTTCTATATTTACTTCATCTCCAAGGTCAATGAGCACGTACTCTCCCTTGCTCGCCTGACCGCAATTGACGATTTGTGTTCTGCCGATCGTATCGATTCCGCGTGACTCGTGTATATGTCCGCAGATGACGACATCCGGTTGGCGCTCTTCAATAAGTGCCCGGACAGCTGTGCTTCCCACGTGTTTGCCCAGAAAGATCTTGTCGAGCTTGGTATCGCGGGGCGGAGCATGGGGGACGAAGATTTTCCATCGCGCCGAAGCGACATCGCGCCAACCTTGCTCAGCTCGTCGGGCGATTTCATCTTCCGGAATCTCATACGGAGTATGCATTGGCGTAAACGGTGAGCCCGACACGCCGAAGAAGCCCGCTTCCTTGAGCACGATGCCCTTTGAATTGATTGAAGTACCCAGGTTCTCCATGGTTCGTTCAAGCGCCGGTGGATCCATGTTTCCCAGCACAACAAGAACGAGCTTGCTGTTTGATTGAAACTGCTTGATGGCTTCTTCTGCTTCATGCGCAGATCCGTTCGTCGTCAAGTCGCCGCTGATGACTACCACATCGGCGCTCGATTCCCGGGCAAGGATTTCATTCGCGCGCCGGTAGGCTCCGTGGATATCACTCAATGCGATGATCCGCATGGAAGTTCCGTTTGCGTTTGAGGGGTTCTGTCTTTACTTTTCGCACTGCGGTTACCATCAAAGGTAAGAAAAACTATCCGGACTTTCGCGCCATCAAATCATTGTTGGAGTGCTGTCAATCCGGAGCACCGCGACAACAGACTACGTAGTGAAGTGCTGTCAGGACTTTGGTCCTGACAGAAACTGAGACAACTTATCCGTCATGGGACTTAGAGGAAGATCGAGATTTGGAGCGGAAGGACTTGTTTTCTTTGTCACGACAACTGTGGTACATTTCGGCAAGATCTTTGCATTAGGCGAGCAATACTACCGTATTCTCCTGGATTCACTCAAATTCGAATTGAATCAACATCGGGCGACTCTCCTTGCATACGTCTTCATGCCAAGCCACATTCATCTCGTGATTGCGATGCCGGTCAACGAACATATCTCTGACTTGATGCGGGATTTCAAGAAGTTTACTTCAACCGCGATTCGGAAAGAACTCGAGGAGGGCGGTCAGCAAGTTTGGCTGGACCGGCTTCGGAGAAATGCCGTCGGCAGGAAGAATCAGGTTTTCAAGTTGTGGATGGATCGATTTGACGATCTCGTAATCGACAATGACGATACGCTTCGACGTAAGATCAACTATATCCATGAAAACCCTTTGCGCGCTGGTTTGGTCGAACGTATGGAAGATTGGAAGTATTCCAGCGCGCGGAACTATCTGATGAACGACCACAGTATCATCCGTGTGTCGACCGAATGGTAGCTAAGGGAGCGGTGAAGGAACGTTGCTGTTGGGCTTGTTCAGTGTCAGGAGGAAACTCCTGACACCACAAGTGGAGCAAGGCTTACACCTGTCACCACTGAATGTGAGTGTGCTGTCAGGACTTTGGTCCTGACAGAAACTGAGACAACGCTCTATTGCCTGTTTACACTTTTTCGACTCAGGAGACCCGCCATACCGCCAAAGAGATGGCGGTCAAGTAAGATCGGCGGGCAAGAAATGGCGCGAAGCGCCATGGAGCAAGGCGCCACTCCTGACACCACGCGAGACAATTTTGGCAATACTAACAAAAAGGACAACTATCCGGAGTTTACTCCCATGAAAACAATCGCGTTCATCTTCACACTGCTCGTTTGCGTCCCGGCAGTGGCTCAACGATACGACAGATTCTTCACCGACGCAACCATGCGCGTCGATTACTACCACACCGGCACAAAGGGGCAGGAAGCGATGGCACTGGACAAAGTCTATGACGAGGGATCCTGGCCCGGCAGCAAGACTGTGTTGATCGATACACTCAACCTCGGGGATTATATGGTCCGCGTCTATGATGTCCTGACCAACTCGCTCATTTTCTCGCACGGATTTTCTTCCATGTTCAACGAATGGCAAACAACTGATGAGGCCGTCAACGGAATCGTCAGAACGTTTCACGAAACCGTCCGCTTTCCATTTCCCAAACAACGGGTCATGGTGACGATAGCCCGTCGCGACAAGTTTGTCGCCGGCGGCGAGAAGTTGACGTTCCGCGAGGTGTTCTCTACAACAATCAATCCCAACGATCCGACAGAAGTCAATCGGGAGAAACGGAAAAGCCCATTCGCGACATTCGACATCCTCAACAATGGTCCAGCTGAGACTTCGGTTGATCTTCTGATACTCGGCGACGGCTATACAAAACTGGAGATGGAGAAATTCCGAAAGGACGCAAGATTTTTCGCGGACGCACTGCTGAAGACAAGTCCCTTTAAAGAACACAAGAAGAGCTTCAACGTGCGAGCCATCGAAGTGATATCGGAGGAATCGGGGATCGACAAGCCGGACAAGAACATCTGGAAGAAATCTGCTCTCAACACGATGTATAATACGTTCGGCAGCGCCCGGTATGTTTTGATCGAAGACAACAAGACGTTGCGCGATATTGCAGGATCTGTTCCCTACGACTATGTCACCGTTCTGATCAACGATGACCGGTATGGTGGTGGCGGCATCTATAATCAATACACAACAGCGTACACGAAGAACGATGTTCCCGGCCAGGAATGGCAGATGGAGTACGTCTACGTGCACGAATTTGGCCACTGCTTCGGAGGACTCGGCGACGAGTACTACACCTCCCAGGTTTCCTACACCGAGTTCTATCCGAAAGGTATCGAACCGTGGGAACCCAATATCACCGCGAAGAAGTTGAAGGCCGATCTCAAGTGGAAATCGTTGGTGGATGAGAGTACGCCAATACCAACACCGTGGGACAAGTCCGAGTTTGACAGCCTCGAGGCCCTCCGTGGAAAACTAGATCGCCTCGCACCGGATTATTACCAGAAGCGTGAGCCGCTCATCAAGAAGGTGACGCAATTATTGAAGAGTACGAAGTACGCAGGTCGCGTCGGGACGTTTGAAGGAGCAAGTTATGTCTCAAAGGGATTGTACCGGCCGGCTGCCGATTGCAGAATGTTTACGCTGAGTCTGGCGGATTTTGATCCGGTTTGTTCAGCGGCCATTGAAAACGTCATTGTGACCCATACGCGATAGGCTTGGTGCCGAGTGAAGCAGTGAGAAGTTGAGGATTGAGGAAGACCGAAGAGATTACTAACGGTTTTTTTTGAGAATCCGTTTTCGGACTGCAGGACTCTCCAACTCGCGCAACGCATCGGCTGCAATCCAGTGTGCCGTGGAAGATTCCATCTTCTGGATTTTGCGTGCAGTTTTGATCGCAGCGGTGTTGAGTCTGAGGTTGCGCTTCCCGATTTGCCGGAGTGCCCAATTTACGGCCTTCCTGACAAAGTTGCGTTCGTCGGTTGAGCCTTTTTTGATAATGGGAAGGAATCTTAGAAACGTCGCGTCGGGAGCTGATGTATCGTGCACAGCGAGTGAAGCCATCAGCACAAATCCCGCCCGTTTGACAAACTCTTCTTTTCGCTTCGTCCAGCGAACTGCCATCTCAATCGCGAACGGAGTCTTGTCAAACAGGAATCCGCAGGCCGTGTCGCACGTCGCCCAATTGTCAAAATCCTTCACCCACGCATTCATCAGCGATTTGTCCACTTGGGCCGGATCTGCAATCAGCACGGCGATGGCCCGGGCATCATAGATTTTTGTTTTCCAAAGCTTTCCAGCGAGATCGTGATTGGTGCCAATTCTCTTTGCAAGACTTCGCATTTCTGGTGCAGAAAGGCCGAAGCTCTTCTTTGCTACAATACCATAGCGCGCCATCCCCGCCACGTTCCGTGGATTTGCGTGCGCGTTCATGAAAGCGAGCACTTCTTTCAGATTCATGATCTCTCGTTCGTTCTCAGCGTGTCCGCTTGACTTGCGTTACCACGGACGCAACCCGTTTCCCCAACGCTTCACCTTTCTTTAAGAAATCCTCCTCCACATAGTCCTTGCTTTCCGGACTAGCGAACGGTTTCTCCCCCGTGATGGCGGAGGCTCCAAATGGCTGTCGCCAATCAGGGCCACCGACGATAATCATACCGAACACCAGCATTGAGTGGATAACGTTCATCTGTGCCAATTCTTCTCCGGCAGAAATTCCGCCTGCCGTCACAAAGACCGCGCCAACCTTATCCTTCAGCGGCGCACCGTCGAAAGGCCATTTGTTGATGAACTGTTGGACCTCGACCGCCACATTTGCATTATGCACCGGGCTTCCGACAATGATTGCATCTGCCGTTAGAACATCGTTATTGGTCGCTTCGGCAACGGAGAGCAACTTGACGTCGACATTTCGTATCGATCGCGCCCCTTTGGCAACGGCTTCAGCCATTGCACGTGTATGTCCCTGACTGCTGAAATAGGTAATGAGCACGATCGGATTTTTCTGGCCAAACCCGAATTGCGAGAAAAGAATGAGCACAAGCATGAGTTTTTTCATTGTCATTCGCCGCTATGAAGCGAGCGCCTCCTTGATCCATCCAAAGTGTGAATACGGAATAAATCCATAGTTGTAGAAGTTGAACCGCGAAATTCCCAGCTCCCGGGCTATCTTGAGCCGTTCCAGAAACTGCGGCTTGCCGCCGCTTTCGGGAAGGCCGACTTGGAAGCCGACGATGATTTCACCCGCTCCGACCATGGACTGAAGAGCCGTCAGGGGTTCACGAAGTGCCGGCGGGTCGCTTACGTAGCCGGGCACAAGAATGCCACCGGTGACCGCTGCCATGCGCTTCGGATCGGCACCGACAACCATGCGTGCAGACGGGTCAAACGAAATCAATGGCCGCAGCTTTACAGCGGTCCCTTTGACAGCATCCACAAGTTCTTGCGCGAGTGAAACGAGCACGGTCTTTCGCCAGTCGAGGAACGGTTCAACAATCTCTTTCGGCAATTCTTCCGGTGACTTGAACGTCTCTTTCGATGGTTCCGCAAAATGTCTCTCCAGCGTGTCGCGTGTGAATCGCCGAATGGCGTCGATCTCGACCTTTGCTTGTTTCGCATTGTTCATGCAGGAAGGACAGAAGCAGAGTCCGAGAAGGAATTTCATGGCGGGATTCAGCGGAATGCCTTCGCGTTCGTGGTGGTATCCGTGCGTGAATCCCTGGAACTGCAAGGCCTCGAGTTCGATCCTCCCGACGCCGTGCGAGGCGATGTCGCGAACCACCGCGTGCAAGTACGCACGAACAAGTTCGTTGGTGGGACAGAGATTGTGGCTCAGCTTGTCGCCGAATGCTGTTTCACACGCGATCTCCGGATACTTCATGCCAAGCGCGGTGTTGTGACAGGAAACGACCCAGGCGTTTGTCTGCAGTTGCAAAGCGTCGGCGTGTTTCTTCACTTGCGCCAGTCCGTGTCCCTCGTTGACAAGCGAGTTGACGATGGGCTTCACTTTTCCGTACAGCTTCGGGTTCGGCCTGAAGTAGATCGTCCCGTCCTCAAGAAAAACTATTTTGCGCTTCGGATTGTGGGGAACGAGAAATCTTCCGGTATGATAGGCACAGGCAAGACTCACGGCGTTCATGCCGTTGTCCTTGATTCTGCCGAGCGCGCTGTCGTATCCCTCGTCTACGAAATCCCATAAGTACGACCACATCGAAGCCGAAACCACGGGAGGCAACTGTCCGGTCTCAAGGTGTGATTCAAAGGGCAATGTACTTTTCCAGCGTGCGAGCGGAACCGCGAGAGGAAGAGTTGCAAGGTTCTTGAGGAGCGTGCGTCTGTTCATGGACTCTCGTTTCTAAAGCGTGGACTATTTATGAGATTGTGACGGTTATGCCGGGCTCCAGTTCTTTCACCGCCTTTCTTAGAGTCGCAGGGAGAAAGGATTTCAATTCCGCCGGTGTTCCGGTGAGAACAGGGAATGTGCCGTAGTGCATGCCGATAACGGTTCTTGCCTTCAGGAGTTTGCAGGCTACTGCTGCTTCGCGCGGTCCCATGGTGTAGAGTCCGCCAATCGGGAGAAACACCGCATCCGGTTTGTAGAGTTCGGCAATATACTTCATATCGCCAAACAACGCCGTATCACCGGCGTGGTAGAGGATGAATCCGTTTTCGAATTTCACAACGAATCCTGCCGGTTCTCCGCCGGGAGACACATGGCCTTCCATATCGATATCGGCACTGTGTTTCGCGTCTGTCATGGTCACCTTGACGCCGTCCACGTCCATGGTTCCCCCCTTGTTCATCCCCATCGCCGAAGCAATGCCAAGCTTCTGGAAATGGAGATACAACTCAAAGATACTGACCACCTTTGCATTTGTTCGCTTGGCAATCTCGGCGGTGTTTCCAATGTGGTCGGAATGGCCATGGGTCACCAGAATGAGATCGATCTTCCCGATATCTTTTGCTCCGGCCGGAGCTTTCGGATTTTCCATCCAGGGATCGATCAGTATGCGCTTGCCGGCAGGAGTTTCGAAGAGAAACGCTGAGTGGCCGTACCAGGTGACATTTAGCGCGGATTTGGTCTGACGCTTTGGGTTCTTGTTCATGATCGTTCTCCTTTGTGCAACGTGTCAAACAATCATTGAAGTTCACCCCGAGAAATTAAAGATCTGGGGTGTCGCGAGTGCAAGGTAATCCTTGCTCGACATGACAATCGAAGTTGTAAGGGAGGCTGCGTTGAATGCAATCTTTGAGTTTTCGACAATCGAAATGTCCACGTACAACTCGAATTCAGTGATCGGCCGGCCGAATGGCGGCACGGAGCCCGGAACAAGACCGGTGAGACTGTTCAGTTCCTCCGGGCTCGCGAACCGGATCTTTTGTTCGCCGAAGTAGTTTCTGATCTTTTGAGAATCGAGCTTTTTTGCCGCGCTCAGGACAAAGAGCTTGTACTGATCCCCTACCTTCAATAAAAGTGCCTTCCCACCGACCGCAAGATCTTCGCCCCGAGCTTTGGCAGACTCGACTGAGGTTCTGGTCGGTTCGTGTTGCACTTCCCGGTACTGGATGTTCGAGGAGTCAAGAAGGTTCTTGATTCGATCAAACGTTGATAACGTTGTCATGGCATCCTTTCTCGCTTGTCACCCATCGTTCCGCAGCCCCATGAGAAGTTAGGAAATGTGAGGCTGAGATACAATCGGACAGCTTCAGAAATCGCTTGAAGGGAATATGGGATTGGGATCAACCTCTTTCGCTTTTCGTCTATTTTCTGTATTGTTTGCACAGTGGTTTTCCTCCAGTCTTTCACTTGCGGTGGATTGTGCGCTTTGTCATTGTTGAGAAGCTCTTGTTCGTTATCCTGTTCCTGATTACTCCGTGCGCCAGGGGACAATCAAATCCGCAGTTCGACGTAACGCTGCGCGTTGACTACTCTTCTGCTGAAGAAATGCTCGAGTTCTTCGACCGGAAGACCAACAATTCCGCCCGCGTTGCCAGACAGCAGGGCAATCAAATTGCCGCAGCCACAAGCTTGATGCTCGCCCGAACGCATCGATCAACTGACGATTTTGCGAAGGAGCTTGAACTTGTGCGGGACAACTATAAGATCGAGGCCGATGTTTATGGACTTGGACCCACCCGGGCAAGTGCCGAACAGCTCAAGAAGCTGCTCACAGAGACGAAGCGACGCCAGCTTGAGCGCCGCGTTGTTGCCACTATCGCCTCATTCTTTCCCGCGGACGCCAAGGTATCGCTGACGATTCCGGTCTTCGTCGTCGCCATGGGAAATGAAAATGCGGCAGCGTTTGTCCGCCGCGTCGTCTGGAAGGACGATGCGCCAGTGTTCGTTGGAAACGATCAGGGTGAGCAGGTGATTGTCCTCAATCTGGCGAGGAATCTGGGCAATCGCGGCGACATTGAAACAGAGTTTGTCCAGCTCTTGAGCACGCTGGCGCATGAATGTTTCCATGCCGTCTTCGGAGCTTATCGTTCCAGTGCCGGTTCGTCCGTCAACCGGAACAATCCTGCCGCATCACTTGCCGATCTCGTACAGAACGAAGGGATCGCTTACTACCTTTCGCTGCAGCTCCAAATAGGGGGCGCAACACCGCCAACACGATGGTTTGAAGCGACGGAACGTGCAATCATTGCGCTCAACTCTGCATTGACGGAACTTCAGTCTCCGTCACTGACGCCACAGCGCGCACGCGAGTTGATGATGAACTCGAATCTCTCCGGATCCTTCGAGGGGAACTATGGTGCAACGGCAGGATTGCGAATGGCGTATGAAATCGACACACGACTTGGCCGACCTGCGTTGGTGGAGACGATTCGTGGAGGTGCGAAGGTGTTTTTTGCGAAGTACGATGATTTATGTCAGCATCAAACCAATCTCCCCAGATTGGATCAGAGCGCTTCGAGGGCTTTCTAAACTTGCTGCGGGTATTTGTGTGTTTGGTAAAACAACAGTGATACGCGGGTTGCTGCCATTGCACGGTATGTTTACAATGGAATACTGAAAGGCCGCTTGAATGGAAGAAGAGGTTTATCGACAACTTGCCGAACGATTGGATGCACTTCCGAATGGTTTTCCCCCGACTCAAAGTGGCGTGGAAGTGCGGCTGCTCAAACATCTCTTCACGATGGAAGAGGCTAGACTCGCCTGTGTGATGAGCCTCGTACCTGAGGCATCAGCCGATATAGCGGGGCGTGTTCATGGAGATCCGAACGAAATCCGCAACACTCTCAAGAAAATGGGTGCGAAGGGACTGATCGACATCAGGAAAGGCGACGGTCAGTTTGGCTTCGCCCTGAAGCCTTTTGTCGTTGGTTTCTATGAAACCCAGTTGCCGCGCATGGACGCTCAGATGGCGGTGCTATTTGAACAATACTACCAAGAAACGCAAGGGGGCATCGTGCGGGAGGTTCCTTCGCTGCACCGCGTCATCCCGGTCGGGAAGGCCATTCCATTCCAGATAGAGATTCATTCGTACGAGCGTGCATCGGACCTGCTGGAACGTGCTCAGTCTTGGGGAGTCCGGAGTTGCATTTGCCGGAAGCAGCAGCAACTTCTTGGCAAAGGCTGTGGCCGCCCGGAGGAGACCTGCCTGGTCTTTGCGCCCGTCAAGAATGCTTTTGATCGAAGCGCCGTCGACCGTGCTGTCACCAAAGAGGAAGCGCTGAGGATCCTCCGCGATACTGAAGAAGCAGGGCTGGTGCATACTGCGGGCAACTATCGGGACGGCATCGATTATATCTGCAACTGCTGCACGTGCTGCTGCGGGATCCTGCGCGGGATTGCCGAATATGGTCACCTGAATGCCGTTGCCCGATCGGACTTCCGCATTACCGTCGAGAGTGATCGATGTACCGGTTGCGGCGATTGTATAGAGCGTTGTCAGTTTCACGCCCTTTCAGTTCCGGACACCGCAGTCGCCATCGAGCACATCCATTGCATGGGATGTGGTTTGTGTGTTGCCGCATGCCCTACCGAAGCGCTTCAGCTTGAACGCCGTCCCGCTGGCGAAGTACCGTTGACACCGGCCGACATAAACGAGTGGAGAACACAGCGACTAGAGGAGCGCGGCAGATCGAGGACCGATAGACGATAGGAACGTGACCGACATAAGAAAGGCGCAACCAGTCGTGATTGCGCCTTTCTGTTCTCCGAATCTGCAGGCCTGAGTACTACTTCTGTATCTTCTCCACGAGCTTTGGGATCAAGCCTTCCAGCACTTGTTTGGCCGCATCGTCGAATGCCTTGAACGCCGCCTTGGCATACGTGTCGCTGATCCCCTTCACGTTGTTCATCGTGTTCTTGTAGATTTCCTGGCCGTTCCTCATATCGAGCACCGAAACCGTCACATCCACGTACGAAACATGCAGGCCGCTCATGTCCGATCCTTCGCGCGAGTCGGCTTTGATGTTGATCACTACTGTCGCGTTGGCCATATCGTTCGTGAAGGCAAATCCCTGCTCTACAAGCTTGTTCTTGATTGCCGGCTCGATGCGCGGCTGTTTCATCTTGCTGCCGAACTGCGTCTCATCATCTTCAATGTAGACTTCCAATCCCGTGACGTTGAGCACCATTCTGGTGCTCGGGACTGAAAGCGAATTCAAAATCACCCTCAGCACCAGCGAGCTGCTGTCCGCCGGAACCATGCCGGCGAGGTAGATCTTGCACTCGATAATCTGGATCCGATCAGTTGCCGTGATCTTGTGGATGTCGCACTTTGCAGTGCCGCCGTTGTCCGTCGTGGCATTGTCCACCATTTCGCCGGAGCCGCGGATGAAGGCAAACTTCAAAGGAAGGTTTGTGACGGGTCCGCTCTTGGCTCCGCTGAGCACCGCGTTGACCTCGAACGGCTTCTTCAACGCCATCCCCACCTTGGCATCCTGTTTGGCGGTTGCCGACTTCAATTCGATCTGACCAACCAGATTTTGGAGGGACGAATAGACTTCGTTCACGAGGATCACCTTTTTGCCGCCAACTTCCGTCTCGAGCGGTTCGCCGAGATATTTTTCGAGGGGTCCGAGCGATTGGACGTAGTACGTCAGTGCGCGTGCGACATTGTTCTCCTGTTCATTCCTCCGGGCTGTTTCGAAGAGATCCGCCGCCAGCTTCATCGCATTTCGGATTTTCCGCTGCTTGGCCTTTTCGTACTCTTCTTTCGAGATCCGGCAGTAGACCCAGTACTGTCCGTCGCCGTCGTACGTGTCAACCCACTCGACTCCTTCAAGCTCCGCCTTGGCAGACGTCTGGATCTGCGATTTGAAGTCCTCTTCGATTTTCGCATTCGTTTCAACCACCTTCCGCATCAGTTCGCTTGAGACCGTCACGGTGATTTCGGAGGCAAGGTCGTTCAATGCGTTGTCTTTGGCTTTTTGCAGATGGTCGGTCGTCCCTTTGACCTTTTGCGCGACACCGATACCGGTATAATGGGCAGGATTAACAGGGCGCTTTTTGACCCATGCCGGTTGAGCAAGCAGCACGAGAGGTATGAGGCTCACGAGAGCAACTGCGACACTTTGCTTCAAACATGTTGTCATATGATTCTCACAGGTGAGTAATAAGATGGAGACGGTTTGCACGTCAAAGATAGCAAAAAAGAGTTTGTTTGTCACCCCTGAAAACAGTAAAGCCGTCCCGGTGGTTGGGACGGCTTCTGTGTAACAGTTGCTGCAGAAGGATTACTTCTTTGTCTCTTCTTTCTTGATTTCTTTTTTCACTTCCTTTTTCGTTTCTTTCTTCATCTTCTTGCCGCCATCTTTGCAGCAATCCATGTCCTCGCATCCTTCCATTGCTTCTTTTTTCACTTCACTTTTGGCGGATTCTTTCTTCTCCACTGTCTTTTCCTGAGCAATTATGGTTCCGCCGAAGAGTCCGAGTGCGAGCAGCATGATGAGTATACGCTTCATAATGATCTCCTGTTGAGTGATAATCCTGGTGCTTGTGAACTTTATTAACCTCCGTAATATAGCCATCCATTGTCCTGCGAACAACGCATTATTTCTTGATCAACTCTTTCTTGCGTTTCAGGATCGAATTCGCCTTCGATGGCTCGACGACAAACCATTGATTGGAATTTGAACTCTGCAGGTAATATTTGTTTGTCGTTTTCATAAATGAGAACCGGAGCTGAACACCCGCATAGGAAACCTGTGCGTTGATTTTGGGGGCCGGTGTCAGTGCGGAGTCGATGAAATCGTCCGTCTGAAACGTCGAGAGCGCGTTCAGAATGCTCGTCACATCTTCCGCTTTTGCCAGATCCTTGCCGATCATCCAGACACTGTCTTTGAACTCAACTGTGAAGGTCGTGTCGCCGTACTGATACTTGATTTCTTTGATGCTCTCCTTGGGCATCGTGACGATCCCCTTGTCGCGCCAGTCTTTCACCCCCCGATTGAATTGATAATAGATCGAAGCGTCAACCGACTGGACATCATTCGAGGGTAGCTTGCGGACATAGAGTTCCGTATAGGTGCTTCCGATCTTTCCGATGATCAAGGATGTCTTCGGAGTCCCTTGTTCATAAATCGTAAAATGTGTTCCAGACGCTGAGTCAACTTGAAACACGGCGTGTTTTTCAGGCTTGGTGGAGACGATGTTTTTGACTTCGAGGTTCTTTGCAGAGTGAACGAGCGTTCCGACGTTGGCCTGATCCGCTTTGTAGTTGACCGGCTCCTTCACGTACCATTCCGCTCCCTGCTTTTCCAATACGACATGAGTTGACGGGCTCTTGATTTCCAGTTTGTCGACAGCGAGTGAATCGACCTGGGCGAGCAAATCCCCGGCCCCGCTGCTGCTCTGTTCACCCGGTTTCTGCATCACCAGATAGGCGACGAGGACAAGGACAATCAGCAAACCAACCAGATAGAGTATATTTCGTTTCATTCTGTTTCGGACTCCTTCATGCGTGCAGTTACCGTGGCGCTTCTCGAGAACGGTATTCCTGTTTTCCCTATACTTGTGCTTCCATCGATCTCTTCAACGCAATTCTTCGCCTCCATCGCAGGAGGCCGTACCCGATGATGGCAAGTGGGGGAACGAGCAGATTCCCGTACTTCAACATCTTCTTTGTACCGTCTGAGACTTGCTCAAGGGGGGGCTGTGTTACATTCTTCGAACGGATCGTGATCAAGCCTGCATCGTCTGCCAGGTAGTCGACGATGTTGGCAAACAACAGCAGGTTTCCCTTGTTGCCGAGAAATTCATCCTGCATGAAATCGCCGTCGCCGACAAGGAGAATCCGTGTATCCGGACTTTGCGAAATCTCTGCCGCCGGTTGTTTTCCCTGAAAGTAGCTTTTGAAGGAACCCTGAACGATGGCAGCCATCGGAATTCCGGATTCCGCCATATCTGTCGCAGCATAGCGCTGGAACGGATCGAGCATAATGAATCCGGATTGTCGTCCACTCCGTTTGGAGGATCGGATCAAGACATTTGCCTTGAGGCCTTTCGAAGCCGCGAGCGACGTGTCAACCGAGCTGACAAAGTAGAAAATGACTGCCTGGAGGTCTTTGACAATGGCGTTGTCCTTGTCGAAATTCGAAGCGGCCGGTAGATACGGAAACGGCACCTGGCTTTGCATCTGGAACGGACCCTGCATTTGTTGCACGGTGATATTCGCACATTGCGCATCGCGCACGAGGTCTGCATTGAGTCGCAATCCATACTGCTCCAGCATATCCTCCAGTCCAAGATCGACTGCCTGCGCGATGCGATATTGCGCATTCAGGTTTGCCGTCATTTTGTTGAGGAGGAATGCTACCTTGCCGCCACGCATAATAAATTGATCGAGCACAAACTTCGATGAATCAGCAAATTTCTTTGTGGGAGAAATGACGATCATCGCGTCGATATCGATCGGGACTTTTTCCCCTTTGCTCAGGTCTGCAGGAACCAGGTCGTACTGCTGGCCGAGGGATTGCGACACCTGACGCAGCTTGTCGAGTCCCGGTTCGTCATGCCCTGAGGAGAATCCGATTTTTTTCTTTACGCGCGTGGTCAAACGTTTCATGGCGCTGGTGATATCGTATTCGAGGGACGACAAATTCTGGATCACGGGGATAAGTTCTTTCTTGTCCTCATACTGCATCACCAGACCGAGATAGCCCCGTTTCACTTCGAGTTTGTCGTCCTTCACGACTTGTACTTCTACGGGCGGGATCCCCTGCTGTCGGGCATCACTTTCGGCTTTTTCCCCCTCCGGATTGATGAACTCGTAGTGAATGTTTCCTTTCGCGTACGCCTTGTATTCATTGAGTATATCGAGCACCGCACGGCGGTTGTTATTGTAGGGAGCCGGCAGATCCTCGGTAAAAAAGGCTTTGACGGTCACGCGGTCATCGAGTTCTCCGACGAGTTTTTTGCTGGCGTCGGAGAGTGTGTACACTTTTTGTTTCGTCAAATCCAGCCGGCCAAATAGCCGGATCGAGATGAAGTTGACCAGCACAAGGACGGCCAGGACGAGCAGGATTCGTATCAGTGCTTGCGTTTTTGGGATCTTCATGGGTAATAATCTAGAAGTCAATATGTACTTAAGGAATACGGAGGACCACTGTGCTCAACATGATCAATGACAACTCATCGCCTCTACCATTTTCTGCGTTCCAGCGACACGACCGAAAGATACAGCGTAAAACCCAACACCGAGAGGAAGTAGACAATGTCCCGGGAATCGATGACTCCCCTGGCGATGTTTGAGAAATGGAAATCAATACCGAGATACTCGACGGTACTCGTCATGAATTCCGGGACATAGAACAATATCTTGTCGAGCATAAAAAGCGCGAACACAAACACGAAGCCAACGATGAAGGCGACAATCTGATTGTCGGTAAGACTTGAGGCGAGCACACCCACGGCAATGTAGACGCCCGCCATCAGCAGGAGTCCGATATATCCACCGATCACGGGTCCATTGTCAATGTCGCCGATGAAAGCAATCGTGAGATAGTAGACCAATGTCGGAAGAAGCGCAATGGCGACGAGAGCCCATGCCGCAAAGAATTTCCCGAGTATGATTTCAGCATCGTGCAGCGGTTTTGTCGACAGGAGTTCAATCGTTCCGGTTTTTTTCTCTTCCGCCAGCAGCCGCATGGTGATGGCCGGAACCACAAAGAGAAAGACCGCCGGCACCAGCTCGAACATTAGACGGAGCGAGGCGACGTTGGCCAGAAAGAGATTGCTCGTGTGAAACCATCCGATGATGGCGAGGAAGACGACGATCACAACGTAGGCAACCGCCGAGTTGAAATACGATCGGAGTTCCTTCCGAAAAATCGTCCCGGTGTATCTAAACGTGCCGAGGAATTGTTTGAAGTCGAAATTCATGGGATCATACGCTCTGTGATGATGTGAGTTTTGGTGTCCGGACGCAAATCTACTTCTTTCCTTCGTCCGTCGTTGTCAACTTGTGGAACACTTCTTCAAGGCTCGTCGACTTGCGGGACATTTCCAGCAGCGTCCAGCGTTCTGCAACGGCCTGGTTGAACAGTTGCTCGCGGATATCTCCCCCTTTGTCCGTATGAACGGTGAACCGGTGCACTTCTCCATCCTGGCCGCCGTACTCCACCGAATGAACCTGTGCGAGTGACTTGATCTTCGGATACATATCCGTCATGGCGTTACCGACGTGAGCTTTCAGCTCCAACGAAATCATATCGGTACCCCGGAAATCCTGCTGCAGCTGGTCAGGCGTTCCGTTCGCCACGATCGCCCCCTCATTGATAATGATCACGCGATCGCAGGTGGCCTGCACTTCGGTCAGGATGTGCGTGGAGAGAACCACGGTTTTCGCCCGACCCAGCTTCTTGATGAGGTTTCGGATTTCAACAATCTGATTGGGGTCGAGACCGGACGTCGGCTCGTCGAGTATAAGCACCTGGGGATCGTGGATCATCGCCTGGGCAAGACCGACACGCTGGCGATATCCTTTGGACAATTCCCCGATATCCTTGTGACGCACGTTGCCGAGGCCGCATAGTTCGATCATTTCCCGCATTCGTTCCCGCAGCAATGCCTCTTTGACTCCATGAAGCTGAGCCGAGTATTCGAGATACTCGATGACGTTCATATCGAGGTACAACGGATTTAGCTCGGGCAAATATCCGATCTTGCGTCGCACTTCGAGTGAGTGGTCGGCAATCGAGTATCCTTCCACTTCCACGGTGCCGGCCGTTGGCGGAAGATAGCATGTGATGATCTTCATGGTGGTAGTCTTGCCGGCGCCATTCGGACCGAGGAATCCAAGAATCTCCCCCGTTTTTACGTCGAAGGAGATATTGTCGACTGCCTTCTCGGTGCCGTAGAACTTTGTGAGATTTCGAACTGCAATGGACATAGGCGTGGTATGGTTTATCGGGTTTACAAAAAAGCGAGCGCCGTGCATGCCGCCCGCTTTGTCAGAAGCGGAACAAATTTATCAAACAAAATCTCGTTTGTCAAGAAGAATGCGGTGCGGAATGTTTGCATGACACGCCAAACGAACGCAAACCAGCACTTGCATTAGACGAATAAGAGGGCTGGTGTGTTCCCTGCCTGAAAGAATGATTGGTGTGTATGGGAATGACAAGAGGTCGACAATGTCACGTTCCTGAACGAAGTTCTTTCATGTTGCGAGCCACAAGTGCCCAAATGGCCTTTGCCGGCGCTCAATGATTTGGATGCTATATTGGATCTTGCCGATGTTTTGTGTCTTTTAGACCTTCTGCTCTTCAAGAAACGATTTGAAGTTAATGGCACTGACACCCTCACCCAGCGCGATCTCTTTTCCCCGATAGACCACCCAGGAGCGCTTTGCCTCGTCGGCAAGTTGCAGGAGTAATCGTGCCATTTCGGGACGGAACGTATGTCCTGATTTGATCTCTATGTGTTCCCGGCTTGATTTCCGGTCAATGATCAGATCGATTTCGTTACCGTTGCTTTCCCTGAAGAAGAACATCTCAGCGTCCGTCCGCGTGTGGATAATCCTTTTGAATGTCTCAGAGACCACGTAGTTCTCGAAGAGCGCACCGTACAGAGGACCCTTTTCAAAAGACTGTTTCGTTCGAATCCCTGTCAGATAGGAAATGAGCCCTGTGTCATAGAAATAGATCTTTGGGCTCTTGATGATCCGTTTGCCCAGGTTCTTGTGAAATGGAGCCAAAAGAAAAACAATATAGGAAGCCTCTAGCACTGAAATCCATTTCTTGATTGTGGGCACGCTGACACCTAGGTCGCGGGCGATTTCGGACATATTCAAGAGTTGAGCAACGCGAGTTGCAAGCATCTGAATGAATCGCCGGAAGTCTCTGATGTCGCCAATTTCAGTGATATCCCGAACATCGCGCGTCAGGTACGTATCGAGATATGAGGTATACCAATCATGGGCACCTGTGTACTTACGCCCGACAAGCTCGGGGTATCCACCCTGGTAGAGCGATTGGTCCCGCCGCCCTGCGGGTATCTCCGAGAACTGAAAGGGCAACAGGGTCAGAAGACCGATTCGCCCCGCCAGACTTTCGGACACACGCTTCATCAAAGCGAATTGACTCGATCCGGTCATAATGAATTTGCCGTAGTCGTTCCGATTATTGTCAACGATGAGCTTGACGTAATGAAAAATCTCAGGAACGCGCTGGACCTCATCAAAGATGACTTTATCAGAGTAGACCTCCATGAATCGCTCAGGATCGGTATGGAACCGGTGGACGGCATTGAGGTCATCGAATGAGATATATCGGTATTTGGCACCCAGAAGCTTCTGTAGCATGGTGGATTTCCCGGATTGACGGGGTCCGGTCAATCCGACAACCGGAAAGAGCTTCAGGTACTCTCGAACGGTTGTTTCGATGACACGATGATAGTACGGCATACGGTTTATGTAATATTAAAGTGACAGTTTAAATATACATATTTGCGGTTATCCTGTCAACTGCAGACAAACCCTGGAGGGGAGAACGTATCGTGTTGGTCAACACATCGAATTCCACCTGGCATTCAAGGCGGGTCAGAGATAGAGACAAATGCGGCCAGATGAGAAATGTCCCGATTTAACGAAGACCTGGGATGCGGCGAAGGTGGCCATACCGAATCCCGATCGAATCGAACTGCGTTACCTTTTTCCATCGACGAAGAGCAACCTTGAGGACGTTCCCAGGACTTTGGGAATTGGACAGCCAACGAACGATGGCTCCACCTACTGTTTGAGGGAGTCTGGGGGCAATCTTTGTTGAGATTGGGAGAATGAAAAGACGTGATTGCCAGCTGAAATCCCAGTCCCTCCCTGTATGCACCAAGCCTTCACTGCTATTGGTTGGTGGCAAGAAAGACAATAGAAATGGGATTTGAAAGGTGTGAGCTTGAATATGCGAACAGAAATGCAAACACTCTCCCGCGTTTGAGAAAGTCTCGCTACGGGCAACTTGACACAAAATGGACCTGTTTTTTTGAAGAGGCTTCCAGCTCATGACATCTCTTCCGCTGGATTCAAGAAAATCTACTTCAGGCTGTAGACCCTCACAACCTCGTTTCCGTCCCCTTGTCCCTGTAAAAATCCTCGAACCATTTTTGCTTTAGGTAGGCATTGACTTGAACGTCGGAGAGTTTCTTATACAGGTCAAGTTTCGTATTTACAAAGTCCAGCATGATCTCGTCCAGAACTTTCTCGAACTTGTATTTCACGTTGGCTTCGGTGTTGTCGCTGTTGCGAGCTTCAAGGAGTTCCTGATGGGCACGCACCTTGTCCTGCATGGTGGCAATATCGACCTTGTCCTCGGGGGTCAAGTTTGCGCCATTGTCGGTTGTCACAAGCAATCCGCTTCCGGTCGCAGCGAAAAAGGTTGTATCGGCAGCAACCAAGTCTGCAACTCCTATCAAGGGTTTGACTTGTGTCCAGTTACCTCCGCCGTCAGTGGATCGGTATATTCCTCCCCCGCTCACACCACCTGGTTGAGTTCCCGCAACGCACTTCCCGTGCTACGTCGTCAAGCATCAAAGTAATATGACAGGTAACAGTGACAACGAAATTCGTACTTGAAAATGCCTGCGCATTGACGAGCCAGCAATCTGAAGCCCCCAACACTAGCACAGCCGGGATACAGGTTGGTTTCATTTTCAACATCTTCCCTATAGTAAAATCGGGTGGCGTTGATCTGGATTCATTACCTGTTCGCAAGCTCCAATAGTTTTATCTTCACTTCTTGCAGATTCCCGGTCGCGATCGCAAGATTCTACCAAATCAGGAAGAAAGGATTTCAAGTACTGTTGTCATGGTATCGGATCGAATTGGGCTTGCCGATTTCATTTTGCGATGATTGCTTTCGCCTTCACACTATTATGGTCCTCAAGCAAGAAGGCGTTAGACCCCGAAGTCGACATCCCGACAACTTTTCCTGAAAATTTTGAGACGTTCTTTGTGGTTGGATCAAAGACAATATTCATCCGATTTCTTTCTGAAACTATATATCCATTTCTCACCAGTAATGAGTTCTTGTTGGTCCAATCCGCAACCAAAGAAACTCTAGCATCAACCCCTGTCACCTTTTTGAAATCTTCAGTCACATCATGATTGGTTATGGTGAAGAGCTTGAATCCACTTTCCCCTCCATTATCAAAGTAGTGACTTCCATCAGGAGAGAGAAAAATACCTCTTAACTCGGTCTTAGAAACCAATTTTGAAGTGTTGTCATAAGCCTTTATTAATCCATCTGCCTTGTCGCGGAAATAGATACACCTATCATATTCGGACCAATTAAGAGCGCGTGTTTTGAACGGCAATACATATTGTTTCTTCGTATTCACATCAAATACTCCACAATCGACTTCTGTTAATCCGTATTCAGACGATCGAAGACCTCT
>Ga0315286_10001538_pt1 | contig 20908 bp, 16 predicted proteins | sample YL17G10_0_MG_FD_205038 | JGI IMG/M metagenome (GOLD analysis project Ga0315286, IMG submission 205038) | Sediment microbial communities from Yellowstone Lake, YNP, Wyoming, USA - YL17G10_0 | ecosystem: Environmental > Aquatic > Freshwater > Lake > Sediment | place: USA: Wyoming | collected... | reverse complement strand
CCGACGGAATGACGATCTTCGCGTTTTGACTCAAGGACTTCTCCAGGGCCTCGAGCTTCCGGAGAAGCTGCGCGTTTCCGATGAAGTACGTGTTGGCTGCCTCGTTGACGAGCCGGATCGCTTCGGCCTCGCCCTCCGCCGCGAGGATCTTGGCCTGCTTGATGCCCTCGGCCTTCTTGATTTCCGCTCTCTTGATCCCATCCGCCTGCCGCTCCGCCGCGTCGGCAAAGTCCAGGGCGGCGACCTTCTCATTCTCCGCCTTGACCACCTTATTCATGGTCTCCTGGACGTCCTTGGGAGGGTCGATCTCCTTGAGTTCCGTCCGGACGATCTCCATGCCCCAGTGCTTGGTTTCCCTGGTCAACGTCTCCAAAAGCGCGGTGTTGATCTTGTCTCTTTCGCTGTTGGCGGATTTGAGCGTCAGGGTGCCGATGATATTGCGCAGGGTCGTGCGGGCCAGGTTGACAATCTGAAACTGGTAGTTGTTGACGTTGTATTGGGAGCTCTTGACGCTGTCCTCGTCATCCTTGACCTTGAAATACACCTGGGCATCCACGCTCGCATTGAGATTGTCATTCGTAATGATCTCTTGCGGCCGAGCGTCCACCATCTGCTCGGTGATATTGACCTGAATCATCCTGTCCACCAGAGGAATGATCCAGTTGAAACCCGGCGCCGCAAAATGCCGGTACCGGCCGAGTCTCTCGATGAGGCCCCGGTGCGTAGGACGGACGATCCTTATGCCCGAGAGAAACAAGAAGATCGCAACCGCGACCACGGCGAGCAATACTGTGGTACCCATAAGGTCCCCCTTTCAAAAAAAGTCCGTTAGACCCCCGCATTCTACCACCGCCGCCCGATGTTGGATACTACCGACCGACATTTCTTTTTGAAATCGAACGCCGTTTCAGCCACAGTGGGCGCGGAGACCTTGGCGCGGCCTCCGGCCGCAACCAAAAATGCTTACTAAAAAAACAAGATGTTGCGCCTTTGTAGTACAGAGCTTGAAACGAGGCGAGACGCCCTCTCTGCGCCCTCAACGGACTTCGCCGCAAAATACTTTCACGAGACGCGGCTTTTTCCCCGCTTTTCTTGCTTTGTCGCGGTGCCTGTGCTATGCTCTTTCTCGTAAACGAAGGAGTCCCGGATATTGGGAACGACCGAAAAGTTCATTCCAAGCGTAACGCGTCCGAAGAGCCTGACTCTTCCGGCAGCCTGAAACCCGGGAGGTGTGCTATGAGAACAATCGGATCGACTCTGAGAGTTGTTGCGTTGTTCATGGTTTCATGCAGCCCGGTTGCTGCCCAGATGCAGATAACCAGCAGCCGTCAGACTTCTACTGGCACCGTTGTCCGAAAGTTAAGTCTGTTGGCAACCTACTCTTCTCAAACAGGCGTTGGTTTCTTGGGCGAGCTGGGGGAGGTCAACGGGACTCTGCTTGTGTCGGCTCTGAACACGCCGGATGAGGTGGACTGGGATTCGTTGGACGGTGGCCTGACCATATATAAGGCTGGCACGCTCCCCTGGACGGAAGGAAAGGTTATGGAGATTCTTTCCGGAGCACTGCAGATTGAGATCAGGACTGCTACCAAAGAGGGAATGTTGTCACGTCAAGCTGTGTCGCTGCAGAGTGCTCCTGGTGCTTCGTTCACCTCGGTAGGCGACAAGCCGCTCATCGATATTCCGCAAAGCACCACGCTTGTTACCTACAGGGTGGTTGGGGAAAGGTGGAAGGTTACATTTTCAAAGGGCAAAATAGACCCCAAAAACGAAGAGCCGAACAGCATTGTGTGGCTGACTAAAGCGGACCTTGATCGGTTCAAGCATTCTTCAGTCCCCATCAGCGGGAAAGATGGTGCCACATATACCATTTTCGGAGCCTACGGGAAGATGGAAAAAGCCCGGGCCATAAGATGGTCCTATCGTGTGGAAAATGGCAAGCGGCTGATCCCGCTGATGACTTCCGTTCTACCTGTGGAGTTAGGTTTGGGGCAAGCACCCGCTCGGGATCATGCCAAGCTGAAGGTCTATCTATTCCTTAGTCTGCAAGACGATTCGGGGCCCCCGACCAGCGAAGAGAAGGAGAAGGATAGCAGAAGAAGCCTCGTATGGTGCAAGGTCGTGCCAATCGGACTTATCGTGCGGGCGCAGGATTCTGGCACTCCCAACGAGGCTGGTTCGGACGTTATGGATACAGTGCGATTCAGGCTGGACAAAATGGGTGCGGTGACCAGCGTGAGCATTTCGCCTGGCGATAAAGAAGGCGCAACCGAGATTCCCATAGGAAGAGATGCCTATCAAACGATGACAGACGCGCTGTCGGCAGAAGAGGGCAGCAGGGGGGAGCCTAATCCCAGTGCGGCGACGGCTACCACCGAGAATGTGAACAAGGAGCACCTGAGGACCGAGGCCCAACCCAACGTCGCCCAGGGACGAGCGAAAGGTACGACAAAAGGCGTCTCCAGGACCCAACTTACGTCCGACAGGGAGGCTGCGGCATACCACCCGGACGCAATGATAGTGTTGATCGATGATGTGACGCGCATTGTGCACCTTAATATTGGGTCAGACGACCGGATTTACGCGGGCTTGACTTTTTCGATTTATGACAAAGGCGCGCCCATTCCGAAGGATGGTAAACCCAAGGCTGCTATAGAAGTGTTCGCGGTAACAGGCAAGACTGCGGCGGCGCGAATACTCAGTTCGGAAAAGACCAATCCTGTAGCCATCGGCGACGTGGCTGTAAATCTTGTCTGGGATAGCGAGAGACCCAACCGCTTTGTGGTTGTGGGCGAATTTGATCTTAATGGCGATGGTGCCGCGGACGACGGCGCCATCGATAGAATCAAAATGCTCGTCCATAAGTGGGGTGGGGTAACTTCGGATACTATCTCGGCTGACACGAATTTTGTAATCATAGGTAATACGCCCATTGTACCTCCACAGTCGGCACTCGAAGACCTGCAGGCTGACCCCAAGGCTCGCGACAGGCACAACGTTTTACTTCAGAAGCGGGAGCAATACGAAGCAATCCAGAGCCAGGCACGGGCCTTTGACATCCCTGTACTGACGTGCGAAAGGTTTCTGTGGGCCATGGGCTACAAAGGCCAAGTTGGCGTGGGTAGTCCCGCTGGCGAGCCATACGCTAATGCAGAAGGGCGGGATTCATCGACACGAGGATCGTCAGCCAGCACCCCGGGTTCTCTCGCAGAGCAGTTTGCGAAGCTGACACCACTACAGGCAACCACTGTGCCCGTTGATCCTGCCGACGCGAACCCCGAGGCTGTAAAGATGCTCGATGAGGGCGAGAAGCTGTTCTTCGAACAGAATCGGTTGGGCGAGGGGATCACGCTCATTGAGCGGGCGCTGCAGAAAGAACCTCGGCTCGTGCGCGGCTATAGCACCGTGTTTTTTTACTATAGGGCGAGAAAGGACTACGCTGCGGCGGTGCGCTGGCTCGAGAGCGGAACCAAACAGAATCCGGACTCCGCACCGACGTGGTTCAATCTCGGGAACGCCTACGCGGACGCAGGAAAGCAGGAAGAGGCTTTGGTGGCGTTCCAGAAGACTCTCGCTTTAGGCTGGCCTTATGCGTCGGTGTATTTCAACATGGGCAACAGCTTAGGACGGCTTGGGAGACACGCTGAGGCAGTTGAGCAGTTTGCCAAGGCGGTTCAAATCGACAGCAAGCACTTTGGCGCATGGCGCGCTATGGTGATCGCGTACGGCAAGCTTCACAATCTGGCCAAGGTGCGCGAAACTCTGCGCGCCATGCTTGACAAGGGTCCACCCGACGAGGATCGCCGCTGGGCCAGTGACCTTTTGCGACAACTCCCTGAATCTGAGTGATAGAACGCTATCGGCGAAAAGCGTGCAAGAATAGGGGTGCACAGTGCGTTATAGACAGCGCGTATCCTGCGGAATGCTACTTGTAGGAGTTGGTATCGGCTGCGCTATATACGCCTACGGCATCTATGCGGGAGCCCCTCGCGGCAATTGGGTGATGTTCAAGGGAAAGGGCGGATACCTCTCCGACCAAGAATACGTCGATCACTTAAGACGTCTGGAGCGGTCAATCCCTGATGTGGCTGAGTATCGTAAGCAGGCGCAGAGAGAGGCAACCAAGCGACACACCGCGCGGAACGTCAAGGTTGTGGCTGCCGCGGCCGCGTGTTTGGCATGCCTGATTCCGGGTATTATCGTTATTGTGACCGGTGACTTGGCAGGGAAGCCGGGAGGGGCAGCGCCACATAAGACGTTGTGATGATGGAAATCCTTGGGACCGTGACTACCCGGGAGGTTCGCTATGGCCAAGCGAATGAAGCAGTTGTGTGTCGGAGTCTCTGGTGTAACCGTGGTTGCATTATGCACAGCAGCAACTTGGTGGGTCACGTCTCCAAGGGTCTCTCCTGAGGACGCGCAGCGCGGATGGCCTGACAAGTGGATTGGGGTGGCGATCCAATCGGGAGGCGAATGGAAGATGGATTTCGCCTGGGCCGACGCACTCTACGCAGGGTCCCTCCGCTGGCCTTGGCACGTCAAAGTGAGCTTCGAATCGCCGGACTCCGCCAAGATGGTCGTGGGAGCAGTTCCTAAGGGGTGCCTGTTGTCTAACGTGAAGGGTCGTTGGGTCTTTGTGCCGAAAAAGCGTGAGTCAAGACCCTCGCAGAGTCCGCAGGCAACGTATCAGTCCATCCTGTAGCCTCAGGTCTCAACCTGTGCGCGATTTCATTCTTTTGGTTCGACGCGGGAGGTTTTGGGGCGGGCCAAGAGGCGGATGGGGACTTCGGCGATGGGGAGCAGCTCCCGCAGGCGGCCGACGACGAAGCGGCGGTAGTTCTCATCGAACAGGCCCGGATCGTTCACGAACATCATGATCGTCACCGGGTTGACGGCGACCTGCGTCACATAATAGATCTTCGGCCATTTCGAGCCTCTCTTGCCGGGCGCCGCCCGCTCCGACCGGACGATCTCGAAGGCCCTGTTCAGCCGGCCCGTCGTGATCCAGGTGTTGGCCTGCTTGAACAGCTCGGCCGACAGGTCCAGCACGCTCTGGACGTTCTTGGCCTTCGTGGCCGTGGTGAAGGCGATCGGGGCGTACTTCAGGCCGGGCAGCATCTTCGTCAGGTACTCTTCGTAGTCGCCCGTGGCGGCCTTGTCCTTGGCCAGGTCCCACTTGTTGACCACGATGATGCACGTCTTGGATTCCTCGGCGATCAGGTGGGCCAGGCCCTTATCGACCTGCCCGACCGGCTCCGTCGCGTCAATCAGGAGCCAGACGATGTCGGCCCGGCTGATCGACCGCGTGGCCCGGACGTAGCTGTAGAATTCGATGCTGTTGTCCGTCTTGGCCATCTTGGCCTTCTTGCGGATGCCGGCGGTGTCGATGACGACGAGGGTCTGGCCGTCTTTCTGGATCCGCACATCGATGGCGTCACGCGTCGTGCCGGGGATCTCGCTGACGATCACTCGCTCCTCGCCCGCGATGGCGTTGACGATGCTGCTTTTGCCCGCGTTGCGCTTGCCGACGATGGCGATTTTCATCACCGGCTCCGGCGGGGCGCCGGTGGTCTCCAGGTGCTCGAGTCTCTGGTAGATGCGATCGCGCAGGACGGAGATATTGACGCTGTTCTGGGCAGAGACGCAGAAGAACTCGCCGAAGCCGAGCCTGGCGAACTCCCCGGCGGCAGGGAACAACCTGGCCGTATCGGCCTTGTTCGCCACGCCGAGCACGTCCAGCTTGTGTTTGCGGAGCAGCGCGGCGATTTTCTGGTCCAGCGGCGTGATGCCTTCGCGGACATCGGCGACGAAGAGCACCAGGTCCGCCGATTCGATCGCCTGGAGGATTTGCCCCTCGATGTGGTCGCTGAGCTGGTCGGAATCGACGATGCCGTAGCCGCCGGTGTCGATCAGCTCGAAGTAATGATCGTCCCGGCCGATGAACGTGCTGACGCGGTCCCGCGTCACGCCCGCCGTCGGCTCGACGATGCTGATCATCTCCCCGGCCAGAACATTCAGCAGACTGCTCTTGCCCACGTTCGGCCGGCCAATGATGGCAACTACCGGTAATCCCATGACTGCATCCCAGCCTTCGCATGTAAAAACCGAATTCTACCACAACCCTGCGCGATTGGGAAGCTGCTTGGTTTGACTGGACAGACTCAAGAAGAATCGGTTAAATAGTCAACAGTACCGTAGTAGGAACGCATACATGAATTTCCACGGAATCGATATCTTAGATGAGCGGCTCGCGGAGGCTTGCCGGAAATGGAAAGTCAAAGAGCTTTCCCTCTTCGGCTCTATTCTGCGGGATGATTTTCGTCCGGATAGCGACGTAGATGTCCTCGTGGTGTTCTCGCCGGACGCGACTTGGAGCTTGTGGGACTTGTTCGACATGCGCGAAGAGTTGCAGCAGTTATTCGGACGCGAGGTCGACTTGATTGAAAAGGAGGCGCTGCGAAATCCCTTCCGGCGCCACGAGATTCTGCAAAACCACAAGGTGGTCTATGCGGCCTAAGGCCGGCGATATTTCCTACGTGTGGGACATGCTCGACGCCGCTCTGGCGGTCCGCGAGTTTATTGCCGGTAAGAGTTTCGACGATTACAGCCGCGACCGCCTCCTTCGAGGCGCTGTTGAGCGCCATATCGAAATCATTGGCGAAGCGGCCCGAAGCATCTCTCAGTCCTACCGCGACGGTCATCCTGAGATACCTTGGAACAAGATCATTGCTCAGCGCCATGTCCTTGCCCATGAATATGGCGAGATCAGACACGACCGCCTTTGGTTAGTCGCAACCGTCCATATACCCGACTTGATCGACAGACTTGAACGGCTCATTCCATCGCCGCCTTCCTGCTGATGACCACGTGCCATGCTTTTGCCTGCGTGAGCATGTTGTGCCTCTCAAATACGATTCGTCCCACCCGAACCTGGACGCGACGCATCCTCGAAGATACAATGAAACAAAGGTTTGCTTTGTAGAGTCTGTCCTCTGTTGTCGAGAGATCACACGGGTTTTGAGGTAGCCTTAAAGGGAGGCAGCAATGCGTGAACTCATGAGAATGCTGGGTGGCATCGGTGAAAGTTGGCTGATGGGGCCAATAGCGGCGGTTGTCGTGTATACCGCTGTGATTCACGTCGCGCGTCTTGACGCTAACTACTTCCTCGAATCCGTCGCGAGCGAACGTGAGAGCCTGGAGACGAAGCTGCGGGAGGCCGACGTGCCGGCGCCACAAGTGGGCATCATGTCAGAATCGCTCGACAACATTTCCTGGAGGACACGCAGCTTCATAATGAGCCTGCAGATGCAGACGGCCTTCCTCGTTGCCCTGGCGTTCGCCATAAGCCTTCGAACGGTGACGAAGGTCAAGAAAGTGCAAGATCAGTTGAAGGAAATCAAGCTGAGACAGGTCGAGCAATCTGCGGGACCGGCTTCCCGCGCCCAGAATGCGTCTGGTGGATGAGTGCAGGCCACGGACGGCGAATGTGGGCGGAGCTCGCTCGTAGGCAGCAAATCGCAAATCGTAAATCCCAAGGGCGGCCCTGTAAGCCGAGTTCTGTTCCCGCCTTGCGGCGGGCGGCGATCATTTATCTGGACCAGCCGTTGCCGACTGGCTCTCCCGCAAAAGCGGGAAGCGACCTACCCGCCGGTCGAGCGGCCGGAGCCGCTCAGACCCGGGCCGAGTCCGGCTTGCGCCGACCGGCTGCTTGGTCTTGCAGGCGGTGGGGTTTTCCCTGCCGGCGACGTCACCGCCGCCGCGGTGCGCTCTTACCGCACCATTTCACCTTTGCCTGTGCCCCGAAAGGCCATCGGCTGTGTGTTTTCTGTGGCACTGTCCCTGGGGTCGCCGGACCCCACGGGCGATCGCTCGCCTATGGGAGCCGGTCCCCGGTGGCCGTTAGCCACCACCGCGCCCTGTCCTGCTCGGACTTTCCTCCCTGCCGCGCCTTACACGAAGCAGAGCGACCGCCCGAACCGCCCTTGGGATTTACGATTTACTATTTGTCGGGAGCCATCAGCTATTCTACCACGTTCGCCCTCGTTTTGCCATCGCATGTTCCACGACCGTTCTCCGAGGGGTGCACGACCAGATTGTGGCGGACCGCGTTTGGGTGGCACCCTCAAGCGCAGCTTGGGGGTGGCGTGCCGGGACTGGCACATGACCATCGCCAAGCCCTGCGGGCTTGACGATGCCACCCGCTTCTTTTTTGTGGCTCATCCGGTTCTTGCGTACCTCCGGGCCCAGTAGCGTCCAACAACCGGGGGCGCTGTCCCCGGCCCCCTGGCATTTTGCGTTTTTCGCCAGCAGCATGGTACAAGAGTAAGACCCGGACACGCAGCGGCCCTCCGGGCCAGGGGCCACCATGATGACGGCATCGCCCCTGCCACTGGACTGCTGCCCTCCCGCAACGCGGGCTCACGCCCAGGGGCGGGGTGCTTGCCAGCAGAGCCCTACCCTCCACAGCAGTAACTCCAGACTACCGGCAACGCTGGCCATCAGCAAGGGGCAAGCCAAACACCCCTACCATGCTATTGGCCCAAAGCGACAAATGCCGGGGGTTTGGGGGCAGAGCCCCCAAGAGCCAGCGAGTATGCAAAGGCTGGATGAGCTTTTTTGTCATGCACCCCACCCCAACCCTGCTTGCCGATTCGACTTGACGTGCCGGCGTGTGGCTCCTACACTGCGGCGCGATAGGCAGGAGAACACATTTTCATACTGGATGAAGGACCGTGATGTTCTGACGGGTCCGCTTGGAGGAAGACGACATGCGAAAACCGACTCTTGGCCTGCTTCTGATCCTTTCCTGGGCGACCGGCCCGGTCTTGGGTCAGACGTTTCCACGCGATCTGCGGGTCGATGTTACTGTCAACCAGATCGGCTTTGCTCCGGGAGCCTCGAAGAAATGTGTGCTCAAAGCACCGGGGCCGGAGAGCTTCGAGGTAATCCGGACGAATGACCAGAAGGTCGTGCTCTCGAGGCCATTGGTGGCATCCAACGGTGACTTCGACCGCTTTCTCGTCGGCGATTTCAGTTCTGTCAAAGAGACGGGGACGTACTACGTCAAGGCGGGACAGTCGCGGTCCTATCCGTTTCGCATCGGTGGCGGCATATACGACGACGCGGTTGGGATGATCGTGGGGTACTTCGCCTTGCAGCGGTGCGGGCCGAGCGAGACGGGGTATCTCGCGCCGTGCCATTGCGATGACGCCGTCAGGCTCGACAACGGCAAGCATCAGGACACGACCGGCGGCTGGCACGATGCTTCCGACCTGCGCAAGTGGGTGGGCGCCACCATCCACGGCATGATCGGCCTGGCGCAGGTGTATGACCTGACCGCCGAGGAATCGGCACGCTGGCGGATCATGGAGGAGCTTCGCTGGGGGAACCGGTACTTTCTCAACGTGCAGGAGCCGGCCGGCTACGTGATGAATCACGTCGGCGGCGACGCCCTGCGGCATGGCGACGGCAATCGCTGGACGGACAACGTCATCGGCCCGGAAGGGGGAGAGCCCAATACGATTGATCCCACGCCGGGCGGGTCCAGGAGCAAGATCACCATCGTGGGCCGCAAGGATGACCGCGTCATCCAGACCAAACCGCTCGACCGCCTGGGCCAGTACAAGTTCGTCATCGCCGAGGCCATGATGGCCCGGCTGACGAAGCAGAGCGACCGGCCGTACTCCGACAAGTGCCTGGAGGCGGCGAAACGCTGTTACGAGTGGTGTGCAACTCGCTGGCCGGAGCAGGCGGCGGAGACCCTGGGCGGTGCACTGGCGGCCGCCGTCGAGTTGTACAGGAGCACGGGGCAGGAGAAGTACAAAAGTGAGGCTATCGCCTGCGCTTCCCGGCTGGCGCAGCTTCAGGTAACGGAGCCCTTGGACGAGAAAGATCCTGTGCGCGGCTTCTATCGCCGGACAGCCGGCAGCCCCGAGCCGTATCGCGATATCTCCAATGGCTGCTGGTATCTGTTCGGGCTGTGCGGTCTCGCGGAGCTGTTCCCCGACCATGTCGAGGCGGACAACTGGCGCAAGGCCATTCGGCTGTATACCGTGGATTATCTGGCGGCCATGTCGAAGCGCAACAGCTTCGGCATCGTCCCTCACGGCTTCTTCGCACAGGCTGACCCCGGCGGCAACCGGAAGATCGGCAACTACTGGTATCGTTATTTCATGTCGCCGAACAGCAGTTGGTGGGTGGGCATCAACGCAAATATCGCCTCCGCCGGAGTCGGGTTGGTCAGGGCATCGAAGATCCTGGGCGATCCTTCCCTGCGGTCCGTGGCGCAGAGCCAGCTCGATTGGATTCTGGGCTGCAACCCGTTCTACGCCAGCACGGTGATAGGCATCGGGCACAACCACCCGCCGGAGTTTGTCAACGGCGGCGAGTTCAAGCCCGCGACGCCGCGACTGCCCGGCGCGGTGATGAACGGCCTCGGCGGCACAGCAGACGACCAGCCCTTCGTCGGCGACGGCATCTATAATGTTTCCGAGTACTGGACGCCGATGGTCTCTTATACGATGTGGCTGATGGCCCTGCTGCAGCAAAGCTGATTAAGGAGCGTCGATTCGCCCATAGGTCCGATAGGCTCGCTGCGCCGTCACTCGGCCCGGACGACCTCGATGTGCTTCTGGAAGTGCTTGTCGTCGGTCTGCGTGTGGTCCATGCGGTAGTGGACGCCGCGGCTTTCCTTGCGCAGGCCCGCCGAGTGGGCGATCAGCAGCGCGACCGTCAGCATGTTTTGGCACTCCCAGCCCTCCGGGGCGTCGAAGACCTTGTCCATCACGTAGCGGTGCCAGAACCGGATGATCTCCTGGGCCTCGGCCAGCGGCTGGGCCTTGCGGGTGATCCCGACATTGCGCCACATCAGCGACCGCAGCGAGTTGCGGACATCGGAGGTATCCAACCGGCTGCGGTCGGAAGGAGGGATTTCGTACCGGATCGCGGGGTGCTTGAGCGCCGTGACGTCCATCGGCTCCCGCCCGGCCACGGCCTGGCCGGCCATCTTGCCGAAGACCAGGCCTTCGAGCAGGGAGTTGCTGCCGAGCCGGTTCGCGCCGTGCAGGCCGGTCGAGGCGACCTCGCCGCAGGCGTACAGGTTCTCGATGCTCGTGCGGGCCGAGGCGTCGGTCTTGACGCCGCCGATCATGTAGTGGGCGCTGGGCCGGACCGGGATCAGGTCGTGACTGACGTCGATGTCGAAACTCTCGCACAGGTCGCTGATCAGCGGGAAGCGCCGGGCGAAGTACTCCTTGTCGAGGTGCCGCACGTCGAGGTAGACGTGGGTCGATTCGGTCTTGCGCATCTGGGCGAGGATGGCCCGGCTGACCACGTCGCGCGGCGCCAGCTCGCCGGACTCGTGATACTCCTTCATGAACCGCCGGCCCTTGGTGTCGAGCAGATAGGCGCCCTCGCCGCGCAGCGTCTCGGTGATGAGTGCTCGCGAGGCGCCGGCTACGTAGAGCGTCGTCGGGTGGAACTGTACGAACTCCAGGTCTCGCAGGACCGCCCCGGCCCGGTAGGCCATCGCCAGCCCGTCGGCAGTGGCGACCGGCGGGTTCGTGGTCTCGCGGTATAGTTGTCCGCCGCCGCCGGTGGCGAGGATCGTGCTGCCCGCCCAGATGATTTGCAGGCCGCGATTCCGGCAGCGGCCGATGATGCCGACACACCGGTTCTCCGGGTCCGTGAGCAGGTCGATCGTGAAGAAGTGCTCGATCACCTTGATATTCGGCTTGCTCTTGACCGTGCTGATCAGGGCCTCGGCGATGGCGCGTCCGGTTTCGTCGCCGTGGCCATGAATGATGCGGGCATGGGAGTGACCGCCCTCGAGGGTCGTGTCGATCTGGCCGTTCACGCGGTCGAAGCCCGCGCCCCATTCCTGCAATTGCCGGACCAGCTCCGGCCCCTGGCGCACCACCTGCTCGACCACCTCCGGCTCGGCGATTCCGCAGCCCGTCCGCAGGGTATCGGCGATGTGCGATTCGAACGAATCGTCCGGGCGGAGCACGGAGGCGATGCCGCCCTGGGCCTTCCACGTATTGCTGTCTTCGAGGCTGGCCTTGCAGACGACAATGACGTTGCGGTGGTCGGAGGCCTCCAGGGCGGCCCGCAGGCCGGCGACGCCCGCGCCAACGATCACACAGTCGGTAAAAAGCTGGCTGGTCGAGATCGAATCGATATTCACAAGGTGCCGTCGCGGCTCGCCGAACCGGATTCGCTCGGTCTGCGTCGGCTCCTGCCCTTTGTCCTGCTCACCCATATTATTACGGCTGCCCTTCGATAAATGCTAACGCCTTTGTCATCCAAGCAAGCCATCATACAGAGAGACCCGGCCTTTGAAAACATCCAAACCCCCGCTTGTCGTGTACCCGCAAGGCGAATTCGATTGCGATTGCTCATCCGGAATGGTACAGTAGCAGTACTGGGATGTAACGGATCACACAGCAGCAGGGGCCTGTCTTCTCGAAGGCAAAAGCTCTCTCACACTACAGAATAGTATGGAACCACCGATGAACGCCGATGATGGAGAATTCGGCCTCTCGCAAGGACGCAAAGAGCGCCAAGAATAAAGAGATCGGTTGAGGTGGGCTTTGCCTACCACAGGTTGTTATCAGCGTTTATCTGCGTTCATCAGCGGTTTCAGAACTGATTTCGGTTTGACTCGGCATTGGAGGATTGGAGATCATGAGAACTCTGCTTGTGACATTGACAACGTGCCTGTTCGTCCTGCCGGCTTATGGCAAATACAGCGGGGGCAGCGGCACGGCCCAAGACCCGTACCAGATCGCCTCGGCCGCTGATCTGATGTTGTTGGGCGAGACGACCGCCGATTACGGCAAGCACTTCATCCTGACCGCCGACCTCGACCTGGACCCCAACCTCCCCGGCCGCAAGGTCTTCGACAAGGCCGTGATCGCCCCGGACGTCGAGGATTCAGCCGGGGATTATCAGGGCATTCCCTTTAGTGGCCTCTTCAACGGCGATGGTCACACGGTCTCCCGCCTCACCATCACAGGTGCAGATTACTTGGGATTGTTTGGTGGATTGGGGTCCGGGGCCGAGGTGAAGAACCTGGGGGTAGTGGATGTGGAGATAACCAGTTCCGGCTATTCTGTCGGCGGACTTGTGGGGTACAACTCAGGTACCCTGAGCCGGTGCTACAGTACCAGTATGGTCAGGGGCGGCCATTGTGTCGGCGGGTTAGTCGGAAGCAACGGTTTGGGCAGGTCCAGTGGCGGGCCAGTGACCTTGTGCTACAGCATCGGTGTGGTCAGCGGCACGGAGTCTGTCGGCGGGCTGGTCGGCCAGAACGGCGGTGATGTGATCCGCTGCTATAGTACGAGCGTTGTCACTGGTGCATCGGAGGTTGGTGGTCTCGTCGGACAGAACGGTGGATCTATTAGGCTAACTGCTGTCGCCGGCCATGTAGCTGATTGCTATAGTACCAGTACGGTCAGTGGAACAGAGTCTGTCGGAGGGCTGGTCGGAGCGAATGGAGGAGAATTGACCCGCTGCTACAGCACGGGCGATGTCAGGGGTCCGTCTGTTGGTGGGCTTGTGGGATGTGGGTCCCTATACCTGGGTCTCGGGTCGGTTTTCACACTATATGGTACTGTGACCGCCTCTTTCTGGGACATTCAGACCTCAGGCCAAGGGAAGAGTGTCGGCGGCATAGGCAAAACCACCGCTGAGATGAAGACCGCGAAGACATTCCTCGACGCTGGTTGGGACTTTATCCGCGAGACGGCGAATGGTCGCGACGATATATGGAAGATTTCTGAGGGTCTGAGCTATCCGCGCCTGTCGTGGGAGAAGTACAGCGGCGGGACGGGTGAGCCGAACGACCCCTACCAGATTGCCACGGCCACCGATCTGATCGCCCTCGGCGAGACTCCCAAAGACTACGACAAGCACTTCATCCTGATCGCCGACATCGACCTGGACCCCAAGCTTCCCGGTCGAAAGGTCTTCGACAAGGCGGTCGTTGCACCGGATGCCAACGACAGGAACTCGTGGTTCGATGGAGTATCTTTCGGCGGTGTATTTGACGGCAACGGCCACACGATCTCGCATCTGACGATCAGTGGGAAGGATTATGTGGGTCTGTTCGGTGTTGCTTCGGGCGAGGTCAAGAACCTGGGGATGGTCGATGTCAGTATTACGGGTTCAGGTGCCTGTGCCGGAGGGCTGATGGGGCAGAGCTCGCGTACTGTAATCCAGTGCTCCTGTACCGGCAAGGTCAGTGGCGGTTCGCTTGTCGGTGGACTGGTGGGCCTGAACTTCGGCGATGTGGCCGGCTGCTACGGCGGCGCCGGTGTGATCGGCGTATCGGAGGTTGGCGGTCTCGTCGGGCAGAACGGGGGATCCAGGCGGCTAGGTGCTGTCGTAGGCCATGTAGCTGATTGCTACAGTACCAGTACGGTCAGTGGAACAGAGTCTGTCGGAGGGCTGGTCGGAGCAAATGGTGGAGAATTGACCCGCTGCCACAGCATGGGCGAGGTCAAGGTCAGGGGGCCGTCTGTTGGTGGGCTTGTGGGATGTGGGTCCCTATACCTGGGTCTCGGATCGGGTTTCACACTATATGGTACTGTGACCGGTTGTTTCTGGGACACTCAAACCTCAGGCCAAACCACTAGTGCAGGTGGCACAGGCAAGACCACAGCCCAGATGCAGACGGCCAAGACGTTCCTCGATGCCGGCTGGGACTTCGTGGGCGAGACGGCCAACGGCACAGAGGACATCTGGTGGATTCTCGAAGGGAAGGACTATCCGCGTCTGTGGTGGGAAGCCGCAAAGAAATGAAACCGCAGATCAACGCTGATGAACGCCGATAACAGAGCGAGTTGGATCTCACACGAAGCCACAAAGCATGATCGGAGCGCATAGCCGAAAGAAACGAAAGAAAGCGAAAAAAGGGACCAGTTGAGCTTGCTTGCCTTCTCCTCATTTTGCGTCTTCTTTCGTTCTTTTCGGCCCTATTCTCTTTGTTTCTTTCGGTCTCTTGGCTTCTTCAGCCTTTCTTATGCGCCTTTGGCGTGCGGCGGCATCTCTCCCTGAGCAGGATCACTTGCTCTTGCGGGTCAGGGTCAGGTCGTTCGCAAACAGCCGCTCGTCGTCGGCGTACTTGGCCACGAATGCCTGCAGTTCCGCGGTGGAGGCGGTCAGGACGGGGCGCTCGTCGATCATGTCGTATTTCACGGCCTTCGGCTCGGCCTCGATCAGCTTCTTGAATTCCTCGTCGTCCGTCAGCCGGATCTTCAACTGATCGCCGACAGGCCCTACCCTCGCAAAGGTGTGGACCCGCAGGAAGAAGAAGGCGTTGTATACGAGCTTCATCCTCTCAGGGTCCTGCTCGCCCGAAGGGAATCTGTCGGGCAGAATATCGAGGAACAGCCGGTCCTGCAGCTTGACGAGGCATCCGGCGAACGAGCCTTTGTTGCCCTTGTCGTCGGCGACGTTCACACGGTAGCATTTCTGGGATTCCTCCCGCAGCTCGGCCGGCAGGCGCTCCGCGGCGCTCTTCTCAAGACGGATGAACTCCCACGTGACCTGGGGCTTGTTGGAGTCCTCGACCCAAGTCCCCAAGAGCTTCTCCTCGAAGGTGATGCTCTCCTTGGTGAAAAGGGGATGCAGCGAAACAATGGGCACACACCCGGCCACGAGCGCTACTAGGCAACATAACGCAAGCTTCTTCATCGTTCGATCTCCGATGGTTTTTGAAATCCCGTGAACTGTGCGGAACTGCCTGCTATCTTACCGGCCCGGCGCCGGACGGCAACATATTCATCGGCGGACTCAGCAGGTGCCCAGTCCTCGCAGAGTTGACAAAGGAAGTCCCAATGGGCTGGTTCTGTCAGACGTTTCCGGGGAAGCTGGTCTCACTTCGTGATATTGCTTGGTTTCCTTGTGAGGGATTTCCCATCTATAAACAGCCTTTCGTCATCCGCGTACTTGGTCACGAACGCTTGCAACTCTTGTGTGGAAGCGGTCAGGAGGGGGTGCTCCTTGACCGTGTCGTCCCCCTTGATCAAGATGGGGGTCTCCTTGATCATGGTGTACGTCACAGCCTTCGGCTCGGCCTGGAGCAGCTTCTTGAATCCGTCGTCGAGAGTCAGCCCGATCTTCAGTTGGTCCCCGCTGAAATTCACCCGCACGAACATGTGGAGCCGGAGGAAGAACGTGGCATTGACCTGGAAATCCGTGCTCTCGGGGTCCTGCTCGCCCCCGGGGGATTTGCCGGGCATGATGTCGAGGAACAGGCGGTCCTGGAGCTTGACCAAGCAGGCAACGACTGAGGCTTTGCCGTTGAGGTTCACGCGATAGCACTTCGCGGCCTGGTCTTGCAGGTCGAACGGGAGACGGCTGGCGGTACTCTCCTCCAAGCGGGCGAATTCCAATGTGTCCTCGGGCTCGTTCGGGTCCATGAGCCAGGTCCCCAGCAGCTTCTCTCTGAACGTGATGGTCTCCTTCGTATAGAGCGGGTGCAGCGAGAAGATGGGAATCGGCACACACCCGCCCAGCAAGACGACCAAGCAATACGCCGCGAACTTCCTCGTTCTCATCGTTCTATCTCCGATCTTTTCGAGACCTCATGAACTCCATCAGACCGGCTACCATCTTACCGCCCTCGAACTTGACGGCAACTCATTCTCCGCCCTGCAACGCGGGCAAGGGGTGGCATCGTCAAGGCCGAAGGCCTTGGCGATGGTCTTGTCCGCTGCGAGGGAGCCATCGCCAAGCTGGGCTTGACGATGCCACCCGTCGTGGGTTGATTCCGTGATTGTCCTGGTTTGTGGAGGAAGTCAGTTGCGGCGATCCCGCGAAATCGGTACAGTGCAGCACTTTCGTCCGGGCTAAGACGGCAATGTTGTGGCAGGATCAGGGCAGGGCGTGTTCGATCTGACTTCGACAGGATGGTTTGTGGTTGGGCTTTGTGCCTTTCTGGTCGGCGTGAGCAAGACCGGCCTGCCGGGCTTGGGCATTCTGATCGTGCCGCTGATGGCGATGGTGCTGCCGGCGCGGGACTCCACCGGAATCCTCCTGGGCGTGCTCATCCTGGGCGACGTGTTCGCGGCCACCTATTACCATCGCGCCGCCGAATGGAAGCACGTGCTGCGTTTGCTGCCGTCGGCGTTTGTCGGGATCGTGGCGGGCTGGCAGGCCATGCGGTTTGTCACCAACAGGCAGCTTCAGCCCATCATCGGCATCATCGTGCTCGCCATGCTCGCCATCCACTGCTGGCGCACCCGCGTGGCGGGCGAGGACGCCCCCATCCCGACGCAACGATGGTTCGCGCTGTCGCTCGGATTCGCCGCCGGGGTCACGACGATGATGGCCAACGCCGCCGGACCGGTCATGGTCATCTACCTGCTGGCGATGCGGCTGCCCAAGCTTGCTTTCGTCGGCACGAGCGCCTGGTTCTTCTTCGCCGTCAACTGGCTCAAGGTCCCGTTCAGTGCGAACCTGGCCCTGATCACGGGCGAGTCGATCAAGCTGGACCTTCTGATGCTGCCGCTGATCGCCCTCGGCTCCGTTGCCGGCATCTTCTTCCTCCGGCGCATCCCGCAGAAAGCCTTCAACAGCATCATCCAAGTTCTCGCCGCCGCCGCCGCGATCAAGCTGCTGCTCTGATCGCGGCCCGCATGAAAAAGCCGGGCTCAGGGGCCCGGCGTGGTATCGCGGAATGACAGGTCTGTTCGATCTACTTCGGCAGGCTCTCCGGCGCCACGTTCGCGACGTGCAGGTCGGCGTAGATCACCCGGCAGGCCGGCGAGCCGGCCGGCTGGTACCAGAAGATCGGCACGGCGGGGTCGCCGAAGCGGACGTTCTGGCCGGCGTACCGCCAGCTCCCTGTGGGCAATGGGCTAAGGAACAGTATGCCGCGATACATGACCTGCGGTGTCCGGTCAACCCCGTAGGCGGGTGCGTACGGGCCGACGAACTTGCCCTCCTGCGCCATCTGCACGGCGATCTTGGCGATATCAGGCCCGTTCACGGTCGGTGGGAAGGTGGCATCGACCGTCCAGTTCGACCACAGGCGCAGGAACTCGATGAAGTCCCGCTCGGCGACCTGGGAGACATCCGCGGAGACTGGCACCGGGATATAACCCTCCGGCGGCTGGAGACTGAAAAACGAGTCGTCCAGCAGGACATCGAACTGAAAATCGCTCAGGATCATGTTCATCCCCGGTGCGCTGGCGAACTCCAGTTCCGCGCGGACAAGCTGGCCGGTTTTCGGATCGATCCAGACGGTTGTGGTCGCGTCGTCCTCGTGGACGTTGAAGCCGTCGAGCATCCGGCCGTCGATTTCCCGGCGTCCCAGCACCTTGCTTGCCCGAGCCGGAAGGGCCCGCAGCCTCTCGACCGCCGCCCAAGGGTCCTTGGCCGGGTCATCCGGCACGTTGGTCACCTCGAACACCACGTAGCTCTTCGTAGGTGGGACGAGGCTGATGCCCTTGATGCCGGTTTTTGTGGCTTCGGCCACGGTGATGAAGCCGTCGGCGGTGGCCGTCCGGAGGTAACGTGGGTCTTTGTATGCGATGTCCAGGCGCACGGTCGGCATGCTCTCCACACCCGTCCTCGTGACTAAGCTGTAGGTCAGGGTATGGGCCCTGTGCAACTGGTCCACCACTTTGGCATAGGCTTTGCCGGCCCCATCGCCTGTGAACAGGCTCAGACCGAGGATTACGGCCAGGGCGACCACCACCGCCACGGCCAGTCTCATTGTTCGATTGCTCATGATCGTTCTCCCGAAAAGCGCCGCTCGGGATTGGACCCTGCGGCGCCGTTGATCGTTACTGTGTGTTTTCGCCGCCAGCAGAACCTCACGGTTCGCTGACTCAATCGTATGTTCATCTACCGGCACGGCGGCCATGCGCCCGGCACAGTCGAGCAGCCGTCCAAACCGCCCCACCGCCTCCTTGCATGATTCGCACTGCCGGATATGCAGTTCGGTCTCACAAACCTCGTCGGAAGGCAGCTCGCCCAGCACGAATCGGACAAGCTGCTCGTTGGTTACGTTGTGAGGACTCATCAGTCACCTTCTGTCATTGGGTGGACTTCATTGACCCAGATACTCATGCAACTCGCGGGCCAGCCGCATCACTGCACGATGCAAATGGACGCGGACCGTTGGCTCGGAACAACCCATGATTTCCCCGACCTCGGCCGCTCCCAGCCCTTCCAGGCGAGACAGGACGAACGCATCGGCCTGGCGTCGCGGCAGCCGGGCGAGGGCCGCGGCCAGCTTCTGCTGTAGTTCGTCGGCCTGTAACGCACCGTCAGGACCGTTGGTAGTGACGCCGTTAGGCGTTTCCTTCAATGCCCTGACAGGCGCACTGCAAACAAGCCGGTGCTGCGCCAGTTCCAGGGCCTTTCGCACGGTCGCACGGTACAGGTACGCCGGCCAGTTCACACTGCCGTTGTACGTGTGCCAGCGACGCCAGATGGCTAAGAATACCTCCTGATGCACATCGTGCGCCAGGCTCGCATCGCGCAGTACGCGCATCGCCGTGCGCAGCACCTGCGGGCCGTGCTCGTGGACCAGGTTTTCAAAGGACGTTTCCGACACTGTTGTTGTTACCTTGTCGAAGAACCATTTCGGGTCAAGGCCCTGCTGCATGCAGCCTGAGATCTCTGCCCGTATAGAGGCCCGCAGGCTCCTGCACGTTTACAGGAAAACGCGGCGGCGTCAGGTGGGCCGAGCACGCGATTATCGCAAAGACGCCTTCTCGGGTGGCACGCTCAAACGAGTTTGAGCGTGCCTTCATACGCCCGGAAACGCATCAGGCAAGCATGGTCAAACGAGTTTGGCCGTGTCGCCCGGAGTCACATGGTTCAAATGCCCAAGGCTCAGTGTGTAGGGTGGGTTCTCAACCCACGCGTCAAATGTGCATCGGGCGGGGGAACGCGTGGGTTAAGAACCCACCCTACGGACAGGCTGCCTCGCGCAACCGATCCACGCGCCTTCCGAGTCTGCTCACCACGTTAGGGTGGTCGGCGTACTACAGACGCTTCGGAACGCCCATCATTTTTGATCGGCCCCATTGCGGTTCGGCGGCTCGGTGCCGAGCAGGTTACGGACGAAGAAGTCCTGCATCCGGCGTTGGCCGTAGGCGCCGCCCATGCCGTGGCCGGCGCCCGGAATCACCAGAAGATCGAAGTCTTTCCCCGCCTTGACCAGGGCGTCCACGAACCGCATCGTGGATTCCGGCGGGACGTTGTTGTCCATCTCGCCGACGATCAGAAACAGCTTGCCGCGCAGGCGGCCGGCGTTGTCGATGTTGGAGCACTCGGAATAACACGGCCCGACCGGGTAGCCCATCCACTGCTCGTTCCAGGAGGCCTTGTCCATCCGGTTGTCGTGGCAGCCGCAGGACGCGAGGGCGGCCTTGTAGAACTCAGGGTGGAATAGCACGGCACCCGCCGCGCTCTGCCCGCCGGCGGAGTTGCCGTAGACGCCCACGCGGCTGATGTCGTAGTACGCATACTTCTGGGCCACGGCCTGGTGCCACAGGATGCGGTCCGGGAAACCGGCGTCCTTGAGGTTCTTCCAGCACACGTCGTGGAACACCTTGGAGCGATTGGCGGTGCCCATGCCGTCCATCTGCACCACGATGAAGCCCAGATCCGCCAGGGACGCGAACTGGCGGGACGGGCTGAATCGCTTGGGCACGTAGGAGCTCTGCGGGCCGGCGTAGAGGTACTCGATGACGGGATACTTCTTGTTTGGATCGAAGTCCTTCGGCCGGCAGAGGATGCCCCAGATGTCGGTTTTGCCGTCGCGCCCTTTGGCGACGAACACCTCCGGCGGGGCCCACCCGGCGGCGACCAGCTCGCTGATTTCGGCCTTCTCCAGCGGGCAGACCAGCTTGCCGTCGGAGACTCGCCGCAAGTCGTGCACCGGGGC
>Ga0315286_10001537_pt1 | contig 20910 bp, 15 predicted proteins | sample YL17G10_0_MG_FD_205038 | JGI IMG/M metagenome (GOLD analysis project Ga0315286, IMG submission 205038) | Sediment microbial communities from Yellowstone Lake, YNP, Wyoming, USA - YL17G10_0 | ecosystem: Environmental > Aquatic > Freshwater > Lake > Sediment | place: USA: Wyoming | collected... | reverse complement strand
GTCCAGGTGTTTGTCGTGCAGGCACTATTCGTCTTTTTCAAGACGAAGCTGAACCCCTTCAAGTTCCTCCTCACGGTCATCCCCTCCGGAATCATGGCCTATGTCTCCGGGCACAGGTATACGGCGTACCCTGTGCTGATCGAGAGCATGGAGCACAACCTCGGCGCCGACCGCGAGCTAACGACCTTCGTCACGGGGCTCGGGACCGCCTTCAGCATGTCGGGAACGGCGCTCGCCACAGGGGTCTGCACACTGTTCGTGGCCCAGGCATACGGGCTTTCCCTTTCGGTGTACCTCCAGATCATCATCGTTCTCATCCTCACCTTCGCCACGTTCAAGATGGACGGGCTGAAGGAGGGGACGATCGTCCTTCTCACCATGCTCCTCGGCCAGGTCGTCAAGCTCCCCGACGAAGGGTACGCCCTGTTGGTGGGGGGAACGATGATCATCGACCAAATCGCCGCAGTCGTGGACGTAACGGGAAACGCGACCATCTCCTACGTGGTCGCCCACTCCGAAGAGGCGGTGCAAAATGTCAATATGAAGGATTTTTTGTGATATACTATACATATACCCATGAAAAAGAACCTGCTCATCGTTGACGATGACTTCGATACCCGGTTCATACTCAAAAAACTCCTCGAGAACGAGGGGTATGCCGTTTCCCTCGCGAAGAACGAGGAGGAGACGTTCCAGGTTCTCACCCATGAACTGATCCATCTCATCCTCCTCGACCTTAAGCTCGGCGCCGCGAGCGGCTTCGAGATCTGCAAGAAGATCAAGAACAACATAAACCTCTCCCACATACCGATCATCTCGATATCCGTCTCGCAGCTCGAGGAGGACATGATCAAGGCGATCGAGTACGGGTTCGTGGACTTCATCGGGAAACCCTTCAACAACAAGATACTCGTCACCAAGATACGCTCCGTCATACATCTGAAAGAGGAGGAGGAGCAGCTCCGCAAGAGCAGGCGCGAGCTGATAAAGCTGAACCAATACACGACCCTCCAGAAAGAGCTCCTCTCCCAGGAGGCCGATTTCTCCCGCGACCTCAACCAGTTCCTCGACGCGGAGTCGAAGAAGGGTTTCATCAGGGAGCGTTTCGCGGCCTTCCTGGGGGCGCGCCTCTTCACGATTTTTTCCATCGACGAAGGAAAGAGGGAGTTCAAGCTCTTCGTGACGAACCACACGGACCTCCCCCCGAATCTCATCGTGCCTGTGGACCGGGAGAGCATCATGTACGAGGTGTTGAGGGGGAGAAACCACCTCTTCATAAAGGATTTCTCAATCGCCCCGTTCCGTAAGAGCGGGCGCGCGAAGTACCAGACCCGCATAGTCTGCACGGTGCCCCTCATATCGGGGCACAAGACCATCGGGGTGCTCAACGTGAACGACCCCGAAGCCCCCGACGTTGAACGCTTCGACTTCGAGGGCCGGATCATACGTACCGCCCAGCACGTCGCCGTTTCCCTCCACAACACGATCCTCTACGAGAAGGTGAAAGACCTGTCCATGAGGGACTCGATGACGGGGCTCTACAACTTCCGGCATTTTCTCGAAGCGCTGCGGCAGGAGATCGACAAGGCGAAGCGTTACGCGGAGCCCCTCTCCTGCATCATGCTCGACATCGACAACTTCAAGAACGTGAACGACAACTACGGGCACCAGGTGGGCGACATGGTATTGAAGGAACTCGCGAGGAGCGTGAGCATCTCGGTGCGTTCTTCCGATATCCCCGCACGCTACGGGGGAGACGAGTTCGTCATTGTGCTCCCCAAGACCGACAAAAACCTCTCTCTCAAGCTGGCCCAGAGGCTCATGCGGCTTTTCTCCGGCAAGGAGATACGGATCTCTGGGAACAACGGGCAGTCCGTGAAGGTGACCCTGAGCATCGGAATCGCGGCCTTCCCCGACGACACCACCGACATGGACGAGCTCATGAAGATGGCCGACGACGCGCTCTACAGGGCGAAGACGGGCGGTAAGAACAGAATCGTGGAATACCAGACGGCCGGAAAGGACGCCAAGGCGTCCGCCGACCCGGGAAACCATTGAAAGGCGGCGCCGCGGTTATCGGACCGTGTTGACGCCAATGCGGTAACGACGAAGCAAAATCCTCACCCCGGGGGGGAATAGTGGTAGACCCCGGTGAACACCACGGCGGCGGGCCCCGTCATAAAAACCGCGCCGCTTCGCTCATCCCACTCGACATTGAGCACGCCTCCCGTGAGATGAACATCGACGATCCTGTCCGTGAGACCGTTCAGGACCGCGGCCACCACACTCGCGCACGCTCCCGTTCCGCAGGCGAGCGTCTCGCCGGCGCCCCTCTCCCAGACCCTCATCCTGATCTTTTTTCTGTCCAGGACCTGGACGAACTCGACGTTTGTTTTGCGCGGGAAGAGGGGGTGGCGCTCGATCTTCGGGCCATCTTCGAGGACCTGCCTGTCAGTGATCTCATTCACGAAAAAGACGATATGGGGGTTGCCCATGCCGACCGCGGTTCCCCGGCGTCCCTCGAGCGGGACCCCGACGACGGGCTCTTGCTCGACGCCGATCGGGATATCCTTTCCCTTCAAAAAGGGGAAGCCCATGTCCACCTTGACAAGAGATTCCTTTCCGCTCCCCCCCCTTCCGACGATAAAAAGCCTCTTGATCCCGGCGAGGGTTTCTACGGCGAGGTTCTTTTTTCTGAAATAGCCTCGGTCGTAGATGTGCTTACCGACGCACCGGATCGCATTTCCGCACATCTCGGCCTCGCTCCCGTCGGAGTTGAACATCCGCATCCTGCAGTCGGCCGTCCTGCTCGGGAGCATCAGCACGAGCCCGTCCCCGCCGACGCCGAAATGGCGTGAAGATATCTTCGTCGCAAGGTCGCCGAAATCGACGCGGGAGAGGCGATTGCGCGCGTGCGCGTCGACAAGGTCGATGTACACGTAGTCGTTTCCCGCGCCGTGCATCTTTATGAAATCGATCTTCATGGCCTAAAACCCCCCCGGTGTCCCTGTGGATAATGTACTGCCGGCCGGCGCTTTCGAGCTACCCGAAAATCTGGTTCACCTGGAAGATGGGGAGCATGATGGAGAGGACCACGAACCCCACGAAGAGACCGATGATGAGTATGACGACGGGCTCCACGAGGGATGTGAGGGTCTTGACGCGTTCCTCGATATCGACCTCGGTGCTCGCTGCGATGCGCTCGAGGACGTCAGGCAGCCTGTCGCCGGCCTCACCGGCGTTTATCATCCCGAGGAACGAGGAGCCGAAGACGTGCGTAGGGCGGCCCGACCCGCGAGAAGAGAATTGCGCGTCGTGCGAGAGGGCACGCGAGAGTTTCTCTCCCTTCTTCATGCGGTCGATCGCCCCGTCGATGACGTTTTTGAAGATAATGTTTCGGAACACGCCCCTCGTGTTCTCGAGGGCTTCGAGGATCCCAACGCCGTTGGCGAGCATGAGCCCGAGGGTGTAGGAAAAGCGTATCTTGAAGGTGTCGAGAACGATGCGGCCGATCACGGGGAGCCTCAGCACGAGGCTGTCGAATGAGCGTTTCCCGCGCTCGCTTTTGTACACCCGTCTCAGAGTGACGGCCGCGACCCCCAGGGCGAGGAGTATCGCCCACCATCCCGAGGAAAACAGGTTGGAGACGCCGATGAGGATCCGGGTGGGAAGGGGAAGCACCCCGCCGAATTCGGCGAAGAGCTTTGAAAAGGTCGGAACGATGAAGGAGATGAGGAAGACCACGACGAGGACGGCGAAGAAAATCATGAGGGAGGGGTAGGTAAGGGACGATCGAAGTTTGCTCACGAGGGACTGGCTGCGCTCATGCATCCTGGCAAGGCGATCGAACACGAGGTCGAGCTTACCCGAGACCTCCCCAGCGTGGACGGTGCTTACGTACATCGCGTTGAAGTACTCGGGGTATTGGGAGAGAGCCTGGGAGACTGTTTTGCCCTCCTTGATCTTCTCCTTGATGTCGACCAGCATCTGCTTTACGTCGCTATCCTCCGCCTGGTCGATGACACCCTCGAACGCGCTGTCCACGGGGATAGCGGCTCCGAGGAGAAAAGAGAGCTGACGGGTGACCGAGGTGAGAACCGACCTCCGCGTCAGGAAGGCGAGGGAGAGGCCTTTTTTCCTGCGTCCCCCCCCGATTCCGCGGAGCTCCTGGAGGTAGATCCCCTGCCCTTTTAGCCGGTCCCTGGCTCCGGAAAACCCGTCGGCGTCGAGCAGGCCTCTGACCGGTTTCCCTTTCTGGGTGATCCCTCTATATTCGTAGATTGGCATAATTTCCGGTTCACGCGCCCCTTTATTCCCTTATAACCCGGAGCACTTCGTCGAGTGCGGTTATCCCCTGGAGAACTTTGTCGACCCCGTCCTCTATCATGGTCTTGAACCCCGCCTCGATGCAACGCTCCCTGATGGCGCTCGCGTCGCGCTTTTCGATGACCATGGAGCGCACGGAGTCGTCCATCTTGATCATTTCGTAGATCCCTATCCTATCCCTGAACCCCGTGCTCTGGCACTTGGCGCAGCCTACTGGTTTGTACACGGTCCTCCCTTCGAAGAGGGACGGGTCGATCCGCTCCTCCTCAAGAACCTTTCGGTCGATCGAGACGGGAGCTCCACAGCTCGCGCACAGAACCCTCACGAGCCTCTGGGAAAGGATCGCCACGACGGTGGAGGCGATGAGGTAGGGCTCAATCCCCATGTCGAGGAGCCGCACGATACCGCTCGCCGAGTCGTTGGTGTGGATCGTGGAGAACACAAGGTGCCCCGTCATCGCCGCCTGGATCGCGATCTCGGCGGTCTCCCTGTCCCTTATCTCGCCGACCATGATGATTTCGGGGTCCTGTCTAAGGATCGACCGGAGGCCGCTCGCGAAGGTGAGGCTGATCCTGGGGTTCACTTGCATCTGGCTGATCCCCTGAACCCTGTATTCGACCGGGTCCTCGATGGTGAGGATGTTTTTTTCAGGGGTGTTGAGCTCCATGATGCTCGCGTAGAGGGTGGTTGTCTTCCCGCTCCCCGTGGGTCCGGAAACCAGCACGATCCCGTGCGGGGTTTTAAGGATGTTTCTGTAGGGTTCGAGGAGGGTATTAGGCATCCCGAGCTTAGCCAGGTCGTATCGTTTTTCGTCTTTTACGAGGAGCCTGAGAACCACCCTCTCGCCGGCCACGGAAGGAACGATGGACACCCTGATGTCCACGTCCTGGGTTCCGTATTTCACCTTGATTCTCCCGTCCTGGGGGAGCCTGTTCTCGGCGATGTTGAGGTTGGCCATGATCTTGATCCTCGAGATGATCGCCTGCTGGTAGCGTTTCGGGGGGGAAAGCGCGTTGTAGAGAAGGCCGTCGATCCGGTACCTGACGGTCACCCCTTCTTCGGAGGGCTCGACGTGGATGTCGGAAGCGCGCTCTTTGAGAGCTTCCGTGATCATCAGGTTGACGAGCTTGATGATAGGCGCTTCGTTGGCGAGGTCAAGCACGTCATGGCCCGTCTCGTTCCCCTCTCCGAGGATCTGGATACTTCCTTCCTCGCCGGCCATTCCATCGATCACCTTGCCGGCGCTCTCCGAATCCTCGCCGGCGACGAGGTCGGCGAGCTTGAGTATGTCGAGCTTCTTCGCGAGGACGAGCTTCACGTCTTTCTTTGTAAAGGTCTTGATGTTCTCGATGACCTCGATCTCGAAGGGGTCGCTGACGGCAAGCTCGACGTCGTGCCCCCGGTCGCTGAGTATGATGACGTTGTGCTTCTTTATGTACGCCCGGGGGAGCGCCGTGGAGAGAATGGCGCCGGAACGCATCAACAGGTCGCCGGTGTACTCGATCCCGAGCTGGGCGGAAAGGGCCGCGAGGAGGTCGTCTTCGGTGATGAGGTTCCGCTGGAGGAGGAACTCCCCGAGCCTGCTCTTCGAATACTTCTGGGCGATGAGAATGCTGTCGAGCTCGTCCCTGATCACCTTTTCATGGCGGACGAGGATCTCCCCGAGGGGGAGCCCGAGCAGGGAGTTATTGTGGTCGTGCGGCATACGGCGTTTCCGATCAATCCTTTTTCTTTTTCTTTGTATGTTTCGTATTTTCGAACAGATCGCTCTTCGACGCCGTTTTCTTGTACTCCTCCTCGAACGCCGCCTGCTCTTTTTTCCTTTGGTCGGTGAGGGTGACGACGGATTGGTCATCCGTGATGAGGTGGGGAGTGATGAACACCATGAGGTTGGTCCTTATAGTCTGTTTCGATTTTTTTTTGAAAAAGATCCCGAGCAGGGGGATGTCCCCCAGGAGTGGGACTTTCGTCTCAACCATAGTGACGTCGTCCCTGATGAGCCCGCCCAGGACGATGGTTCGTTCGTCCTTCACCGTGACCCGCGAGGTGATCTGCCTGTTGAACACCGACGGGTTCACGAGCGTTGCAGTCGACTCCACGATCTTCTTTATCTGCTGTTTGATCTCCATGGTGATGTAGCCGTTCTTGTTCACGTGGGGCGTGAGCTTGAGGTCGATGCCGACGTCCTTGTAGTCGAAAGTCTGGACCACGTTGTTGTTCTGGTCCACTCTCGAGCTCGTGAGGAAGGGGATCTGCTCGCCGATCGATATGGTCGCCTCGTTGTTGTCGACGGTGACAAGCTGGGGGGTGGACAGGATCTTGAAGTTCGTGGTGTCTCTGTTGGCGTTGAGGATCGCGTACACCGACGGTATTGTGCCGTTGAGGAGCCCCACGGTGAGGCCCGCCAGGCCCCCCGTCGCGAGGCCCTGCGCCATGAGCCCGGTGTTCGACTGGGCGATCGCGTCTACTCCGTACCCGGTGTCGACGAGGGCGCGCCAGTCGACCCCGAACGACCTGTCGTCGCTCAAATTGATCTCGATGATGAGCACTTCGACGAGGACCTGCTGGCGTATCACGTCGAGCTCGCGGACGACCTCCATGATTTTGTCGTAGTCCTGGGGGGCGCTTATGATGATGATCGAGTTGGTCTCCTTGCTCGCGACCACCCTGAACTTCTCGCTGAAAAAGGAGGTCTCGCTCCCGGGGGGTCTCTGCTGAGCCTGTTTTTCGGCTTGGGCCGGTATGCTGCTCGCGAGTGCGGAGAGGGTCTTCGCTATCGTTTCGGCGTCGGAGTTTTCGAGGTTGTAGATGTGGATGTCCGACTGCTTCGTCGGGATCTGGGTGTCGAGGAACGCGACCATCGTGAGAACGAGGTTTATGGACGGAGGCGGCCCGCTCACGATTACCACGTTCGTCACGGGATAGGCGGTGATGAGGAGGTCGGAGGCGAAGATGGGCCTCACGAGGTTTGTCACCTCGCTCGCGTTCGAGAACTGGAGGGGGATGATCTGGGTGACGATCGTGTCGGCGGTTTCCACGAGCCGCTCGTTTCCGTAGTAAATCTTGCCGGTTGTTTTGAGGGCCTCCTGGGTCGGGAAAATCTGGACGACGTTGTTCTCCTGCTGGACCGCGGACCATCCCTGCGCCTTGAGGATCGAAAGCACGACATCGTAGACTTTGTCGGCGGGGACTTCTTTCGTCGACACGAAGCTCACCTTTCCCCGCACCTTTTCGGTGAGAACGAAGCTCTTGCCCGTGATCTCGCTCATCGTTTTCAGAAAAACGGCCAAATCCACGTCGTCGAAATTTAGCGAGATCTTGTCGGATTTCGCGGCCCCGTGCGAGAGTGCCGCGATCAGCGCGACGAAGAGGAAGAGCAGCAGTGCCGCCGCTTTCGTTCGCATGGGCGCTCCTTTGATCGTGCTCGGTCATATATAGTATACAGCAAAAGGCGGCTCCATTGGAACAGTTTTAAAAACCAATATAAAAGGGGTGCCGCGAGGAACGCGAGCCGCGGGTCTTACCCGGCTCCGTAGACATTGATCCGGTCGAAAGCGAGCACCGACGCGCCTATGACCCCGGCTTCGTATCCGAGACTGGCGGGTACTATCCGCACCGACCCCATGGAGAGCTTGAGGGTCCAGTCGGGCACGTGCCTGCGCACCGCTTCGAGGTAGATCTCACTCGCCGAGGCGATGCCGCCCCCGATGATGAAGAGCTCGGGGTTGAAGATGTTGATGAGCCCCCCGATCCCCACGGCTGCCTCGCGGCCGATCTCGTCGACGATCTCGAGCGCGAGCCCGTCGCCGTCCCGGGCCGCTTCGAAAATCATTGCGGGGTCCGGTCCCGCGGGGGAGCCCGCCGCGGGGGTATCCTTCTCCACCTGAGCCGGCCAAGCCTCGAGGAGCGAGCTTGCGGGCAACCCCGGGGGGCGGGGAGCTCTCCTCGCTTCGTCGACCCGCCTCCTCGCGATTCGGAGGATCCCCCTGATAGACGCGTACTCCTCCCAGCACCCCCTGATGCCGCAGGCGCAGAGCTGTCCGCCGGCGTGCGTGGTGAAATGGCCGATCTCGCCGGCGTACCCGATCGAACCTGTGTAGAGATTGCCCCCGACGATGATCCCTCCCCCGACTCCAGTCCCGAATGAAGCCATTATCACGTCTTTTTTCCCCACTCCGGCCCCGAACCTCGTCTCGCCGAGGACGTGGGTCGTGACGTCGTTGTGGGCCATTACGGGGAAGCCGAAACGCTCGTGCATCATCTTCATGAACGGCACGCCCTCCCACCCCGGGAGGTTTTCCGCCCCCCCGACGATCCCTCCGAAGACCGGGTCGATCACGCCGGGGGTCGCGACGGCGATGCCGGCGACGGGGTATCCGCATTCGCTCGCCTTTGCCGTGAGGAGATCCGCCATCGTTGTGAGGTTCCCGAGCACCCGATCGGGTCCCTCGAACACACGGGACGGAGTCGAACGGTACTCGAGGAGCCTGCCGCTTTCGCTCACGATACCCCCTTTGAGAACCGTCCCACCGAGGTCAATCCCTATCGCACAGCGTTCCATCGCACCCCCCCCGAAGCGTCGGTATATAGAACCGCGGCCTTTCCGCGGTCCAGATAGTATAGCCAATGTCGAAGATATTTCAAAGTCCGGAGCGGCGTCCATGGTAAACGCGGACGGCCCCCGGGACCCGTGAACGTTTTTTCGTTGTTCTTTTTCCTAGCTGATAGGTAAATTCTCAGGCATGTTCGTTTACAATGATTTAAAGGATTTTGAGCGCCAGGGGCGCTGCATCAGGGTGGGGCTCGTGGGTGCCGGCTTCATGGGGAGGGGCATCGTCGAGGTACTGGAGAGCACGCCGGGGATGAAGGTCGTCGCAATCGCCGACCTCGACATCGACCGGGCCGCTTCCTGCTTTCGGGCCGTCGGCCTCAAGGATTTTAAGGAGCTCCGCGGGCGCGGCGGGGCGCCCGGAGCGGACCTTGGGCGCGAGAGAGTGGTGACCTCGGACGCGAAGCTTATCCCCGAGATGGAGGGTCTCGATTTCATCATCGAAGCCACGGGGATACCCGAGGTTGGGGCCCAGGTCGCCTACCTGAGCATCATGAGCGGGAAACATGTCGGTATGTTGAACGTCGAGACCGATGTCACTATCGGCTGGTACCTGAGCAGGCTGGCTAGGCGGGCCGGGGTGGTGTACACGGTGTGCACGGGCGACGAGCCCGCCGCGATAAAAGAGCTCTGCGATTTCGCGCTGACCCTGGGTTTCAAAATCGTCGCGTGCGGGAAGGGGAAGAACAACCCCCTCGACGTCGGGGCCACCCCCGAAACTCTTGCGCGCAAGGCGAAGGAGATGGGATTGAACCCCCGAATCCTCACGGAGTTCGTCGATGGTACGAAGACCATGGTGGAGATGGCATGCGTCGCGAATTCCGTGGGTCTCGACATCGACAGACGGAACATGCACGGGCCGAGGGTCGAGGTTGAACAGCTTGCCGGGGTGTTCAGGACGCGGGGAAGGGGGGGGATCCTCGAGCGTGAGGGGGTTGTGGACTACGCCGTCGGGGGCGTCGCGCCCGGGGTCTTCGCAGTGGTGAGTCACGAGCGGCGTATCGTGGGCGACACACTCCGCTACCTCAAGATCGGGGAGGGGCCCGAGTTCCTCCTCTATCGGCCCTACCATCTCACCAACATCGAGGTGCCTATCTCGGTCGCCCACGCATGTCTCTACGGGAAGCCTTCGCTCGCGACTTTTTCCGCTCCAAGGACCGAGGTCATCACCCTCGCGAAGAGGGATCTTCGAGAGGGCGAAGAAATCGATGAAATCGGCGGTTTCACCGCGTACGGTGGGATCGAGAGCTTCGACGCGGCGAAGAGGGAAAACCTCCTCCCCCTCGGGCTCTGCAAGGGGGCGCGGCTCAAGGAGGATGTCGCGAAGGGTTTGGCGATACGACTCGATCAGGTCGAGGTGAAGGAGAGCTTCCTCCTCCACCTTCGGAAGGTGCAGGACGATCTGCAGGGCGATTTCTAGGGTGGGTTCGATGGTAAGGGTTAAGACCGCCGTTCAAAGCGAGTTCAAGGGGATCTTCTTCGATTATGGGGGGGTCATCGAGGACCTCATGATAAACGAAGACACGGTCCGCAAGGGGATCTCGGCGATTCAAGGGATCCTCGAACGGAGGGGCGTCGTCATAAAAACCGGCGCCCTCGCGAAGATGGTGAAGAGCGGCCACGAGGCATACGAGAAATGGTATGGAAAGAACGGGTACAGGGAACTGCCCAGCGGCGAGATCTGGTCCGCCTTTCTCCTCAAGGAGATTTGCGCCGGCGCCGGAGGAGCCGACACCCCGGCCTCAGGGTGCGACGGAGAATCGACGAAATCGCTCATTTCGGCGATAGGTGAGGAGCTCGGCAGCGTATACGAATACTACCTCTTCAAGCGGAGAGTGGCGCGGGATTTGAAGTCGGTCCTCATGACCCTCTTCTACTCAGGGTTCGTCCTCTCAGTCGTGAGCAACACCATGTCGAGCACCCTCATACCGGAAAGGCTGAAGAAGTTCGGTATCGATTCGTTCTTCAGGGCGGTCGTGCTCTCCGTCGACCTGGGCGTGCGAAAACCGGATCCCGGAATCTTTTACGCCGCTCTCGCGAGGACCGGCCTCGGGGCCGATCGCTGCATGTATGTCGGAGACACCCTCTCCAGGGACATCGAGGGGAGCAAAGCCGCGGGGTTCAGGTCGTCGGTGCTCATGACATCGGGGATCACCAAGATGAAGGACCGGGATTATCGGAGCGGGACCGAACCCGATCACAGGATTTCGACGCTCTCCGAGCTCTTCCCGCTCCTGTGATGAGACCTGCCGCCGCGCGTCCGACCGATTCGGCGAAAAGGGGTTTTTTGAGTGGATGAGGAAAAAACGGGCGGCACACCCGAAGCGAGCGCTGGAACCATCGTGAGGAGGAGGACGAGGGGCGTAAGGGTGGGGGAGCTCGCCATCGGCGGGGGCGCTCCCGTGGTGGTTCAGGAGATGACCGTTTCGAGCGCCGGCGATCCCGCGCGGGTCCTCGACGAGATCCTGCTCCTCGAGGGGCTGGGGTGCCGGCTGGTGAGGGTCGCGCTTCCCGACCTCCGAGCGGCACGGGCCGTCGGAATGATAAAAAAAAACGTCCGTGTCCCGCTTGTCGGCGACGTGCACTTCAACGCCGAGGTCGCCCTCGCCGCTCTCGAGTGCGGGATCGACAAGCTCCGCCTCAACCCGGGGAACATAGGGCGGCCCGAGCATGTGGGAAAGATCGCTCTGGCCGCGCGGGAAAGGGGCGTTCCGATCAGGGTGGGGGTGAACAGCGGATCCCTAGAAAAAGACCTGCTCCAACGGTATGGCGGCCCCCGCCCGGAGGCGCTCGCGGAGAGCGCCCTCAGGCAGGTCTCGCTCCTCGAACGGCACCGTTTCCGGGATATCGTCATCTCGATCAAATCGTCCGACGTGATGACGACGATCGAAGCGAACAGGATTCTCGCCTCGAAGACCGATTATCCGCTCCACATCGGAATAACCGAGGCGGGGTACGGGGAGCACGGCGCGCTGCGGTCGGCGGTCGGGATAGGCATTCTCCTCATGGAGGGGATCGGGGACACGATCAGGGTCTCGCTCACGAGCCGGGACAGGAGCGGGAACCTGCGTCTCTGCCGAGGCATCCTCGAAACGCTCGGAATACCGTACGTGTAAAGGGCCGCTCCCGCCGCTCGAACCCGCGCGGAGGTCGGAAATTTTTCTGGAATTCTTCTCCGCCCGTGTGGTATTATTACAGGAATGCACCAGTTCAACGTAGTCTTCAGAAAATACCTTCTCCTGTGGGCGTTGCTCGCGATGGTGGTGGGGTACCTGGCGGGCAAGTACAACCAGAGCCGGGTTTCTTCTCTCGCTTTCCTCCTCTTTCCCCTCGCCTTTGTGATGATGATCATCATGGTCATCCCATCGACACTGGAGAGCCTTGCGCGCGCCCGAATGTACGTCTACCCGATGATCGCGAGCTTCTCCCTCCTCGTGCTCTCCCCCTTCATGGCGTACGTAGTCTCTTTAATCGTCCCCGAGTCGTTTCACTACCTCCGAACGGGGATCATCGTCGCCGCCACGATGCCTCCGAACGCCATGCTTTCCGCGTGGACGGCATTTCTCGAGGGGGACGTCCTCCTAACCTTCATCATCCAGTCTTTCTCTTCCCTCGTCGGGCTTTTCTTCATGCCCTTCGGGACGCGGATGCTCTTCACCGGCGCTGGTTCCGTTTCGCTCTTCCTCCTCCTGCGGAATCTCTTCTTCCTCATCGTCATCCCCTTCGCCATCGGAACGTCGGCGCGAAAGCTGCTCCGGCGCCGTTTTACCGAAAAGCTGATGAGGAGGATGAAGCCCACACTGTCCTCGATATCGAGCATCATCGAGCTCTTCATCATTCTCATCATCGTGGGGCTCAGGGCTCAGGACATCAGCGTCTTCCCGGTGCTCATCCTCTGGGGAGTGCTCGCCTCCGCCCTTTTTCACATAGCCTCTTTCATCATCGCCCTCTATTTCGTGAAGCTCTTCAGGTTCGGCTACGAGTCGGCCGTGCCGCTCGTCTTTCAGAACGGGACGAAGAACCTGTCGGTCGCCATGGTCATCGCGATCACCTCCTTCGGGAGCCAGGCGGTCCTCGGCGTCGCGGCCTGCACACTCACCCAATTTCCCGTCTCGGCGCTTTTTTACTCTCTCATCTCGAGGAACCGGATTATTTTAAAGAGCCGCGACGCGGGGGAGAGGGCCGGAGAGCTCCCGCGTTGAGCCGGCGCCCAAATGCCTTGCAAAATCACGGGTGGATTAGTAGATTATTTCGAAGCTGTTCACCATCCCCGAGGGAAACGTCGGAACTAGGCCATGGAATTGGAAAAAACCTATAACCCGAAAAACGTCGAAGAGAAGTGGTACGGTTTCTGGGAGGAAAACCGGTTCTTCCACGCGAAGGCCGAACGGGGTAAAAAGGCATTCACCATCGTTATCCCGCCACCGAACGTAACCGGCGTGCTCCACATGGGGCACGGGCTCAACAACACGATCCAGGACGTGCTTGTCCGCTGGAAACGCATGCAGGGGTTCAACGCCCTGTGGGTGCCCGGCACCGACCACGCGGGGATCGCCACGCAGAACGTGGTGGAGAAGGAACTCGCCAAGCAGGGGAAGAACCGCCACGAGGTGGGGCGCGAAAAGTTCATCGAGCTCGTGTGGGAATGGAAGAAAAAATACGGCTCCACGATCATACGCCAACTTCGGAAGTTCGGCTCCAGCTGCGACTGGGAGCGCGAGCGCTTCACCATGGACGAGGGGCTCTCGCGGGCTGTGCGCGAGGTGTTCGTTCGCCTCTACGACGAAGGGCTCATCTACAAGGGGAAATACATCATAAACTGGTGCCCCCGCTGCCAGACGGCCCTCTCCGACGAGGAGGTTGACCACGAAACGGAGCAGGGGTTCCTCTACCACATACGGTACCCGTTCAAGAGCGAACAGAATGACGACCGCGAAGCCGGCTCCGGGATCGTCGTGGCGACGACGAGGCCCGAGACCATCCTCGGCGACACGGCGGTGGCGGTGAACCCCGGGGACGGGCGCTATAACCAGCACGTCGGGAAGACACTCGTTCTCCCCCTCGTGGGGCGGGAGATCCCGCTGATCGCCGACAGTTACGTGGACAGGAGTTTTGGGACCGGCGCCGTCAAGATCACCCCGGCCCACGACCCCAACGACTTTCTCGTCGCCCAGCGGCACAACCTCCCCGCGATAAACATCTTCAACCCCGACGCCACGATCAACGAGAACGGCATCTCCGACTGCATCGGCATGGACAGGTACGAAGGGCGGGAAGTGGTGCTTGAGGAGCTGAAGGAGAGAGGGTTCTTCGTCAAGCAGGAGACGCACACCCACGAGATAGGGCACTGCTACCGCTGCCACACGGTGATCGAGCCCTACCTCTCGGAGCAATGGTTCGTGAAGATGAAGCCCCTCGCGAAAGAAGGGATCGCGGCGGTCCGGGACGGGAAAGTCGTCTTCCACCCCGGGAGGTGGAAAAAGGTCTACATGAACTGGATGGAGAACATCAGGGACTGGTGCATCAGCCGCCAGATCTGGTGGGGGCACCGCATCCCGGTTTACGAGTGCGAAGGGTGCGGTAAGGCCTTCGCCTCGGTGGACGAGCCGGGAAGCTGCCCGGGCTGCGGGGGCGGCCGGCTTCGCCAGGAGGAGGACGTCCTCGACACGTGGTTCTCGTCTCAACTCTGGCCCTTCTCGACTCTCGGGTGGCCGGAAAAAACCGATGAGCTCACGCACTTCTACCCCACGGACGTCCTCGTCACCGACCCGGGGATCCTCTTCTTCTGGGTCGCGCGGATGATCATGAGCGGGCTCAAGTTCATGGAGGACGTGCCGTTCAGGGACGTTTTCATCCACGGCGTGGTGATGGACGACAAGGGGAGGAAGATGAGCAAGTCGCTGGGGAACGGAATCGATCCCCTCGACGTGGTTGAGAAGTTCGGCGCCGACGCGATGCGGTTCACCATCGTGAACATCACCCCCCTGGGGCAAAACCTCCTCCTCTCCATGGACAAGTTCAACGTGGGGGCTCGCTTCGCGAACAAGATCTGGAACGCCTCCCGCTACATCCTCATGAACGTGAGCGGGACCCTCCCCGCGGGGAACGGCGGCGGGGTTCTGGACGAGCCCCGCGCGGAGGAGATGGACAGCGCGGACAAGTGGGTAACGGGCCTCTTCAATGAAACGGTGAAAAAGGTGAATGCCCTTCTCAAGCGCTACCGGCTAAACGAGGCGACCTCCCTCATTTACGAGTTCTTCTGGCACGAGTTCTGCGACTGGTATATCGAGATCTCCAAGGTCAAGCTCTACAGCGCCGAGGAGCGGCAAAAGCGGCACGCCGCCGCAATGCTCGTTCACCTGCTCGAAGGGTGCATGCGCCTCCTCCACCCCTTCATGCCCTTCATCACCGAGGAGGTCTGGCAGCTCCTCCCGGCCGTAAAAGAACGCAAGAGCGTCATGATCTCCGCCTACCCCGAGTACTCTCCCAAGCGGGCCTATCGTGGGGCCGGGGAGAAGATCGAGATTTTGAAAGAGATAAACTACTGCGTGCGGAACATCCGCGGGGAGATGAACGTTCCCCCGGAGATGAAGGCGAGGGTGCTCATCCGGACGAAAGAGAAAAAGGTCGCGGCGGTCATCGAGGAGTTCAAGGGCGTGATTCTCTCGCTCTCCAAGCTGGAGGAGATCGAATGGGGCGAAGGCCTCGCGAAGCCGGAGGGGAGCGCCTCGGCCGTCGGAGCCGACTTCGAGGTGTACGTGCCCCTCAAGGGGCTCATCGACATCGAGAAGGAAAAGGCCCGCCTGAAGAAGGAGCTCGGCAAGATCGAACAGGACATGTCGAGCACGAAAATGAGGCTCGAGAACCCCGAGTTCCTGAATAAGGCTCCCGGCGCAGTGGTGGACGCGCAGAAAAAACGTTTCGCCGACGGCAGGGCCGCGGCAAAGCGGGTAGGGGAGATCCTGGCATCCCTCGAATCATAGGGGGGTTCACGCGGCACCGGGTCGCCGCGTCGCGCGCACCCTCACGCGGGTTCCCTGCGGTAATTGCGGGGGGTGGTGCGGGGGCGCCGGTACGGCCGCATTGCCCGACTTCACGAGGTGCGCCATGAGGGTGCTCGTTGCGGCCGTTCTCGCCCTCTTCCTCGTCCCCTTTACGGGCCTCCCCGCCGCCTCCGAGACGGTATTTTCCACCCATGGCGCCGGATCGGCGGCTCGCCCTCTCCCCCTTGACCGGAACATCTCCCTGGATATCGAATGCCACAGCGGAACCCCGCCCGTGCTTGAGTTGGTCCTGAGGGACGGAGGAGGGCGCGTGCGGGCCGCCGGCTTCGATTTCGAGAGCGACGGCGTCGTGGACCTCAGGCTCCCGCATGTGCGGGAAGGGGTCGTTTTCAGGGGTGTCCCCTACAGGGAGAAGGGGTCCTACCGGATGACGGTCACCCTCGAGACTGACAGGGGCGTGATCGAGAGGCTGTTTTCAGTCTCCTTCGTCGATTTCGTGTGGGGGCGAGACAACTTCCGCTTCGCGAACGACGGTCCTTTCGAGAACGCGACCGACTTCGTCTCGAAAACGGTGATCGAGTGGGCGGAAGACCGTTTTGGGGAGCTTGACACCGACCATGAGATGCTCGTCCTCTACCTGATGTACAGCCTCTACAAGGGGAGCATAGGGCGGTGCTACGGTTTCACAGGGCTGCAGCAGTTCGCACTTGAGCGCCCCGACTCGATACCGCCCCCCTACCGGAGCGTCTACGCGATCGACGAGCGGGACGAGGGCGTCATCAGTGGTGTGGACTGGCTCCAGAACGACATGGTCTTCGCGAACTTCGTGAGCGGCAGTAAGGCCCTATCAGGTCCCGTGGAGCGCGCGACGCTCGACGCCGAGCTCCGCGCGATCAAAGAGAGCATCACGGGTGGAAAACCGATCATCTTCGGGTACGTTGGGAACGACCTGCATCATTCGATGACGGTCTACGGGTTCTTCGAAGACCTCGACGGCGGAAAGACCACCCTCCTCGCCGCGAACAACTGGATCAGGGAACAGGGAAACAATGTTTACAGCGAGGACGCCGAGAACATCGTCGTCGATTTCTCGAACGGGGATGCCCCCCTGTACTGGTTCGATCTCACGAAACAAAAGACGCGGTACATCGAGCGTTTCTTCGCGATCCGCCGCGAAGAGCGCTACGACCTGAACAGGGGGGATTTCGTCGAGCTGCTCGAGGACACCAACCGGAGGGTCGTACGCCAGAGACGGATCATCGTGTTGGTGGAGAACGCGGGGGAAGCCTACATCGGGAGCGCTCCGGGCGCGAGAACCGGGTACCTTAAGGGGCAGACGGTGCGAGGGCTGCCCGGCATTTTTTTCAAGAAGATCGATTACAACTATCTTTTCGAGCTCCCCCTCGACGAACCGTCAGTTCTCGTCCTCAACAAGAGGATCTTCAACAAGCAGAAGGGGGCGTACAAGGACGTGAACCTCTTCGCGGTCATTCCGACGCCGTCGGGTTTCCGGTCCGTCGCGCACACCCGTGTCCCCGTCCCCTTCCTCTCCGCGCTCACCCTATCCATAAGCGGGAACGGGGTCGCCCTTGCGAAAAACCCGGCCGGCCCCGAGGAGAGTCTTCCGTGATGCCGCAACCGCGCTTTTGATTTGATTTTTGGCCGCTGCCGGGGTATATTGAACTGAACCGAGGAGAGATGTCCGAGAGGCCGAAGGAGCACGCTTGGAAAGCGTGTGTACCTTTGCGGGTACCGTGGGTTCGAATCCCACTCTCTCCGCAACCAACCTATTTCGAAGTGCCTGCTGTGATAATCGGGTACGGTTCGAGGGGCAGTCACCCAACCCCGCCAGGCCCGGAAGGGAGCAACGGTCAGTGTTCTGTTCCGGTGAACACGGACACTCGATTGGAGCAGGCACTTTGCAATAGGTTTTTTAACCAGTGACCATGGCCTACCTCGTTTCGGCACGCAAATACCGCCCTCAGCTCTTCGAGGAGCTCGTGGGCCAGGAACATATCGCGAACACCCTGAGAAATGCGATCGCGAAGGGGAGGGTGGGGCACGCCTACCTCTTCTCCGGACCAAGGGGGATCGGGAAAACTTCCGCCGCCCGGATCTTCGCAAAGGCGCTGAACTGCGAAAAAGGTCCCACCCCGACCCCCTGCGGGAGCTGTGTCTTCTGCCGGGAAATAACGTCGGGGATCGCTCTCGACATCGTGGAGATCGACGGGGCGTCGAACAACAGCGTCGACAACGTGCGCGATCTCAGGGAGAACGTTCGTTTCGTCCCTTCGTCGGCCCGTTACAAGATCTACATCATAGACGAAGTCCACATGCTCTCGACCGCGGCTTTCAACGCTCTCCTGAAAACCCTCGAGGAGCCCCCCGAGCACATCGTCTTCATCTTCGCCACGACCGAGGTGAACAAAGTCCCGCAAACGATACGCTCCAGGTGTCAGCAGTTCGTCTTCAAACGCATCACGATCCCCCGCATCCTCGAAATGCTGAAAAGGATCTGCTCTGACCTGAAGGTGCAGGCCGACGAAAAGGCTCTCTTCTGGATTGCGCGGGGCGCCCAGGGCTCCATGAGGGACGCGGAGTCCATTCTCGATCAGATGATATCCTACAGCGGCGGCGACATCAAGGAGGAGGACGTCTTCTACGTTCTCGGGATCCCCGGCTACGACGTCTACCACAGGATCGGCGAATCGATCGCGCGGGAAGACGCGGAGAGCTGCCTCTCCCTCGTCGACAGGCTCCTCGGCGACGGCATCGAGGTGGGCGCCCTCTTGTCGGGGCTCATCGAGTACTACCGAAACCTGTTCGTGCTCGCGTCCAGCAGGGACGCGGAGGAGCTCGTCGGTCTTCCCTCCGAGGACCTCGCGCGCATGAAGGCGCTGCTCGCGTACTATTCCCAGAGGGACGCCCACAATATCCTCACAATCCTCTCGAAGGCCTATCTTGACACGCGGTCGAGCGATCTCGCCAGAGAGCTCTTCGAGATCGCCCTGATGAAGATGGCTCGCTATCGCGAGATCATCCAGCCCGGCGCGCTCATCAGGAGGATGGAGGAGCTGAAAAAAGAGATCGACGGTTTGAACCCGCGGGGACCCGGAGGGAACCCCGCTGTGATTATAAAGGCCCCCGAACGGCCCGGCGGCTCGGGGGCAAAAGGTGCAGGGCCCGAAGGTGCAGAGCCCGGCGGCTCAGGGGTAGAAGGTGCAGGGCCCGGCGGCGCCGGGACCGGCGTTGGAAGCCAACCCCCTCCGCCCGCAGCCGGCAGTCCCCCCGGGGCTGCGCCGGACGGCACGGGGGACGCGGGCGACGACGTGAGCGCCAGGGTGGTCTCCCATATCGGCAAGAGCAGGCGGGCGCTCGCCGAGTTCCTGAGCAGGGCCAAGGGGTGCACCATGCAAGACAACCTATTGACTTTCACGTACGCCCTGAAGGAAAAACTCGGGTTCGAGCACGTGAGCGAGGATTCGACGCGAAGGTACATCGAGCGGGTGGTTGACGAGCTCGTGGGAAAAGGGATGAAGGTGCGATTCGTCATCGAACACGCGCTGAGCGGGGAGGAGGACAAGCTCGAGCAGCTCCGCGTCTCGCCGGGGGTCTCGAAAGTCCTCGATATCTTCAAGGGGGACATCGTCCCCACCAACAACCTTGGAGGGAGCTGATGGCATTGAATATGAACTTCATCAAGCAGGCCCAGGAGCTTCAGGAAAAGATAAAGAAGATGCAGGAGGGGCTTGCGAACATGTCGGCGACGGGGAGCTCCGGGGGCGACATGGTTAAGGCGGTGGTGAACGGGAGGCATGAGGTGGTCGAAGTGAAGATCATGAAAGAGGTCGTGAACCCGGAAGACAAGGAGATGCTCGAGGATCTCATCGCCTCCGCCGTGAACAGCGCGATGCACAAAATGGACGAAACCATCAAAATGGAGATGGCGAAGCTTACCGGGGGTCTCCAGATTCCGGGGATCGAGATGGGGTTTTAATTGCCCGCGCAAAACCCCCTGCAGAGGCTCATCACGGAACTGACCAGGCTGCCCGGTATCGGGAGAAAAACCGCAGAGAGGCTCGCCTTCTTTATCCTGAAAGAAGACGAGAGGTTCGCGAGGGATCTCGCCGAGGCCCTCATCGACGTGAAGCGGAACATGAGGTTTTGCAGGCTCTGTTACAACATCAGCTCAGAAGAACTCTGCGAGATCTGCGCCGATCCAAGAAGGAACCCGGGTCTCATCTGCGTTGTGGAGGAGCCGAAGGATATCTGGGCGATCGAGAAGAGCGGGAGCTTCTCGGGGGTGTACCACGTTCTCATGGGCGCACTTTCCCCCCTCGACGGGATCGGCCCCGATAAACTCAGGATCCGCGAGCTCCTTCAACGCCTCCAGGCGGGGAAGGTCGAAGAGCTCATTGTCGCGACCGATCCCAACGTCGAGGGGGATGCGACCGCGCTCTACATAGCGAAGCTCGTGAAACCCCTCGGCGTTTTAGTGTCCAGGATCGCGAGCGGACTCCCCGTGGGGGGAGACCTCGAGTACGCCGACTCGGTCACCCTGTCGAAAGCATTGAGCGGGCGCAGGCCCCTGTGAGGGGTCCCTGCTCCAAGCGGCCCACGCGTCGAGAGGATCCCGCTCCCGGGCGATAAACACACAGGTGAGTGTATGGCAGATGACTGCATCGCCGGTGTCGATTTCGGCACGTCGAAAATCGCCATCGTGGTTATCGACCCCAAAAGGAATTCCATCCTGTTCACGGAGTCAGAACCCTACGGAGGCGACATCGGGCTTGCGAACCCTTCCCTGAAAGAGCAGAGCGTCGAGGGGGTCATGGATGCCTTTAACAGGCTTTTCGGGAGGCTCGAGAACGAGCTTCGCGCTGGTGCGCGCTCACTGCGATCGATCGGTCTCACCGGCCAGATGCACGGGATCGTCGGCCTCGATGGGGACGGCAAAGCGGTCACCGAGCT
>Ga0315286_10001536_pt1 | contig 20910 bp, 13 predicted proteins | sample YL17G10_0_MG_FD_205038 | JGI IMG/M metagenome (GOLD analysis project Ga0315286, IMG submission 205038) | Sediment microbial communities from Yellowstone Lake, YNP, Wyoming, USA - YL17G10_0 | ecosystem: Environmental > Aquatic > Freshwater > Lake > Sediment | place: USA: Wyoming | collected... | reverse complement strand
CCATGCTGGCCCAATGATTCGCCATGATCCCCGGTGAAGATGATGAGAGTCGAATCGGACAGACCGGTCTCTTTCATGTCATCAAGGAGCTTTCCCAAGGCCATATCGACGTAGGCGACCTCCCCTTCATACGGATGCTCATTGTATTGAGTCTTGAAAGGCTCAGGTGGCTCGTAAGGTGTATGCGGATCCCAACAATGGATCCAGAGAAACCAAGGGGATCTTCGACCTTTCAACCATTCCTGGGCGCCCCTGATCACATCTTCAGCACTTCTCTCCAGATTGGAAAAATTGGCGCTGTGAATGCGGTTGTAGTTATCGTCGTAGGTATCGAAACCCTGAGATAGCCCGAACCTTGAATCGAGAGGATAAGCGCCTACGAACGCCCCGGTGGAATAACCGTTATTCCTGAGGTGTTCGGCTAAGGTCAGCAGTTCTTCGCTTACGATAAAGTTTAAATTTTCATGAACACCATGATAGTTGGGAGTTGACCCAAGGAGTATGTTCGCATGAGATGGAAGTGTGCTCGGAGTGTTGGCAAAAGCTCTTGAAAAAAGCACTCCTCTCTCAGCAAGGGCATCGATATGCGGAGTTTGAGGGAGCCGGCTTCCATAGCAGCTCAGCCTGTCTGCTCTGAGCGTATCTATTGTGATGAGAAGGACATTGAGCTTGCTTTTACCTTTCGCAGGGGAATTCTCAGGAAACGCAAAAGAAAACAATCCTAAGATTAAACAGACTACAAAAAGAGGACAAAAAGATATCTTTCTCACGGATAATCCCGATCCACATCTAAAGGCTTATCTTATATTTATCTCCACTCCTTTTCCGTATCGCACTTCGTTGTGGTCATCGAAATAAATTATACACGAAAGAAAGGCTTATCCAAAATGGCTCTCAGACCAGCATGTTGTGCTTCAAAATTGAACTTGAACAGGTTCAGATTTGGGAACAGCCGAATCGCCGCTATGGTTGGCATATTCAATGCCTCGAACAGTGATACAATTTCAGGATACCGGTGGTTATCATGGACGGCCGAATCCGAATGCCGACCTCGACAAATACGTGGATGACATGCAGAATCAACTCAGAGAGCTGCTCACAAATTGCGGGCCGGTCAAAGTCCTCTGGTTCGATGACGGGGGGGCCTTCATGGTTCCCCCTAAAGCCGGATCCTGCGGTCGCTGAATTGAAGATATTCGACGCCGACGAGAATGTCGGCTCCGTCGCGGTCCACCCGGTGATCTTTGACGACCACATATCCCCCGCCCTTTGTGATCGTATAGTCCTCGTGATCACCAGCGAACGCCGCGGTATCCTCGCCATCGCCGCCGAGGAGAAGGTCGCTCCCCTTTCCGCCCGTCAGGATATTGTTCCCGGCATTGCCCGTGAGCTCATTGTCGTAAGCATTCCCGATAAGATCGACATCGTGGCTTCCTCGTAAAGCCACATTCTTAAGGTGCTGCGATTTGTGTGTATAGACCAGGGCTTTATTGAATTCCAACGAAAATGTCCCCTCGAATTCCGCCGGCAGCTGAGGCGTATAGGTGAGATAGGGAGGGAAGAACTTCTCGATCAACTCATATCCGACAGGATCAAGCCCCAGCAGTTCGCCGCGGCTGTTCACCTGATTTTGACCCCAATGCGACGTCCCCTCCGGCATCTCCCCGGGCCTGAGCGCCCGTCCTTCCCACATTTTTGGCTGAACGACCCAAAGATCGAGGTAGTTGTCGTACTCTTGGGCAAAATATTCGGAATGCCAGCTCGACGGATCGTCATTGGGGGGACCCCAGCCGATCTTCACCGCCGCATCCTTTGCGGCATCGATCTCCGACTGGAACGCCGGCAGAGTCGGAGTAACGCCGCTATCGTGGACCAGGTGCCAGATCTCTTCATAGGCGGCATCCCGGGTAACGTGTTTCATGTAATCGTCAGAACCTTCCGCCGCGGTTTCGTTCGCCCACATGCTCTGCATGTAGAGATCCGTGACCCTTCCGAGAGGTCCGCTCATGGCCTTCCGGCTGGCTTGGGAATTGTCGAACAGGATCATCGCCGCTTTCCTGTCGGACATGGCATCGGCCACCTTCGTTTTTTCGCTTCCGTATATCGAACCGGGAACATCGGTCAGCATGTGTTCCAGGATATTCCGGATTTTGACGATCTTGTCGTCCGTCCAGTCCCCCTGGGCGAGAAGATGTATCGGCTTGCCGTTTGGAGCCATGACCTTTGTGTATTTCACGAACACGTCGGTAAAAACGGCCGGCGCCGTCCTGGGAAAAGGCACGATGCCGTTCGGAGAGCCGGCAAGGTCGATCTCGGGAAGCGTGACGACGTCCCTGTCTTCTGAATTGGGCCTCAACGATGAGACAAGGAAAAGCAGGCTGAGCAACAGAAATAGCAGCCGCAAGATTTTCATCGTCGACCTCCATTTTTTATCATAAAGCATCCAAGCGCTCAAGGGTAGACGAGGCGCTATCTGATGAGCCGGATCTCGCGGGGCGGCGGGGCGAAATATTCCACTCCGCGTTCGGTGACGATCGCACCGTCATGCAGTTGTATGGATAGATATTTCCCGTCACCCCATTCAGGCATCGGGACATAGACCCAGTATTCGAAATAAAAGTGATGATCGGGCGGGAGCTTCATTTCCCTCTGCCAATCAGGGCCTAAAGGACCGATCCTGGGGGCATAGATCCCTGCGCCCGCGGCATGCATGTCCAGGGGAACCTGGGTTTTTTCAGGATCGCGGTCTTTTTCGAATATTTGCCTGTTGACGTAGATGTAACCCGCTTCTTCGATTTTTTTCTTGAGTATTTCAAAGGTTTCGCCGGCGGTGCGCCCCACTTCGATGTTGTCCTCCAATATCTTGCGCACTTTCAGGACATCCGCCCAGGCTTTCTTGATCTTTGAAGGAAGTCCGGTCTCTCCTTCACCGAGGATATAGGCGTATTCGAAGGTGACCTCATAATGGTTTCCGAATTCCCATTTGCGGTCTGCGTAGCCGCCGCTCTGTTTGCCGCCCGCCAGACAAACGAGATCGCCTCCCCGGAGCACATAATCATCTCCCCTCTGGTTTCCATCCTTGTCGACCACGGAGCGGCTTCCCTCGAGATCGCCGAACCTGGTGACGCCCGGCTTGATGCTCTCAAACTGTCGCTCCAGAGATCCTGCGATCTTCTCGCGCATCATTTTGAAGAGGACGATTTCGCTCTTGACCGGTCTCGCCAAGAAATCCGTTATCAGACGTTCGGCCGAGACGATTCTTCCGGCATATGTACCACCGAGAGCTTTGACCAGCAGGTTATAGTCTGTGTGCGAGATCCCGTCGGAGCGAAGGAGGGGAATCTCATAGAGTACGGGAGACCCCAGCTTTTCCAGGTAATTGACGGCAATACGTTTGGGATCGCGCTCGGCGACGAACCTCCCCACGCCTTTGAACCTGAAGTCCAGTTCTGTTTCGGGCCCTCCCGGCCACTCGGTCCCTCCCTGATTGTAAAAAGCGTGCAGGGGCATTCTGTCTTCCGGAATGTCCGCTAAGGAATTCGTGGGTTCCGCTTTGTCGATGATATCGTAGGCGCCGCATTTCCGGACCAGATCCGAGGTGTAATCGAAAACCGCCCGCTCGATTCTGCCGCCGCCGCGGTCCGTAAAGATGAAGACCCCGGACTCGCTTCCCAAGTTGGCTGCCAGGGGATCGTTATTCCCCTCTCTCATGACCTGGATCCACATGTCGATCTTCTGTTCCCGCATGATCTGAGGCAGGGTGCGGTCAAACTTCTCCCGGCGGATCTGATTCATCAACTCCTTTATATCTTCGTCCTCCTTGGTCTTCGCCTGGAATCCCCAGGACAGGATGAGAATGCAGCAAAATGTGAGAATAACCTTTGTTTCTTTCATGACGTCAACTCCTTGCAGCATCCTTGAGATCTTGCCGGCCCAAAGAGGCCGCGGATATCTATCAATATAAGATCATCCGGACATCTTTTCTATATAAATAATACAGCATAAAACAATGACCCCGTCTTGTTCGCGGCGGTCGGCGGGCCCTGCATGTTCGCCCTCGCCGTCGTGACATCCGACTTTTCCCAGACGGGCGATACCGTGGACAAGGGGAGCGGCGGGCTGATAGAGAAAGTGCCGCGCCTCGTTTACACCGCGGTCACCATGACGGCGGACAAGTAACGGAGCGGAGGCCGCCACCCGGCCGCCGGCCTCCCAGACCGTGTCAGTCCCGGGAACTGAGGAAGATCTCCGGGAAGGCGTCGATGGGAATCGGCCCGGCCCGCAGCACGGTGTCCATGAAGCGCCGGATCCGGAAGCGGTCGCCCAGTCGATTTCTTTCCCGTTCATACACTTCCGTGAACATCCGGGTGCCCAGGAAATAGGTCGTCATCTGGAAGGGTTCGCTCATCAGCCGACCCCATAAGCTCTGGGCGAACTGGGGCGCCAGGAGGGAGGTTACGACGGAGAATTTGAGGATCCTCTCTTCGTCCCAGCCGCGGCAATGGGCCTGAACGCTGGTGTAGGCCCGGTTGGCGTTCTCCAAGCGTTTGCGGAGCTGGGCCAGGCGCGTCAGGGGATCGTCGTCGGCCCATCCCGCCTCCAGGACGATCCTCTCGCACAGCGTGGCCCAACCCTCTTCGTAAGGTCCGTAGGGGAACAGGATGCGGACCGGGTGCGGGTTCTCCCGGACGATCTTCTCCTGCAGGTAATGTCCCGGAAAGAGCTCGTGGATCACGACGAAGCGTTTGAAATGGTAATTGAAGGACCGCCAGAAATCCTCGCGTTCGGCGGCGGGGTGCGAGTCCGGGATCGTAGCCAGGTACCAGGTCGTCCAGGGATTGGGATGGAAAGCCGGGGCGGACCGGACATAGCCGATCCGGGCCATGGGGCCGGCGCTCTCCGGCGCCAGCTCCACGCTCAGGGTCTGTTGTTCGGGAAGGCCGGCGAGGCCCTTCTCGCGGACGAAGCGCTCGATGTCAGCGGCGAATACCCGCAGCCGGGCCAGGTATTCCGCTTCCGTCCGGGGCCGATCCTCCTCCATGTCGGCCAGCGCCCGCCCCACCCGCGCATCGAAAGCTGAAGGGAGGGGCCGGTCGGGGTAGGCCTTTTTCAGGTATTCGGCGGAGAGTTCATCCATCAAATGACGGACCGTCTCGATCTCCTCCAGGGCCAGTTCTACCAGCCGTTCCGGGGTGAAGTCGCTGTCGGTATACATCCGCAGCCGACGGGCGTAATGCTCGTAGCCTAGGATGGGGCTTTCAATCAGCGATGCCTTGGACAGGAGCTCGGTCCGGATCCAGCCCGCCAGGCTTCGCAGGTCGGCAGAGGCGGCCCGGCAGTCCGCCGCGAAATCTGCCGCCGCGGCGGCGGGGATGATCCCCGCCAATCGTTCGGGGAGGGCGTCGCAGTCCATCCCGCTCTTCTCCAGGGACTCGGTCGCGCGCCGCCCCTCGTCCGGGGCGCAGTCGACGAGCTGCGCGCGGGCCGCGGCGGCCATCCGTCTTATGCCGGAGAGGCGCGATCTCACAAGCCGGAATTTTTCCCCAGGCATGAGGACGGGCGAATCGAGGACGCGGTTCACGGTCCCCGCGATCGCCGCGGCGTAAAGCCCGGGCGAGGTGCGGTGCGGCGCCTGCTCCTCCCAGCGCAGGATCTCGGACCGGGCCTGGCTGCGAAGAAGACGTAGGTTGATGCGTTCCTCCAAGGGCGCGGCGGCTTCGGTTTCCGCGGGGGTCTCCAAAACGGCCCGGTTGAGCGCGATCCAGTTCCCGATCGCCTCCCCGGAATAGTCCTCGAAACCGAAGATCGATGCCGTCATCCCCGCGTCGTAGGCTTGCGAGGGGTAGAATTTTCTCCACGCCTCGACATAACCCAGACCGTCTTTGTCCGAAGCGGGGGGGATGTCTCCCGTCCCGAAACAAAAGGCCGCAACTAGACATAAAACCGCCGCCGTCAAAACGCTATTTTTTCGCATCCTTTTTCTCCTCCTCTTTTCATATCAAGTCCGCCGGCGGGCGGCAAGCTTTCGGAAGCGCAGGTCGTGTCAAGATAAGTTCGCATGCATGAAAGCAAAGCTCCCGCCCCGCGATCCCAAAGATGAGCTCATTTCCAGGTGTCGGTAAAAGGGAGCCGGCGTGATCCGGGGAGCCGCTCCTGAGGGGGGAAAGGCTCGCGATGAAACAGAAGGAAGATAGAAAAGGGGAGGATCCCTCCCCTTTTCTATCTCGGCGGATTATGCTTCTAGAATTCGAATCTGAATCCAAGCCTGAAAGTTCTCGGGCTTTTTATGCCACTTACATATCCGAACGGGTATCTATATCCTGACCTGATCTCTCTCCTAACACTGGTCACGGTGTTGTCATTAAGTACGTTAAAGACATCGGCAAGGGCCGCGACTCTGATCTTTCCGAACATCAGGAATTTCTCAAGCCTCAGATCGATATTGTGTGCCGCGGGATACCGGTAAGTGCTCCGCCCTTCTCCATAGATATATACCCAATCCGAATCAGTTGTCGGATCCGGATCCACATTCCTGGGCAGGGCCACATTTGAACTATAGGGATTCCCGGAGGTAAAGTTATAGGATACGCCAAGAGTGATATCGACGACAGGAATGTCGACCGCTCCAAAAACCTTCAAGTTGTGGGTCGGGTCAAAACCGAGCGGCCCCTCTGCATTGATCTGATAGTTGGGATTGGAATACATGATTGAAGCTCCAAGCATCGAGCCCCGGTTTGAGCCAAATTCGCCCCAGGCATTATTATCCGTGCCCCATGATTTACTCCAAACATAAGAGGCGTTCAGCATCCATCGGTTCGACCATCTCTTTTCAAAAGTGAATTGAAGACCTTGGTATTTTCTTGAAGGAGTGAACGCGACCATGCCGGGGAATGCCGCTCCGTAATCCTTGCCCGCTTTAGGGTTTGTAAGATAATATTGGTTTTCGCCGGGATTGAGTCTCTCATAAACGGTGTATGTTTTTCCGAAATAAGGGCCCGGCACCTCACAGGTCCAACTAATTTGTTGCCACTGCCCCGTGATGTTCACTCTGTCCTGGAGGTCATGATTGGTCCTGTAGATGAAGCTGACGCCTGCAGAGACATTCTTCCCCAGCTCCCTTTCAATCCCCAAGACGTACTGGTTCATATAGGCCATCTTCAGGTTCGGGTCGACCGTATACTCGTTCTCCCACTTATTTTCCCAATCCAACACCCACTCATCGCCATGAGTTCCCGGCGGGAGCTCATTCCACTCGTCGTAGACTGGTCCCCAGATATATTCTCTAAATCCGCCCTGGGGTTGAAGACGCATGTAGAATTGCGCCATGGTCCCGTGATAATACTTGCCGTAGTGGGCTTTGAGCGCTGTCGAGTTATCTCCGAACACATCGAAAGTCATCCCTAAGCGCGGCGCAATGCCCGTTTTGGGAGAATAGGCTGCCCCCTTGACGGCGGGAACATATCCTCTCCAGGAATTGAATCTCAGGCCCGGGTTTATGGTCAGCCGGTCCGTGATCGACCAAGTATCTTGGATAAAGACGGAAATATTTCGAGTTTTGGGAGAGCTTTTCTCTCCATCCCATTCATCCATTATGTAATTCATGCCTCCGTAATCAAGATAATACTTGCCGCTAGGAAAAGCGTAGTCGACAACGACATTGGAGATTTCGGCTTCGACTCCGAATTTGAAATCGTGATCGCCTTTTATGAAATCTTCGGCATGATGGGTCAACGTTGCGCTTGGTTGAACGCGGAGGCTGGAAGAATAGTAGGTTCTACCATAACTTCCGGATAAAACATCTGTCGTCAATTCGCGGTGTCCGGGGGGGCCATTCTTAGCAACTGTATTATATGCTTTACTATAGAATCCCCCGATCTTGTATTCAAGAAAAGCCGCCTCAGAAAGCGTATACAGGTTATTAGAATTGAAGTAATATTGCATGTACTTTTCATCTGTGTTTGCCTCGGGCGCAAAGAGAGGGTCGGTTCCGTAATTCAATGTGGCACCTGGTTGGATGCCCGTCCAAAACGAGAATCTCGCGTTTTTGTTTGCCTGCCAGGTTAATTTTCCTGTGGCTCTCCGGTTATTCTGAGATTCCATTAATCCTACAAAACCTTCCTCGTGATTTTTGTTGTAAGTATATTTTGCGCTCGCAAAAAACCAGAGCTTATCTTGGATGATGGGCCCGCCTAAGTTGAAATTAGCCTCATAAGATTCGGGCCAGGTTTTATTGAGGAGGTAAGGATAAGCACCCCAGTTATCACCGTGCAAGCCAGGCAACCGCGTGAAAAAGTTGAACAGGCCGGTGAACGTGTTCCCGCCCGATTTCATCACGGCGTTGATAACAGCACCGCTATAACCGTCATATTCCGCAGAAGCCCCCACTCCTCCCACGCTGATTTCATCGAGGGAATCGTAATCCGGGCTCATCCCCTGTTCGCCGGCTTCCGGGCTATTAATTTTGATCCCGTTGAGCAGATAATTGTTGGAATTACTCACGGCAGAGCCAAATGCGGAACGGGCCGAAACCCCGGGCGTCATGTTCAACGCCCCTTCCATGCTCCTCGTAGGGAGCTTATTGATAAATTCTATTGTTAAGTTCGTTGTTACCGTTTGTGAATCCTTAACATCAATGATCGGAGCTCGCGCTACGATCGTGACCTCGGCTTGGAGCGAGCCGACTTCGAGGACCATATCCACCGTAAGCGTCTGTCCCTGGCTGAGACGTATATATGAACGCTTCTGGGGGGTGAATCCTGTAAGTTTAGCCTCGACTTCATAAGTGCCCCGAACAAGAGCGACGAACCTGAATTTTCCCGCCGTGTCCGTTATTCGACTCTGACTCCCACCGATGAGGTTTGGAGATGTCAGGGTAACTTCGGCGCCCGGAAGGGCTTCTCCCCCGGTCGCTGTGACTTTCCCAATAATATCGGTTGTCTGAGCAAAAGCAACAAAACTAGCTAGCAGAAATAAGCACAAAAACGCCATTAAACTTTGCTTTTTCACTTAAGCCTCCTCTAGAATGATTGTCTGGATCAATGGTGCCTTGATTCCAGGCAGTTTTGCCTCTGAATCTGACGCCGACATGAATGGCTCGAGCCGAAAATAGCGCATTCTAAATGTTTATAAAAGAGTGCTTTCCGCGAATTCCCGCTCCTCAACACCTGCCATCGTAAGCACTCCACAGCCATAGGATAAGGAGGACAATTTCTTTTGTCAAGAAATATCTATAAATTAAATACATTATTATCTTTCTTATTGCATCTGATGTAATTCTTTCTTTGATTTTCTACTTACAGTTGAATTATATAGCCTTTATCCCGCCGGTGCGGCTTGATTCCGTGTCGCGGCAACGTGATAATGTCCCCTTCCGGCAAAGTTGAATATCCTAATGGAGTGGGGTCAGAATGGGGTTCTCCGACAAGGAGAACCGGGATGAGACAGGTCCTTGCGCTATGCGCTGCAAGTCTCCATTGCGAAATTGACATCATCGCTGGCCGACAATATATTGTCGATATGGTTATGAGGGGGAGATTCACCGACGAGTCCGGGAACTGCTAAATCAAGAGAAAGGAGAGGCGGAAATCAAATGAGGAAACATCTTCCATGGGTCGGGCTGTTTGTTTTCGCCTTGCTGACGGCGGGAACGGCCTGCAGGCAGAACATGAAGCCGTTTCCACTGGTGGAAACCGGGGGCCGGGTGATCACCCCGCCGGCGGGCGTTCACCCCTTCTACAAAAAGTACATCAATGCCGGGGGCGTGATCATCGTCTCCTCGGAGAAGGTCCCCGACGCGGCCCTGGCCGCGGCCCGGGAAACCGTGCTTTTCCTGCTGTCGAAGCGACCGGACCTTCAGGCCGCCATGGTCGAGAATCACCCCCGGATATCCATCATGGCCCTGTCCGAGACCGCCTCCGACCGGCCCGAATTCGGGCCGGAAAGCGACGGGGAGTGGGGCCTGGGGCAGATGCCGGGCGACCCGGCTTCGCTGGTCTCCGAGCGGGGCGTGTGCTACCCGGGAAACCCGGAGTACCGGGCGAATTTCCTCGTTCACGAATTCGTGCACATGATCCACAACCTGGCCCTGCCCGCGGTCGAGCCCGGGGCCGTGGACAAGATCTACGCTGCCTATTGCGCAGCCGTCGAGCGAGGCGAATTCAAGGCCCCGTTGAACGAGCCGCCGGGCGGCAGGACGCCGCTCCAGGCCTATGGGGACGACGAGTACTTCACCACAGCGGTCAACGCCTGGTACGACCTCGACGAGTCCTGGCCCGGTCCCTGGATGGACGTTCGGAAGGGTGAGGAGGGCCCGCGCTCCGGAACCCGGGCCGAGCTGGAACGCCGCGATCCGGTCGTGGTCGCGATCATCCGGCGGTACTTTCCCGATCGGGGCGGGGCGGCCCTGACCGGCTGCGCCAGGGGCATGTCCAGGATCGCCTACACGAAGTACGGGGAGGGCGGTCCCGAGATCTGGGTCATGAACGCCGACGGATCCGGAAGCCGGCGGTTGGGTCCGGGAAGCGGCCCGAGCTGGTCCCCGGACGGCTCGAAAATCGCGTTCGCGAAAACCGTGGACGGCAACAGCGACATTTATTTTATGGACGCCGCGGACGGGGCCAATGTCACCCGGCTCACGACTCACCCGTCCGAAGACCACGGCCCGGCCTGGTCTCCGGACGGGTCCATGATCGCGTTCAACTCCGACCGCAGCGGCAGCGACCAGATTTGGCGGACCAACGTCGAGGCCGGTTCCTGGGGATACAACCTGACCCAACTCTCGTGGGATACGCCTCACAACCGGGTCAACAACTTCATCTCCTGGTCGCCCGACGGGCTCTGGATCGCGTTCGAGGCGGACAGGGACCGGGACGACCCGGAGATCTACCTGGCCAATGCGGTGGACGGGACCAACCAGAAGCGGCTGACCTTTACGCGGGCGCTGGATGAGGTGCCATCCTGGTCGCCGGACGGCCGGCGGATCCTCTTCTCCTCCGACACGCACGACGACCCCCAGAGCGGGACCTATGATATCTACATCATGGACGCGGATGGATCGAACCCGAAACGCCTGACCGTGACACCGGGCGCGGCCTCCTACCCCTGCATGTCCCCGGACGGGAAGCACATCGTCTATACCTATTCGCTTCGTAATGAGGACGAGGCCGAAATCTGGATCATGAATGCCGACGGGTCAGGACAGAGGCGGCTCCTCAAGGGCGGATCTACGCCAAGATTCTCTCCCTTTTAGCGACGGGCGACCGTTCTCATGAGCCGGACAAGTCCCCGCCGCGTGGCCCCGTCAGCGAACCAGGATGATCGTGTCATTCCGCGGGTAGAGCGCTTCCACTCCTCTGTCCGTCACGACGGCATTGTCCTCGAAGTTGATGGCCAGCCTTTTTTCCCATTCGGGCATCCATGTATGAACGATGAATTCAAAGGAGATGAGATTGTTCGGCTGGACCATGAGATGGGCCCGATAAGGACGAAAGGGCGCCATGGAGGGACCTTCAGCGATTTCGCTGTTGCCCGTATTCCCTACGCAATGGCAATCGATGGATATTCCGGATTGATCGGAATCCCCCATGGACTGGATGATCTCCGCATCCTTATCCGTGTCGGTAAAAGGCGTGTAGGCGAAGCCCGCCTTTTCCAGGGCCGCGACCACGATCTTCAGCGTTTCCCCCGCGGTCCGTCCCGACATGAATGTCTTGCGGATCACGTCCCGGGCTTTTAGCCCTCTATCCCAAGCCTTCTGGATACTCTTGGGAAGCGTCGTTTCTCCTTCCCGAAGGATGTACGCTTTTCGCTTGTAGTCCGTTCCAAAGTTGAGGTAACTGATGCCCCAATCCCACGAGATCAGGTCTCCCCGTTGGTAAGCGTAGCCCGGCCGGTTGGCTTCGGAAGGGTCAGCGGTTTCGGAATGTTGAACGCCGGGCAAATCCAGTCCGAAATAGGACGGCTCGATTCCCTGGGACAGCAGCTGATCATTCGCCCACCACCCGAGCTCCTCTCGGGTCGTGACCCCGGGCTTGATGCCTTCCAAAGCCGCTTCCATGATCAGCCTCTGGACTTCGCAGGCTTTGGCAAAGGTGACGATCTCTGTCTGGACCCTTCTCACCCGAAAGTCGGTGATGACATTTTCGGACGAGACCAGTCTCCCGGCGTATCTTGCGCCCAGGAGGGCCCCTAATTTCTTATACCCCGTGTAGGAAAGCCCATCCGCGTGGCTGAGGGATTCCGACATGTTGACCGCGATCCTTTGAGGATCGCGCGCGGCGACATGCTTTGTGATATCGGCCTCCTCGCCGATGATGTCATAAACAGAGTCATCGGCGATGGCGGCAAAGCTGTTGCCGAACAAGGCCCTCTCGATGCGGTCCCCGCCCCTGTCGGCAAAGATGATATAACCCATGGTCGCCCCAAAATCCAGGGCGAAGGCGTCGGGGTCCCCTCTCCGGATCACGTGGATCCACATGTCGACGTGATTGTCCCGCATCGCGCCCGGCAGGACCTTGTCGAACTTCTCCTTCCTGATCAGATTCAGCGTCTCAAAGCGTGCCTTGGCCTCCTGGGCCTGGACGACCGTTCCCCCGAGCAGCAAAAAAGCGCCCAAGAGCGCCGGGAAGATCTTTTTAGGACCCATGTTCGACTCCTCTTCGGTCAGAATTGCGACAGGTCGGCAATATTGAGATGGTAGAGTTTTGCCTCTCGCGGCGCGCCCGTGGCGACATCCCATCCCATCATCTCGTAATACAGATCCAAGGCCCTGGTGAATTCCTTCTTGTCCAACTTTACGCCAGTCAGCGGCCCTGTCTCCAGGGGTTCGAAAAGCCGCTCCGGGAGTTCGTCGTCCTTTCGATCGAAACCCTCTCGAATGTTGAAGAGGCGCGCTAAGGTCGTGGTCCTCTCCCCCAACATCATCAGTTCGAACAGGCTCGTTTCCCATCCCGTGGCCGCGTTCACCATCTCGACCAAGTGATTCAATCGGAAAAGCCTCGCCGGACCCACGGTGAAAAAGCACAGACAGAGTGTGTTCAGAACACTGTAGACATGCTGATTCAGGACAAACCACCTGACCTTGTAAGGGCTGAGGTCCCGGGCCGGGATGCCCTTCAATATTCCTATCGGGAAGAGATCGGCGACGGCCCATTTCCCCTCCTGGAAGTTCATGTCATGAGCCGCTTCGATATGGTCCGCGCCCGTCGGCGAAAGGGCAAAGGCAAACCCGATGTTGTTCTTTCCCCTCGGCTCGTGCATGGCGAAGGCCTGCTTTTTGACCGTCATGGCGAATCGCTGGGCTCCCTTGCCTATGACCTTGGCGGCTCTGTAGCTTCCTTCAGCCAGGAGCGCTCCGAAGCCCCGCCGGAAGGCGATCTTATCGATCATCTGAAGGAGCGCTTCGCCGTTGCCGAAGCGCAGATCGATCCCATCCGTGTCCTCTTTCGTGATCAGGCCCTGCTCGAAGCATTCCATGGCGAATGAGATCGTCATTCCTGTATCGATCGTGTCGATCGTGTATCGATTGCAGAGTTCGTGGGCTTTGGCGATCACCTCGACGTCATGGATCAGCAGATTGGGCCCGAAAGCGCCGGCCGTTTCGTATTGGGGCCCCCCGTAGGCGGGATCGATCTCATGCTTCCCGCCTTGGCAGATCGGCTTGCAGCGGACGGGACAGGCGTAGCACGTGTATTGACCGCTGAAGACGGTATCCTTCAGCTTCTCGAAGGTCACGTCCTCGATCTTGTCAAAAGCCCCCCCATGAAAATTCCGGGTCGGCAGGACACCGTCGGCATCCAAGTCCTCCATGTCCCATCCCCAAGTCCCTCCGTACGAAAGGATATCGCAGACAGGGTGGCCTTTCCTGTTGCGGACAAAGAACGAGCTCAATTCCTTGATCTTTTCTTTATTATGCAGCTCCAGATCAAGCTTTCCCCGGGCGGCGATGGCTTTGATATTCTTGGATCCCATGACGGCCCCCATCCCCGACCGCCCGCACGTGTGACGGAGATCGTGGACCACGCAGGCATATCGAACCAGGTTTTCGGCTCCCTGGCCGATGGCCAGTGTCTGGATCCTGGCGTCACCCAATTCCTTGCGGATGGAATCCTGGGCAAAGCCGGAGTCGTGCCCCCAGAGATGCGCCGCCTCCTTGAACTCCACCTTCCCGTCGGCGATCCAGAGATACACGGGCCTGGGCGCTTTTCCCCGGATGACGACGGCATCAAACCCGGCTCTCTTCAGCTCCACCGAAAAAAAGCCCCCGGCCTCCGCTTCTCCGAAGCCTTCGCTGAGCGGAGACTTCGCCGCCATCGTGATCCGGTTCGCCCCGGGCAAAGGCGCTCCAGTCAGGACCGATGTTGTCAGGACCAGGACATTTTCCGGTCCGAGCGGATCGATTCCTTTCTTAAGCTCCGTCAAAAGGAAGTAGGCCGCCATCGCGCTTCCGCCCATGAATGATCTGTAAAAATATTCACTCTTTTCCTCGATCGCGTAGGACAGATCATCGAGGTTGACTCTTAGGATTTTGCCCAAATAACCAGGAGCCATTCTTTGCCCTCCTCTGTGTGAAATCATACGTCGAGGTTTTGGGAACGTCCTCTCCTGTTTCTCAAACGGTTCCCCGTTCAGGACCATCCAGGAACGTATCCGAACTGCCTCGGGAGAAACAACGCCCGGCTCGAGCCGGCCTCTCCAAACCGGCGATCCGCCCCGGGGACATCGGGATCTCCCCAGGTAGCTAGCGGCCCAAGATCTCTTTGAGCGCCCCTAATACCCTATCGACGTTCTCCGGCCTGGCCGTATGGCCCATCAGTCCGATGCGCCAGATCTTCCCGGCCAAAGGTCCCAACCCGGCCCCGATCTCGATCTTGTATTCATTCCTGAGCCGCCGGCGCACCCCGGCATCATCAGCGCCCTCGGGAATGAACAGCGAGTTCAGCATCGGAAGCCGATGGTCCGGAGAGACCAGCATCGCCAGCCCTAAAGCCTCAAGTCCCTGAACCAACCGCCTGTGACAGTCCTGATGCCGCCGGCAGACGTTCTCGAAACCTTCTTCCACGATGAGCAGGAGCGATTGGTAAAGAGCATAGATCATGTTGATGGGAGCCGTGTGGTGATAAACGCGCGATTTTCCGCCCCAATACTGGGTCAACAGACTGAGATCGAGATACCAGTTCGGAACCTTCGTCTTTCGGCCCAATACGGCCTCCAGGGCTCTGTTGGAGAAGGAAACTGGCGATAATCCCGGGGGGCAGGAAAGACATTTTTGCGACCCGCTATACAGGGCATCCACGCCCCATTCGTCTGTAGCGACCCTTATGCCCCCGAGGCTGGTGACCGCATCGACAAGATAGAACGTGTCTTTCCCTTGCAGCATCCGGCCTATTTCTTCGACGGGATTCTTCACGCCCGTAGAAGTCTCGGCATGCACGACGGCCAGAATTCGGTAATGACTGCTCTTTAATTTCTCCTCGACCCGGTCCAGGAGGACAGGCGTTCCCCATTCGAACTCCAGCGCATCGACCCGGGCACCCAATCGGGAGGCGACGTCCTGCATGCGCTTGCCGAAGACGCCGTTGATCAGGATGAGCACGGGATCGTCCTTCTCGACGAGATTGACGAAGCATGTTTCCATCCCGGCCGACCCGGTTCCCGATATGGGAATGGTCATTCTGTTCTGTGTCTGCATGACGACCAGCAGTAACTTTTTGACTTCATCCATGATCTCGATGAATAAGGGATCCATATGGCCCAAAGTTTTTCGGCTCAGCGCCGCATAGACGGATTCAGGGACGCACGAGGGGCCCGGCCCCATCAGGAGGACATCTTCGATTTCGTTCAACTTGTTTTCCATTAACGGCCATCTCCTTTCATCAACGATGGGATCATATTTTATCAATACAGATGTCGCCTGTAAAGTCATATTGCATGATTTGCGATAAAGGAGTGAAAGAATAGTTCATCCGGGGCCCGACATAAGCTACAAATTAGAAGTTTTTCTCGCACCCTTGCTTGACATCGCCCTCAAATTAACTAAACTGAATGCTTGAGTCGACTCGGAAGCCGTTAACTGCGCTTCAGGAGAAATGTTATGAAAGCGAATCTCGACAAGGACCTGTTTTCCCCGGAATTCCAGGCTGAGATCCGGAACCGATTCATGTATCCCGATTCGGATCCCTACTCGGGAAAGCGGGTGTATTTCGAGGCCTCCGGCGGTTCCCTCAGGCTGAAAGCCGTTGTCGATACCATCGCCAGAGAAGCCGCTCTTCCCGACGAGCTTTATCGATTCAATCCCGCTTCAGAAGCCGTGGTCGAGGCCGTGGAAAAAGGGACCGCGGATGTCAAGCTCTTCCTGGGGGCGAAGTCAGGTTCCGTCGTGCCTTCCCACAGCGCGACCCAGACCATGTTTCGGGCCATCGAAGCCGTGGTTTCGTCCGTCCCGGGCGATAACATCGTGACGACGGCGCTCGAACACCCGGCTGTTCTGGGCGCCACCCAATACTACGCCGAGAAGTACGGCAAGCAATGGCGCGTGGCCGAACTCTCCAGAGAAACGAGCTCGGTCCCGATCAACAACATCCTCGAAAAGATCGACAAAAGCACGTGCCTCTTGGCCTTCCAGCACGGATCGAACCAGACGGGCGCGATCAATGACGTCAAAACCATCATCGAGGAAGCCAGGAAGATCAAGCCGGATCTCTACGTTCTCGTGGACGCCGTCCAATACGCGCCGCATGGCCCGATCGAGGTTGAGGAATACGGCGCAGATGCTTATGCGTTCGGCCCTTACAAGGCTTATTGTGTCAAGGGGATCGGGTTTGCTCATATTTCAGACAGGCTGGCCAAGCTTCCCCATGAGAGACTGCACGGTAAGCCCGATACGAATTGGGTCCTGGGCTCCCCCGCCCACATGATGTATGCCGCCTGGTCGGCTACGGTCGACTATCTCTGCTGGCTCGGAGGCCATTTCACGGAATCCTCGGACCGACGAGCCCAGATCGTTGCCGCCAAGGAAGCGATCCACAAGCACATGAAGGCGTTGCTCCATCGCGCCATGAAAGGGACAGAAACGATCCCCGGGCTCCTCAATCAGGCTCATGTCGAGGTCTGTAACATGCCGGAAGGGATCGGCGACCGTCTCTGCATATTCCTGTTTCGTTTGGCGGGGATGGACTCATCGACAGCCATCGGCCGATACAATAAGGAGCATGGAATACGGCTCGCCGCTAGAATCAGGGATGCCTATTCCACCGTCTCGTTAGATGCGCTGGGCTGGCCGGACGCGGTCCGGCTCTCGGCCGGGCATTACAACACCCCCGAGGAGATCGACCTGATGCTCAGGGCGACGGCCTCGCTCAAGACCACGTAATAAGGAGAGACCGACCTGCCGTCATATCAGGGAAGGCGTTTTTTAGTCACGGCCCGGGGGATTTCTTCTGATCGCCTTCGGTTGAGCCGTTCTCGTCCTGTTCGCTTTCTCTTTAAATGAACAAGGACTGAGAGGGGAGCCGTCATTTCACCGCTGGAGTTATCCCGGGCAGGAGGCTCGATGAAAGCTCATAGGATCAGAACCGCAAAGTCATTATATGATCAAACGAGAGACCACGTTTTTCTGGAGATCGAGCGCAATCGCTGGCTGGAGATTGAATCCATGGATGGCTTGAACTATGATTCCATCCAGGCTTTTCTGAACTGTGAAAAAGAAACGGGGTTGCGTGTGGTCGGGTTCACCGACCGGAACTTCCAGTGGGGGACCATCAAGGATTGGCGTGATTCGGGGATCATCAGGGACCTGAAGAGATCGGAGTGAACTCTTGGAACAGATAGGCCAACCATCCGTCTTGATCTGCGTCCGCTTTATCACGGTCCTGCAGCGGTATTCGGGTCAAAGAGAGCTTGAAATGCAATTGCCGGCAGATCCCCGGGAGGCCATCGATATGATCATCGAACGATTCCAGATTCCCTGGTCGGGAAACCTCGAAAAAAGCGTCCGGATTTTCATCAATAAAGAACTGTCCGAGACCTACACCAAGAGCGGCCGAAGACTGACCGAAGGAGACAGGATCTCGTTCATCCCCATTTCCGGGGGCGGCTAAACTCGGAAGGCTGCAAATTCAGTCCTGATCATCATCAAGGGCATCATATCCACAACGACTAGATCGGCTTGTCCAGGATATCATCCGTTTCGTCCCATGTCTTCTCCGGAGACATGAGCAAGCTGATGACCAGATTGGCTTGGTGATGCGCCGCTATGCCGACCCGGGGAGCCATGAGGCCATGTCCGGGCTCCGCCGGGCTCTTAAGGTCCCCGACCACAAAGGTCCGTTCGCCCATTCTCCAGGTCCGAATGGAATTGCTGTCCCCGTACCCGGCCAATCCCGAAGCAAGGATAAGATAGGTCTGAGGGAGGGATTCGCGGACCGAGCCCAAGAGCATGGACTTGGCCATGGCATCATCAAAGCACTCGACGATGATATCCGCAGGGCGGAAAACTCCCGGGATATTCTGCGGGTCCAACTTGAGCTTGACGGTCGTGACTTCGACATAAGGATTGATTTCGGCAAGCAATTCCCGAAGCGCTTCGGTCTTGGCCATCCCAAGGTGCTTGATAAGATACTGCTGGCGGTTCAAGTTGCTGGGTTCAACCACATCGTAATCGGCCAGAATGAGCCGGCCCATCCCCGTCCGGGCCAGGCTGATGGCCACGGCCGAACCCAGCCCTCCCAGACCAGCAATGCCTACGACAGCCTTCCGGACACGTTCATGAATGCCCGGAGAGTGACGGGCAACCAGGAGCGTTTCCAGCTCTCCATCCGAGGGGGTTCTGCCTTTTTGGATTAAAACGACCCTGTCTCTGTCCTTGACCACATACGCCTGATCTTCGAGGAAGCCGTTGACAATGAGGACGTCCGCGGCAGGGAGAAAATCCTTTGCCAGCTGTGCCAAAGTCGTCCCCTGAGGAAAACTCTGCGATTTCTCGTTGATCAGTGCGGTTATCGTTCGACCGGTCATTTATTATCTTGCCCGCCGAGACTTATGGACAGTAGTATATCACGAGTCTTTTCCTCCGGAGGCAACAAATCCCACGGAATCCTCCCCCGAGTGTACAGTAACGTTCGTATTTGGCTTAGGGAAGCGAGCCATCGTAAACTCTCTTCGACTGCTAGACCGCTAAACCGATAGAGAGGAGAGTTTTCACTACGAGTCCTCGGAGGACTTAAGACGGGATTACAACCGGAGCCGGCCGCACAGCTCCCTTGGAAACGTGCCTCCGGAGGAATATGCCGCACTTAATAGAGCCGCCGAAGCCGGTAGAACCCGGCACGAAGAGGCTAACGTCAATGACTCGCAGTTTTTCAAACATGATAAATGGACCTAATCAGGAGGCAGGCTCAAAGGTTTACCCGCCCACATTATAGGTGGACCCTTTTTAGGGAATGAGGTCATATTGACATTTTCGCCAGGCCGGATGTAAGGTTCCACCATGGACCGGAGCGTAGATTCGCTGCTCACATCAATGCCATAAACAATCCATGAAGGAGGGTATCCGATGCCTGCTCGAAAAGCTTATTGTCTGATCCTTTCCTTGTCCGTGTTTTTGGGCCCATGCCGTGTTGCAGCGGCCAAGCCCGGGCCAACGGATGCGGCAAAGGCCGGTCAACAGGCTCAAAAAGAGGACCATCTGAAGGAATTGAATGATCAGATCCGCCGGGAAAAGTTTGACATGGTCCTGCCCGAAGCCATGCGGAAGAACAAAGTTGACATGTGGATCCATGTGATGGAAATAGCCATTCCTGATGAATTTGGCGCGGAAGAGCTGGGCAGTACCTCCGGCATTTTCGTCTTTACGGACCGCGGTGGTGACAGGATCGAAAGGGCGGTTCTGGGACGTCGCTGGGGAGCCGATCAAAGCGATTGGGGAGCTGGGGATCAGGACTATAAGTTGGTCGAAGAATGCGGGGCCTACGACATCATCGAGAAGCCGATATTCGTGAAGGAACCGCTGGCAAGCCCGATGACGGAATATGATTTCCGCTTTAAGGGCCTCAGAGAATTTGTCGAAGCCCGTGACCCCAAAAAGATCGCCGTAAATTTCATGCTGAATCTGGGACCGTGGGAGACTTACACGGACTTCGGAGGCTCACGAGACGGCTTGTCACATACGGATTACCTTTTATTGGCTCAAGAACTCGGTGAAAAATATGCCGGCAGGATCGTCTCATCCGAATATGTGATGATGGATTACATCATCAGGAAGGTGCCGAGTGAAATTCAGTTCCTTAAGAAACTCCGTCAGGATCAAGTTGATCTTGTGAAGAAAGTTTTTGCAGGGATCGTGCCCGGCGTGACGAAAGCCCGAGAATTGGTGCCCGGCGATGTCCAATCGGTTGATCGTGATGTGGACGTTACCGTCTTTCGCCGGATGCGCACGGGATTGTCACAAAGGGGAAGGAGCGCCGGCTGGGAAAACAGTGTGGTCCAGGGAGGCGACATCGTCGCGGCCCCGAGCCAGGGAATGTACGCCTACGTTCTCCGTGAAGGAGAGACGGAACCGCCTCAAGAAATCAAGAAACTCTGGGCCGAGTATCTGAAGATCGACAAGGTCCTGGCAGAAAACATCAAGGCGGGACTGACCCCTCGCGCAATCATGCAAAAGGTCAAACGGAACTTCGAGGAGGCGGGCATCATTGTCAGGGATGACCAATTGCACATGGTTCAGCCAAAGGACAATTGGCCGGTTTATTCCGCGGGTTTTGATCCTGAAAGAACGGAGCTTAGTATTGACTGCCATGGCATGATGAAAGGCGCTCGGAAGAGCCCCGAAGAGAATTATTTTGGCCCAAGGATCAGTTCATATGGTCCGACGTGGACGTGGGATATACCCCTCCCACCGTATCACCACTTTGTTTT
>Ga0315286_10001535_pt1 | contig 20923 bp, 10 predicted proteins | sample YL17G10_0_MG_FD_205038 | JGI IMG/M metagenome (GOLD analysis project Ga0315286, IMG submission 205038) | Sediment microbial communities from Yellowstone Lake, YNP, Wyoming, USA - YL17G10_0 | ecosystem: Environmental > Aquatic > Freshwater > Lake > Sediment | place: USA: Wyoming | collected... | reverse complement strand
CCTCGGCCCCGCGGGCGGCGTGAGCGGGGACTAGACCACCAGCACCGCGTCGAGCCAGCTGACCAGGTCCTTCACCACTGCGCCGCGGCCCGGGTCGTTGAACAGCTCGTGGAAGGCGTCCGGGTAGGTGATCAGCCGCACCATGCCATGCGGCGCGGTGCCGCTGAACTCGAGCGAGCCCTTGGGATCGGTCACCCGGTCGGCCGCCCCGTGCAGCAGCAGCGCGGGTACCGCGAGGCGGCGCGCGTCGCGCCGCACGCGCTGGCGCGCTTCGTCGAATTCGAAGTAGAGCCGCGGGCTGATGCGGTCGTGCACCAGCGGGTCCTTCGCGCGCGTCGACAGCACCTCGGAGTCGCGCGACATGCCGCTCTCGTCGAGCCCGTGCGGGAATCCGGTCGACGGCGAGGTGGCCCGCGCGATGCTCACGAGCGCGAGCTTCCACCACGGCGGGATGGCGCTGCGCAGCCCGGGCGACGACGACACCACCGCCAGCAGGTCGCGCGGGTGCTGGAGCGCGAAGTCGAGCGCGAGCACCCCACCCATGCTGTGGCCGAACAACACGTTCGGCAGTGAACCCAGATGCCCCGGCACGCCGCGCGAGGCGGCGAACATGGCGGGGACGACGGTATCGCGCAGCCGCGTCCACGACGGCATGTCGCCGCGCGGACCCGGCCCCTCGCCGTGGCCGGGCAGGTCGAGCACCACGACCGACAGGCGCGCGCGCACCAGGTCCTCCGCGAGCGCGGCGTAACGACCGCCGTGCTCGCCGAGGCCGTGGCAGATCGCCACCATCGCGCGCGGGGAGTCCGCCGCCCACACGCGACCGGGCAGCGTCTGCGCGCGGTCCACGCGCACGTCGATGCGGGTGGCGGCGAGGTTGGAGTTAGCGGGGTTCACGACGGCGTGCCCGATCCACGCCAGAAGCCGGGCCGGTCTTCCAGCTCGCCGAGGTACGCGTCGAGGGTCTTGTCGATGGCTGCGATGATCATGCGAACACGCATCTTCGCGCCGGCGCCTCCTGGTTGCACGCACTTTCCTCCGCGCGGGGGCCGCGGTAGACCACGCGGGCAACCCGGCGATCGCTCAACCTGCCGGCCCGCCGGCCGATAATCCATCATGGATGGCCTCAGCCTCGGGCGACGCGAATCCCGGAGGGTACCGCCGATGGCCTGGACGTCGGACGCAATCACCAACGCCATGTCCGCGCTCTCGAGTCAGATCTCGCAGCGGGAGACGATGGCCACCTCGGCGCTCAGTCGCGGGGCCCTCCGCCTGCAGCAGCAGGAGTATGCCCTGGCGCTCCGTGAGTTCCAGATCGCGGCGGCCTACAAGCCCGATCTCCCCGACGCGCAAATCTACCTCGGCCGCACCTACGAAATCATGGGCCGCACCGAGGACGCCATCAACTCCTACCAGCACGCGATCCGTCTCGACCCGTCGCGATCGGATGCCGTGGAACTGCTGGCCAGCCTCTACATGACGAGCGGGCGCTACGCCGAGGCGGAGCCGCAACTCAAGCAGCTCATTCGGCTCGATCCCACCGCGGCCGACCCGATCGCCACCCTGGGGTACGCATACCTGAACAGCGGCCGCCCGGACGAGGCCGAGATGCAGTTCATGAAGGCGATTCGTCTGGCGCCCCGCGACGCCTCCAGCTACTACAACCTGGGCGTCGTCTACAACCAGCAGGGCCAATTCACCGAGGCGATTCGGCAGTTCGAGCAGGCGATCGACCTGGACCGCAATTACGCCATGGCCCATTCGGAGCTGGCCTACGCCTATCTGGGGCTCGACCAGCCGGATCAGGCTCGCGATCAGCTGGACACGCTGCGCCGGATCGACACGACCGAGAGCAACGCCCTGGCCGGCGAACTCGCGAACGCCCTCTACACGCCGAAGATCCTTATCAACGACGCCGTACACAGCACCTTCGATGCGCATCTCGGCCCGGGCACCCCGCTCGAACAGCTCGACCCCGCGCTCGCCACGCCCGGGGCGACCGTGACCTTCAGCATGGTGTTCCTGTTCAACAAGAAGATGGATCTTGCCTCGGTGCAGAAGTACAACAACTGGTGGATCTCAAAAGCATCGGGGGGTGAGGGCGGCGTCTACAACTACGGCGCCAATCTGCATCCGAGTGACGAGGTCTCAATCGCTCCGCTGCCGAAGGCCGTGCGTTACGATCCTCTGAACTACCGGGCCACGGTCTACTTCACGATTACACAGAATGCGTCGGGCACCGGCGTCATCGACCCGTCCCATTGGGTGTTTCGGTTCAGGGGCTCGGACGCCGAAGGGAAGCTCATGGACCACCGCGGCGACCAATACGACGGCGCCGCGCGGGGTGCGTTCTAGCCGCGCGACCCGGCGGAGATTCCACCGCGGACCTGCCGGCAGCGCCCCGCGACGGATCGACGGGTCCTGCTCGGCGGATCGATCCCGCGAGCGCCTTGAGTCGGCCCCCGCGTCGCGCTATCATCAAGATGCTCGGCTCCGCCCCTCAGAGCGCGGGCGGGACATCGGGCTTGGGCCCGATCGTAGTCTCGAGCGCGTGCGGGGTCGGCCACACGCAACCCAAGGAGAAGGCAATGCCATCCCGCCACCCATCGCGGCAGTCCCCCGTCTCGCAGCCTTTGGCTCCGGCAGGCCTGCGGCTTCTGCCGATTCTCGCGCTGGCAGTCTTCCTCGGCGCCGTGCCCCGCGCCGCGGCGCAGGCGCTGGCGCAACCGTTTCGCCTGACGCTCGCCCCCGCGGGGGAGGGCCCGGCGACCGAAGGGTCGCCTCCCGGTCTGCGGTATCTACCGGGAGACGCGGGCACCATTCGTCTCGAATTCACACTTCCCGCGCTCACCATCCAACCGGTCACGATCGAGGACGAGACGTTTCACGTGATCCAGATCGATGGTGGTGGGTTCGGCGGGGCAGTCGGCCAGCCGATGCTTCCCACGTTTGCGCGTCTGCTCCAGATCCCCGACCGGTCCGGCGTCACTTTCACGGTGACCGCGATCGAGACCACCGAGTTTCCCGGCTATCGCCCCTTCCCCGTACAACCTGAGGAAGGCGAGGCCTTCGTGATCGACCGCGCCGCCTACGCGCGCACCCCGGCGGCCGCGCCACCCCGCGTGACGATCGGCGCGCCGGCGATCGCGCGCGACTTGCGGGTCGTTCCGATCACCTTCGCCCCGGTGCGTTACGACCCCGACCACGACCGAATCGAAGTGGCCCAGCGGATCGAGGTCGAGGTGCGTTTCACGGGACAGGATCTGCGCAACGTCCAGGCGCGCCCCCACCGCCTGATTCCCGCATCCTTCGACCGCTTGTACGGCACCCTGGTGCCGAACTATCCGGGCCCGCGGGAGGACCAGGAGATCTCCCGCGGAACGTACGTTCTCATCTGCCCCGACGACGCACAGGTCATTGCCGCGCTGCAACCCCTGGTGGAATGGCGCACCCGTCAGGGGTTCGAGGTGACCCTGGCGACGACCACCCAGACCGGAACATCTGCCGAGCAGATCAAGGCCTGGCTGCAGAACGCCTACGACACCTGGGATGACCCCCCGGAGTTCATCGTCCTGGTCGGTGACGCCGACGGCAGCATCGCGCTCCCCTGCTGGTGGTACGACGGTGGGGAGAGCGATCACCCCTACGTACAGCTCGAGGGCGACGATCTCCTCGCGGATGCGCACATCGGCCGGATCTCGGTCGAATCCGTGGATCGCCTGCGGCTCTACGTCGCCAAGATGGTCGGCTACGAGAGCACGCCCTACATGCAGGATTGGACCTGGTACCGTCGCGCCTGCGTGGTCGGCGACCCGAACGATTCCGGGATCACGTGCGTCCAAGTCATGCAGTGGCTCAAGCACCGATTCTTGGCGTCCGGGTACACCGATGTCGACACGGTATTCGCCGCGCCCTTCGTCACCCAGATGGTCGCCGCGCTCAACCGCGGCGACTCGGCCTTCAGCTACCGCGGGTTCTACGGCTGCAGCGGCTTCACCACCGGGCACATCATGGCCCTGACCAACGGACGCCGGATGCCCTACGCGGTCACGGTCACCTGCGGCACGGGGGGGTTCGCCAGCGGGACCTGCATCTCCGAGGCCTGGATCCGTGCCGGGGTGCCGCCGAGCGCGCCCACCGGCGGCATCGCCGCGGTCTCGACCGCGGGCAGCACGCACACGCGCTACAACAACTGCATGATCTACGGGATCTGGCGCGGGGTCCTCTATGAAGACCTGTACGCCTTCGGCGCGTCCCTCACGCGCGGCAAGTACGAGCTTTTCCTCAACTACATGCCCTTCGACTACACCGGCTGCGCCCAGTTCACGCACTGGAACAACCTGATGGGCGATCCGGCCGGCGAGATGTGGACCGATGTGCCGCGTTCGATGGCCGTCACCCATCCGGCGACGATTCCCCTGGGCACCAACGCGGTAACCGTCCTCGTCACCGCCCAGGGCGCCCCCCTGCCGGACGCCTACGTCTGCCTCTGGAAGGGCGCCGAAACTCACGCCGGCGGATGGACCGACGCCGACGGTCGCATCGAGTTGCCCGTCCTCACGCCGACGCTGGGCGAGATGCGCGTCACGGTGACCCGGCACAACTGTCGTCCCTACCTGGGCACGCTTGCGGTGCAGGCGGCCGATCGATTTGTCGGCTACGATTCGCACGCGATCGATGACGACGCCGCCGGAACCAGTCAGGGCAACGGTGACGGGACACCCAACCCGACGGAGGTGATCGAACTTCCGGTCGCGGTGCGCAACTTCGGCTGGCTGACCGCGACCGCGGTGACCGGCACGCTCATCAGTGACGACCCCTATGTGACGATTCTCGACGCCAGCGAGGAGTTCGGGGACATCGCGCCGGGGGCGTCCGTCTGGAGTGGCGACGATTTCGACCTGCGCATCGACGGCGGCGCTCCGCACGGGCATCGGATCCGCCTCGGCCTCGACCTGCACTCAGGATCCGACGTCTGGCACTCGATGATCGATCTGCCCGTCGCCGCGGCGGACCTCGTCTACCAGGATGTCACGCTGTACGGCTTCGGCGGCACGGTCGATCCCGGCGAGGCGGGTGAGATCGCGGTGCGCGTCACGAACGCAGGCGCCGCGCCGGCTCAGGATCTCGCCGGCACGCTGATCAGCGACAGCCCGTGGCTGACCGTGACGGACGCGGGGGGGACCTTCGGCACCCTCGAGATCGGCGCGAGCGGCGCGAACGAGAGCGACCGCTTCGCCATCCGAGCGGGCGCACAGTGCGTTCCGGGGAGCCTCGCGAATCTGCGCCTCTGCCTGGAGTTCTCCGGCGGGGCGCGCGACACGGTGCCTTTCGTGCTCCCGGTCGGCACCGCCAGCACGGCCGACCCCACCGGGCCCGACGACCACGGCTACTACGCCTTCGACGACACCGACGCGGCCTACCCGGAAGCGCCCACCTATGCCTGGGTCGAGATCGATCCGCACCACGGCGGCGCGGGCAGCGACGTGGGTCTCGCCGATTTCGGTGCCGACAACGACGACTCGCGCGTCTTCGATCTGCCCTTCCCCTTCGTCTTCTACGGGCAGAATTTCACCCGCGTGACCCTCTGCTCGAACGGCTGGCTCGCCATGGGGGCCACCTATCTCGAGAACCAGCAGAACTGGACGATTCCCGGAGCGGGCGCACCGCCGTACCTGATCGCTCCAATGTGGGACGATCTCTACCAGTCGGGCGACGATCGCGTCTACCAGTGGTACGACGCCGCGCAGCACCGCTACATCGTCGAATGGAGCCGCCTGCGCACCGCGCAAGGAGACGCGGTACAGGTCTTCGAGGTGATCCTCTACGATCCGGCCCACTATCCCACGCCGACGGGCGACGGGCGGATCGTTTTCCAATATGACACCTTCCAGAACACCGACTATCTCCAGCACTACTGCACCGTGGGGATCGAGAACGGCGACCAGACCGACGGTGTGCTCTACAGCTACTTCGATGCCTACACTCCCGGTGCGACCCCGATCGCCAGCGGCCGGGCGATCGAGTTCACCCCCTACGTGCCCACGCCCCGCGGAACCCTCAGCGGCGAGATCACCAACGCCACCAATGGAGGCACGCTGCTCGGGGGCGCCACGGTGCACATCCTGGATACGGGACAGCAGTTCACGTCCAACGCCGAGGGGATCTACAGCGGCACCGTTCCGATCGGGATCCACTCCGTGGTCGCCACGCACCCGAGCTTTGCGCCGGATACGGCGCAGGGCGTTTGGATTCTCGAGGAACAGACGACCGAGCTGAACTTCTCCCTGGAGGATGTCCTCCCGCCGCAGTTCAGTGGCGCAACCGTGCTGCCCAACACGGGGGACGAGGAGGGACCCTACCCGGTGACCGCCACGGTGAGCGACTACTCGAATCTGAGTCGCGTGACTCTCTACTACAATCCGCGCGGCGAGGGCTGGGTGGCACTGCCGATGGCGCCGCTCGGCGGCGAGCGCTACGGGGCCGCGATTCCGGGACAGGCCCAAGGGTCATGGATCAGATACTACCTGGAAGGTGTCGACGTGGGCGGATTCGCGGCCACGGATCCTCCCGCGGCGCCCGGGGAGACCTACGGGTTCTGGGTGCTGCCGCCGCTCTACGGTGACGACATGGAATCCGGCCCGGGGCCCTGGTTGCACTACGCGGTCACCGACACGCTCACGGATCAGTGGCATCGCAGCTCGCAACGCAACCGCACTCCGGGAGGCGGCTGGTCGTGGAAATTCGGCGATGAAGGAACGGGTACCTACGCCGATCTCGCCGACGGCGCGCTCGAGAGCACCCCGCTCACTCTCGACCTGGACGCCACGCTGACCTGCTGGCACTGGGTCGACGCCGAGAGCAGCCAGGCCCATCCGGGCTATGCCTACGACGGTGGCCTGGTCGAGATGTCGGTCGACGGAGGCGACTGGGCGCAGCTGACGCCGGTCGGCGGCTACCCCTATCGCGTGCGCGCCGGCAGCATCCCCGGCGTCTTCCCGGCCGAAACCCCGATCTTCTCCGGGCGCCACGACTGGACGCGCGCGAATTTCGAGATCCCCGGTCCGGCGACCGCCGTTCGGTTCCGCTTCCGCTTCGGCAGCGACGGGGCGGTCGCCCGCGAGGGTTGGTACATCGACGACGTGGAGGTCGTCCTCGCCGGGCCCGGACCCGCCGGCGCCCCTGGAAACCCGCCGTTGCCTGTGAGGCTGGCGCTGCATCCCAACCGTCCCAACCCGTGCGATCCGCGTGTCGGGACGCGGATCCGCTTCGAGCTGCCCGCCGCTTCGACGGTGCGGCTGGACATCTGCGATCCCGGCGGGCGGCGCGTCCGAAGCCTGGTGCAGGGTCAACTGCTGCCCGGCCCGCACGAGATCGTCTGGGACGGCCGCGATCTACAGGGTCGCGTGGCGCCGAGCGGGGTCTATTTCTACTTCCTCGACTCCGGCGGCCGGCGGCTGACGCGGCGGATGATGCTCCTGCGGTAGAAAGGAACGGTCTCGCGGCCGTCTGTCTCAGGATTAGGCGGTCGCGGATGTCGCGGCCGGAGCCTGAGGATGAGCGGGGCGGCGAAGGCCCGAGCGGTTGTGGCTCGACCCATTGCCGGCGATCCAATTCTTCGCTGCGGGGCTCGGTGACCCAACGCGGCTCCCATGCGTGTAGACCAAGTCGACGGTACATGGTCGGAGGAACAAGTTCCAACCCACCGCATCCTGAGAAGGGCGGCCCCACGAAGCGGGCCGCCCTCTCCCTGAGCAATGATGCGGGGTCTGCTACCAGAGATGATGCTCCAGTTGCGCCCCCGTGTCGTCGTAGACGTCCCAGTATCCGCTCTGGTCCGCATTCCAGACGATGTCGTTATCCATCCACCACCCTCCGACCGCGTCCCACTGATAGGTGTGGACCCAACCGGAACACGGGACCTTCACGGCGTGGCTCACGGTCTTCGACTGGCCGGGCACGATGTACGTCGTGTCGAAGACGTTGTGGTCGGCCGAGCGCGACCACTCGATCGTCGACAGGACCGGCGCGGTGGCAGGGTCGCCCTCGTAGAAGGTATAGGTGCCCGAATTCTCATCGGCCGCCCAGGTCCAGGTCCAGGCCATCTGGATGGTCGTGGAGTTGAGCTCGTAGGCATAGAAGGTCGCGGTCCGAGCCGCATTGTCGGCCACGACGCGGTAGGCGGTCCAGTTGTCTAAGTTCTGACCGGAGCACGAACCGTTGTAGGTCATCCCGTACGTGTATTCCGTCCCCGTCCCGCACGACTCGTAGTGAACGCTGCACCCACCGAAGCCGTAGTCCCAGGTCCAGCAGTTCCCGGTGTGTTGCCAATCGGCGCCCCCCAGCGGATTGAAGAAGGCCGCCGCCAGGCTCGCGTAGGCGTTCACCAGACCCAGCTGACTCTGGGCGATCAGCTTCGCGTACTGCGCGTAGGTGTCCGTGCTCGAGATGCAGACCGTGTCGGGGAAGTCGGGGACCAGGAGCCCCGGCGGGCTGACCTGGCCCGAGGGCGTGTGGGCCGTCGGGACGTTGGAGAGCGTGGACTCATTGGGAATCTCGTCGCGCGTCTTCAATGCGAAGTGATAGTCCTGGTCGGGCAGCAGACCGGTGACCGTGAAGTGCTGCACGGTCCCGGCCACGTCCGGCGCCGGTTCGCCCGTCGCCTGAGTCGCCGACGCCCAGTTCGCGTTGCTGATCACCGAGGTCGAATAGCGTACGTCGTACTCCTGGGCGGTTCCCGTGTTCCCGTCATCCCCCGTCGCAGTCCAGGTAAGCGCCACGGAATTGGCGTCGAGCGGGGAGGCGCTCAGGTCGGTGACGGCAGCCGGTGCCGTCTGATCGGCTGACTGCTCGGTCGTCGCCTGCACGACGTTCGATATGGCGGACCAGTTGGGGACCTCGTCCGAGGTCTTCATCGCGAAGTAGTACGGCGTGTTCGGAACCAGACCGGTCACGGTCACCTGCTGCGGCGTGCCCGGCGCGGCGGGGGCGGGTGCGCCCGCGAACTGGGTGGCCGCTGCGAAGTTGCCTTCCGTGATCGGGGCGGTCGAGTAACGGATGTCGTACTGCGTTGCGGTTCCGGTGGTGCCGTCGTCTCCAGGGGCCGTCCAGGTGAGGACGATCGAATTGCTGGACTCCGTGCCATGCTCCAGCTCGGTGATCGCCGCCGGTGGGGTCGTGTCGGTCGAAAGCGGCGCGGTTGTGGCCTGCACGACATTCGATAGGGCGGAGCCGTTGCTGGCCTCATCCCTGGTCTTCATCGAGAAGTGGTACGGCGTGTTCGGAGATAGGCCGGTAACGGTCACCTGCTGTTGGGTGCCCGGCGCGGTGGGGTTGGGAGCGCCGGTGAAGCGCGGGGCCGATGCGAAGTTGCCCTCCATTATCGCCGAGGTCGAGTAGCGAATGTCGTACTGGGCCGCGGTTCCCGTGGTGCCGTCATCACCGGGGGCGGTCCACGTCAGGACGACCGAATTGGTCGTCACTGCGCCGAGCGCCAGGTCGGTGATCGCCGCCGGCGCGGTTGTGTCCCCCGAGCCTGTCGGGTTGTCGCTCGAGCAGGCTCCCAACAGGAGCGTGAGCAGCAGCGGTACGGCCCGGAGCCATCCTGTGCGTGCGTGGCCGATTCTCATTTGAACCTCCTCTTGATCTTACTGGCGGTTTAGTCGAACACTCGTCGACTACATCACATCCACCCGTCAGAGCCGAGACGGAAATACCCCGAAGCCCTCTTATCCAGCCCAGAAACCCCCCTGGGAGATCGGAGGTTCCGTCCGCCGGAGGGGGGGGGGACGGGGACGCTTGTCGAACTGGGGCTGGCGGCGGGAACTGGAATGCGGGCAGATGATTCGAGTTACCGGGATCCCCAGCGTAGGTCCACCGGACCGCCACGACCGTCAGACCGTCCCGCGGCGGGGCGCCGGAGCTGTTGACCCCGCCATCTGATTCCCCTGACCTCGAAACCCTCGTCCGCTGACCGCGCCGATCCGGGTGATGCTCGACGGCTACCACATGCTCAACGAGGTGATCGCGGGGGTGCAGAGAAAGATTGCGTGAGAGACTCGGAAATCTCGACGAGCCCCGATCCATAGGCCCTCAGAGGGGGAAGAATGGAGAGAGAACAGGATCGAAGAGTGAACGTGGAGGAAAACGACTGGAACCGGTAGGATGCAGAAGGCTCGGAGAATGCGTTAGATGTCTTTCAACCCGAAGCGGGACGCGGCCTCGCGTGTGATTCCTGGGGTCGGCGCGACGATCCGCGGCGGGAGCATTCCTCAGTGATTTCAGCGATACGATTCCCGCGATCCACCGGCAAGTACTCCGGCGACGAGCAACCGCTGCGATCGGAGCTGTTCAGCGCCGATCAGATGAAACAGCACGGCAAGACCCTCGCGGGTTTCCATGAGCCGGCTCTCGAGCGGGCTCCGGACCGGCTCCTGCCGCGGCTGGCTGAAAATGAAAGGGTCCTGATAGGGACCCGGAATCTGTTGACGGAGGCGGTCAAGACGAACCGCCGGATTACGCCGGCCGGTGAATGGCTGCTCGACAACTTCTACCTGATCGAAGAACAGATTCGTACGGCCCGGCGTCACTTGCCGAAGGGCTACAGCCGTGAGTTGCCCCCCCTGCTCAACGGCCCCTCCGCCGGATTTCCGCGAGTGTATGACATCGCCCTGGAGACGATCTCGCACGGCGACGGACGGGTTGATCCGGAGAACTTGAGCAGTTTCGTAGCGGCCTACCAGACCGTCACCGTTCTGAAGCTGGGCGAGTTGTGGGCCATCCCGATCATGTTGCGCCTGGCTCTCATCGAGAACCTCCGGCGCGTCGCTGCCCGGATCGCAACCGACAGGATCGACCGAAACCGCGCCGACCACTGGGCGGACCAGATGACCGAGACCGCCGAGAAAGACCCGAACGGCCTGATCCTCGTAGTCGCGGACATGGCGCGCTCCGATCCGCCGATGGTCAGCTCGTTCGTTGCGGAACTCGCGCGCCGCCTTCAGGGCCAGAGCCCCGCTCTGGCGCTGCCGCTCACCTGGATTGAACAGCGACTCTCCCAGTCCGGCCTGACGATTGAGCAGTTGGTTCAGTCGGAGAACCAACAACAGGCGGCGGACCAGGTCTCGATCAGCAACAGCATCGGCAGCCTCCGATTTCTAGGGGCGATGGATTGGCGCGAGTTCGTCGAGACGATGAGCGTCGTCGAGGGTACGCTGCGAGAGGATCCCGGTGGAGCCTACGGCAGGATGGACTTCGCAACCCGTGATCGATACCGCCACGTGGTCGAGAGGATCGCGAACCGCAGCCCGTTATCCGAAGCGCAGGTGGCGCGCCTAGCCATCCAGCTCACGCCGATCAGCGCAACGATCGCAGGCGGCCATGATCGCGTGGCACATGTTGGCTTCTACCTGATCGACAAGGGCTTGCCGCAGCTCGAACGGGCCGCGAAGATACGACTATCCGCCGCAGAGACTCTTCGGCGAATCGACGACCGCTTTCCGTTACTCGTGTATCTGAGTCCGATCTTGCTGATCGTAGCACTTCTCACCGGCGGCCTGATGGCGAATGCGCTGGCCTCCGGCTTGCGAGGCGGGACGCTTGCGCTGATCGGAATCCTCTCCCTGCTGGGCACAAGCCAGTTGGCGGTCGCTCTGGTGAACTGGCTGGCGGCGCTGTTTGCCCGGCCGCACTTGCTGCCACGAATGGACTTCTCCTCGGGGATTCCCCCGGAATCGCGCACGCTCGTTGTGATCCCGACGATGATCACGAGCTCTCAGAACATCGAGGATCTGGTCGAGGCGCTGGAGGTCCGGTTCCTGGCGAATCGGGACGAGCATCTGCACTTCGGTCTGCTGACGGACTGTTCTGACGCGCATGAGGAAACGCTTCCAGAGGACGAGTCACTCATCCGGTTCGCGCGGGAGAAGATCGAAGAGTTGAATGAGAAGTACGGGAGCGGGAGAGGCAGCGCCTTCTTCCTTTTCCATCGCCCGCGGCGCTGGAATCCTCGTGAGCGACTTTGGATGGGTCATGAGCGCAAGCGAGGGAAGCTTGCGGAGCTGAACGCACTCCTGCGCGGCGGCTCACCCGATCGCTTCGCACTGGTTGTGGGTGAGACTTCGGTCCTATCGAACGTGAAATACGTGATCACCCTCGACACGGATACAGAGCTGCCACGCGACTCGGCCTGGCAGTTCGTTGGAGCCATGGCGCACCCGCTGAATCGTCCGCGTTACGACGAGGGCAAGCAGCGTGTCTCTGAGGGCTACGGCATCCTTCAGCCTCGCGTAGCGGTTAGCCTGCCCGGGACGAACCGGTCGCGCTATGCCCGGCTCTACGGGGGTGAGCCCGGCATCGACCCATATACGCGCGCGGTTTCGGATGTCTACCAGGACCTGTTCCATGAAGGCTCGTTCATCGGCAAGGGGATCTATGACGTTGACGCGTTCGAGCAGGCGCTCAACGGACGCCTCCCGGAAGACCGGATCCTGAGCCACGATCTTCTCGAAGGCTGTTACGCCCGCTCAGGATTGTTGAGCGATGTGCAGTTGTATGAGGACTATCCCTCCCGCTACAGCGCGGACGTGAGCCGCCGATACCGATGGATTCGGGGCGATTGGCAGCTCGTGGGGTGGCTCCTGCCGCGCGTTCACGGTCAGGGAAAGCGCCTTCAGAAGAACCCGCTCTCGGGACTGTCGCTCTGGAAGCTCTTCGACAACCTTAGACGTAGTCTCGTCCCTCCGGCGTTGACCCTCCTGTTGCTGTCGGGATGGATGGTCTTGTCGCCCGCGTGGTTCTGGACTCTGTCGGTGATCGGGATCATCATGATCCCTTCTCTGGTCGCCTCCATTCTGGACCTGTCTCAGAAAGCGGGCGACGTGGGGCTGATGCAGCACCTCGCTTCCGCAGTGCGTTCGACCGGCCGCCACTTCTCCCAGGCGTCATTCACCCTCGTATGCCTCCCGTATGAGGCGCTTTTCAGCCTGGATGCGATTGTTCGCACGGCCTGGCGGTTGATCACACACCGACGGCTTCTCGAATGGAACCCATCCAGCGACGGCGCTCACAACCGTCGCACGGACCTCGCCGCCTCTTTTCGGTCGATGTGGATTGCCCCCGCAATCGCCATTGCGGCGCTGATCTATCTGGCGCTCATGAGGTCGTCCACGCTGGCGGCGGCCGCACCCATCCTGGGTCTCTGGATGATTTCGCCTGCGATCGCGTGGTGGATCAGCCGTCCGCTCTCCCGCCGCCGAGCATTGCTGACGGTCGATCAGACCGTCTTTCTCCGGAAGCTCGCGCGCAAGACCTGGATGTTCTTCGAGACCTTCGTCGGGCCCGAAGACCATTGGCTGCCCCCTGACAACGTTCAGGAACTTGCCGTGGCCCAGATCGCGCATCGCACATCGCCGACCAACATGGGACTCGCTCTGCTCTCGAGCCTGTCCGCTTACGACTTTGGCTACATCCCCGCCGGGCAGCTCATCGAGCGCACGGCGAGCGCGTTCGGCACAATGGAAGCCTTGGAGCGCCACCGAGGCCACTTCTACAACTGGTACGACACGCAAACCCTGGACCCGCTGCCGCCTCGCTACATCTCAACCGTGGACACCGGAAACCTGGCGGGCCATCTGCTGACATTGCGCCCCGGCCTCCTCGCGATTCCCGATCACAAGATCCTGGGAACGCGATTGTTCGAGGGCTTGAGCGACACGCTCCGGATTCTTGAGGATTCTGAAGGAAGGGCCGCGGCGATCCATCTGACTCAACTCCAGGCGGATCTGGATTCCATATGCGACACAAAACCGACCACGCTCACGGCGGCGCGGCTCTGCCTCGAACGTCTGGCGACGTCCATTGCGGAAGTTGTGGTCGGTCTCGATGATGATCCCGAGAGCGAGGCGCGGTACTGGGCCGGCGCCCTCGCCCGGCAATGCCAGGCAGCGCTCGAGGAGCTCACGTTCCTCGCGCCATGGACATCTCTGTCGGTCCCTCGAAATCCGGTCCGCGATTTCCCAGGCATCGACGAAATTCCGACGCTGCGCGAACTGGCAGGGCTCGCGGAGGATCAGCTCCCGGCAATCGAGGATCGGCTCGACTCGGACGCAACCCGCGAGGGGCGGGAGTGGTTCGCGGCGCTTCGAGGGTTCATCACAGAGGCGGGCAACCGCGCCAGGGCCAGGATTGCGATGATCGAAGGCCTTGCGCTGCGATCCCGCGAACTCGCCGACGCGGAGTACGACTTCCTCTTTGACAAGGGGCGCCATCTGCTGGCGATCGGGTACAACGTTGCTCAGCGCAGGCGGGACGCGAGCTACTATGATCTGCTCGCGTCGGAAGCGCGATTGTCCAGTTTCGTGGGAATCGCGCAGGAACAGCTTCCGCAGGAGTCGTGGTTTGCCCTGGGACGCCTGCTCAGCGCCGCCGGCGGAGCACCGGTTCTCCTTTCGTGGAGCGGCTCGATGTTCGAGTATCTCATGCCGCTCCTAGTGATGCCGACGTATGAGAACACGCTGCTCGACCAGACCTACAAGGCGGCGGTCGAGAGACAGATCGAATACGGGAAGCTGCGCGGCGTACCCTGGGGTATCTCGGAGTCCGGCTACAACACGATCGATGCCCAGCTCAACTACCAGTACCGCGCGTTCGGCGTGCCCGGCCTGGGGCTCAAACGCGGATTGGCCGCGGACCTGGTCATTGCCCCGTATGCCTCGGCTCTGGCGCTGATGGTGGCCCCCGAAGAGGCATGCCTGAATCTTCAGCGACTCGCCACCGAAGGGTGTGAGGGACGATACGGCTTCTATGAAGCGATCGACTACACCCCATCCCGCGTCCCACGCGGCCAGTCGGGCGCCATAATTCGCTCGTTCATGGCGCATCACCAGGGAATGAATCTTCTCTCCCTTGCCTACCTGATCTTGGATCATCCGATGCAGAAGCGGTTCGAGTCGGATCCGTTGTTCCGGGCGACCATGCTGTTGCTCCAGGAGCGGGTGCCAAAGACCACGGTCTCATATTCCCAAGCCGCCGAGCTCTCCATCGCCCCTACGGCCTCCGGTGGCCCGGAAACCCCGGTGCGTGTTCTTAGCACCCCAAACACCCCGATGCCGGAAGTGCAGTTGTTGTCGAACGGCAGATACCACGTAATGATCACGAATGCGGGAGGCGGCTACAGCCGCTGGAAGGACTTCGCCGTCACACGCTGGCGCGAGGACGGCACGTGCGACAACTGGGGCACATTCTGCTACATCCGCGACGTGAACACCGAACAGTTCTGGTCGGCCGCGTACCAGCCGACGCTCAAGAAATCGGAACGCTACGAAGCGATCTTCTCGGAGGCGCGAGCGGAATTCCGCCGCCGCGACCATGACTTCGACACGCACACGGAGGTTTCCGTGTCGCCGGAGGATGACGTCGAGGTCCGCCGCATCCACATCACAAACCGCTCTCGTGCGCGCAGAGAGATCGAGGTGACGAGCTACGCGGAAGTCGTTCTCGCCTCATCCGCGGCGGACGCGCTCCATCCCGCGTTCAGCAATCTCTTCGTTCAGACCGAGATCATCCGAGAGCGGCAGGCGATCCTTTGCACTCGCCGGCCCCGCTCCCTCGACGAGTCGACCCCTTGGATGTTCCACTTGATGGCCGTGCACGGGGCGCAGGTCGAAGAGATCTCCTATGAGACCGATCGCCTGCGGTTCATCGGCCGCGGTAACACCGTTACCGATCCTCTGGCGATGCGTGCTCCGGGCGCGCTCTCGGGCAACCAGGGATCCGTGCTCGATCCGATTGTCGCAATCCGGCATCGAATGACCCTTGATCCCGAGGAATCCGCGACGGTGAATGTTGTCTTCGGTGTCGGCGAGACCCACGACATCTGCATGGGCCTCGTTGACAAGTACCATGATCGCCGTCTCGCGGACCGCGTCTTCGACTTGGCGTGGACCCACAGCGAGGTGGTCCTTCGGCAGCTCAATGCGACAGAAGCTGATGCGCAGATCTATGGACGCCTGGCCGGATCCGTGATCTACGCGAACTCCGCGTTGCGCGCCGACCCAAGCATCCTCATCCGGAATTGTCGCGGCCAATCCGGGTTATGGGGCTACTCCATCTCCGGCGATCTGCCGATCGTGCTCTTGCGGATCGGAGACCCGTCCAACATCGATCTAGTGCGCCAACTCGTTCAGGCCCACGCATACTGGCGCTTGAAGGGACTGGCGGTCGACCTGGTGATCTGGAACGAAGATCACGCGGGTTACCGGCAAATACTCCACGACCAGATCATGGGACTGATTGCCGCAGGCATTGAGGCCAACGTTTCCGACCGGTCAGGGAGCATTCTTGTAAGACCTGCGGAGCAAATCTCGGATGAGGACCGCACCCTGCTCCAATCCGTCGCCCGCGCCATCATCATCGACGGTCGCGGGACGCTGGCGGAACAGATCAACCGCCAGAGCGTTGTCGACTTGCCTGGCCCGCGATTGACGCCGACGCGGGCTCGCCGCCCGGCCACCCCACCGGCCCCAGAGCCGCCGCGCCGGGATCTGATCTTCTTCAACGGGCTGGGAGGGTTCACCCCGGATGGGCGCGAATACGTGATCACGACCAAGCCCGGGCAAGCCACGCCGGCGCCGTGGGTGAATGTCCTGGCGAACCCGCAGTTCGGGACCGTCATCTCGGAGAGCGGCCTGGCCTACACCTGGAGCGAGAATGCCCACGAGTTTCGTCTGACCCCATGGACCAACGACCCCGTCAGCGACACCAGCGGTGAAGCTCTCTACATCCGTGACGAGGAGAGCGGCCGTTTCTGGTCCCCGACACCGCTGCCCGGCCGCGGAACGGAAGCTCACGTGTGCCGACACGGATTCGGCTACAGCGTCTTCGAGTACGGGGAGGCCGGTATCCGCTCCGAGCTGTGGATCTACGTGGCCCTGGATGCACCGGTCAAGTTCATGGTGCTGAGAGTGCGGAACGAATCCGGCCGATCCCGTCGGCTTTCCGTCACTGGATACGTGGAATGGGTGATCGGAGACCTCCGGCCGAAATCGGCAATGCACGTCGTCACTGAAATCGACACCAAGACCGGAGCGCTCTTCGCGCGGAACCCGTACCACACGGAGTTCGCCGGCCGGGTTGCCTTCTTCGACGTGGATGATACGACGCGGACATTCAGCTGCGACCGCACGGAGTTCCTTGGGCGTAACGGCACGCTTCGGAATCCGGCATCCATGAATCGATCGCGGCTTTCGGGCAAGGCCGGGGTGGCTCTGGATCCCTGCGCCGCGATCCAGGTTCCATTCGAGCTGGCTGAGGGGCAAGAGCGTGAGTTCATCTTCAGGCTCGGCGCAGGGCGAGACGCCGACGACGCCAGCAACCTGGCCCATCGCTTCCGGGGATCCAGTGCGGCGCGTGGCGCACTCGAAGCGGTATGGCAATACTGGAACCACATGCTCGGCGCGGTGAGGGTGGAGACCCCGGACCCGTCCCTTGACGTGCTGGCCAATGGCTGGCTCTTGTATCAGGCTCTGGCGTGCCGCCTTTGGGCCCGCACGGGATACTACCAACCCGGAGGCGCTTTCGGTTTCCGCGATCAGTTGCAGGACGCGATGGCGCTCATCCACACCGAGCCACAGCTCTTGCGCGAGCACTTGCTCCGCTGCGCGGCCCGTCAGTTCCCCGAGGGAGATGTCCAGCATTGGTGGCATCCGCCTTCGGGCCGGGGCGTGCGTACGCACTGCTCGGACGACTACCTCTGGTTGCCGTTGGCGACGTCTCGCTACGTTCTGGCCACGGGTGACACTGGGGTGCTGGATGAATCCATGCCCTTCGTCGAAGGTCGCCCGGTCAAGACGGAAGAGGACTCCTACTACGATCTACCCGGCCGCTCCGAAGACACCGCCAGCCTCTACGACCATTGTGTCCGCGCCATTCTGAAGGGCTTGAGCGTTGGGGAGCACAATCTACCGCTCATTGGTTCCGGCGATTGGAACGACGGCATGAACATGGTGGGCGCACGCGGCAAAGGCGAAAGTGTTTGGCTGGGCTTCTTCCTCTATGAAGTGCTCGTGCAGTTCGCTGAGGTTGCCCGCCGGCATGGCGACACCCCCTTCGCCGAACGCTGCCGGATGGAGGCCGCTCAAGTGCGGCAGAATGTCGAACAAAACGGCTGGGATGGCGCGTGGTATCGCCGGGCGTACTTCGATGACGGATCGCCGCTCGGGACGGCGAGCAATCTCGAATGCCAGATCGATTCGATTGCACAAAGCTGGGCCGTGCTATCCGGGGCGGGCGATGCCGTGCGGACGCGCACGGCGATGGAAGCGGTGGATAAACGCCTTGTTCGCCGCGGTCACCGGTTGATCCAGCTGCTGGACCCGCCGTTCGATATCTCGACCTTGGATCCTGGCTACATAAGGGGATACCCCCCAGGCGTGAGAGAAAATGGCGGGCAGTACACCCATGGGGCTATCTGGGCGTCGATGGCGTTCGCCGCCTTGGGGGACAGGCGGCGCGCGTGGGACCTGTTGGCCATGATCAACCCCGTGAACCACGCCAGCTCTCCGGAGGGGATGGCACTCTACAAAGTGGAACCGTACGTGGTCGCGGCCGACGTCTATGCCTACCCGCCGCACACCGGTCGTGGGGGATGGACGTGGTACACGGGTGCCGCCGGCTGGATGTACCGGCTGATTGTGGAGTCCCTCCTGGGGCTCAAGCTTGAAGTGGATAGGCTACGATTCGCGCCGTGCCTCCCTGCGGATTGGAAGGGGTTCAAGGTGCACTACCGGTATCGCGAGACCGTCTACCACATCGCCATCCTGCAGATGCTCGGCGAGAAGGGGGGAACGCACGTGACAATGGATGGCGTCGAGCGCCAGGACGACGCCATACCCCTCGTGGATGACCGGCAGGAACACGCCGTCGAGGTGAGAATACCTACCCCAGGCGCATAACAAGCGCGGGTGGGTCCCCTGTGCGGGTCTGGTTTCCGCCGTTGAGGGCGAACGCCGCCAGGATGTAGTCCTTCTCGATCTCGTCGAGTGCCCTCACTGGACCGGAAATCGACGGTGTCGGGATCGCCTGCCGGACCGGGCCCGACCGCGGGCCGTTTCGGCGCGACGGGAACCCGCGGCGGGGGTTTGCGGTTGATCCGTGACGGATTGCGGGGTAGGGTCAGGTCCACGCCGTGCGCGGCCCAAGGGCCGGCATGAGCGAGTGACAGGGAACCGAATGAGAGGGAGAGAGGCCATGAGTACCACGGTGAGCAGCACCGAGAAGATCAACGAGGCGCTTCGGCTGCTGGACGAAGCCGCGCGCGACAAGAAGCACGAGCTCCGCGACCTGATGGGCGACCAGTACCACCATCTGCGCGACGCGGTGGTCGAAGGCGAGCACAACCTGCTCCGCATGGCAGCGCGGGCCAAGGATGAGGGCGTGGAGAAGGCGAAGAAGGCCGCCGGCGATGTTGACAAGCAAGTGCACGACCACCCCTGGCCCTACATCGGCGGAGTGGCGGTGACGGCGCTGCTCGTCGGCTACATCATGGGCCGGAACCGCAAGTGAGCGCTTGTCCGATCCGCGGAAAGGGTATGATCTCGTGCGTCGGGTTCTAGCGGGCCTGGTCGGGGCGATCGTCGCGGCTTTGCTGCAGGAGTATCGACGCGTCTCGGTGCAGTGGCTGAAGATTCAGGCGGCGATCTGGTACGTCAAGGGTGTGGCTCAGGCGCGCCGGATCGCCGTTCGTGTCGTCGCCGTCGTCGCGGCCCTGCTGCTCGCGACGGCGGGATTCATCCTGTTCCACGTCGGGCTATTTCTCTGGCTGCCCGTCAGCCTCGCGGTCAAAGGTCTGCTGTTCGCGGCGCTCGGGTTGATCTACCTGGTCGTTGCATGGCTCGTGATCCGCGCCCTGCTCTCGGAGGGGTCGTGGTTGCGCGGCTCGGGTGCGAGCGATCTCATCGCCGACGCCACGCGCCGCGAGCCGGGTAGCAAGTAGCCGCGCCCCGCGGACCCCAGCGTGCGGACCCGACGCCCGAGGATGTCGCGGACGAATGCCTCGACCTCGCCCGCCGGCGGGATGCGCGAAGAGGATCGGCTGGCCGCAGCGACATGGGTTGCTCGTGCGAAACGCGATCGCCGGCTCGGCGGCCATCCGCGGACCTGAGAGATGACCGTGCTCGGCTTGACCTCCGCCGCCGCATCGGTTTTCATCGTCAATCTTCCGTTCGGCTTCTGGCGGGCGGGCGTCCGTCGGTTCTCGGTCCCGTGGTTCCTGGCCGTGCATGCCCCCGTGCCTCTGGTGATCGGCATTCGGTTCCTCTCCGGTCTCGGGTGGCGACCGATCACGATACCATTCTTTGTGGCTGCGTTCTTCGCCGGTCAATTCACGGGAGGCCGCCTGCGCGCCTGGATCTCCTCCCGGCGCGGGAGACGCGGGAAGTGACATGATGCGAATTGGTATTCTGGCAGTGGAGACGCGGGCCGGGCGCTGGGCACCGGCTTCGCGACTCTCGGGCATTCGGTCAGGATCGGTTCATGCGCCCCGGATCAGGAGGAGTTCAGGCAGTGGGTCGCGAAGGCCTCCAACATCGTTGGCAACGCACACATGTTCCGCCCGCAATTCGCCAGCGGGCCGCCCGACATATTCATCTGCGGCACGGACGCCGAGGCGAAGCGGAGCGTCACCGGTCTCCTGCAGTCCTTTGGCTGGCCGGTCAACGGCATCGCGGGATCGAAGGCGCGCGCTACCTGGAGCCGCTGGCGATGGTCTGGATCCTGGCCTATGACCAGGAGGGCAATCAGAGCGACTTCTCGGCACCCATGACCGGCATTCCGCGCTAGCCGGTCCGCCGCAACGGAGGTGACATGAATCCGCGGCCGATGCTCGGGGCACTCTGTGTTCTGGCCGCCGGTGCCGGATGGACCGTTG
>Ga0315286_10001534_pt1 | contig 20932 bp, 17 predicted proteins | sample YL17G10_0_MG_FD_205038 | JGI IMG/M metagenome (GOLD analysis project Ga0315286, IMG submission 205038) | Sediment microbial communities from Yellowstone Lake, YNP, Wyoming, USA - YL17G10_0 | ecosystem: Environmental > Aquatic > Freshwater > Lake > Sediment | place: USA: Wyoming | collected... | reverse complement strand
CGGTCATGATCGTCGCCGGATTGCTGTTGAGAAGGACGACGCGGATCCCCTCTTCGCGAAGCGCCCGTATGGCCTGCGTTCCCGAATAGTCGAATTCGCACCCTTGTCCGATGACGATCGGTCCCGATCCGATGACGAACACGGACCTCACATCTGGTCTTGCCGGCATCTTTCCCTCCCTTCCTCATCGCCCGCGTTGTCGAGCGGTGTGAGACCCGAACGCCGCGCCCTGGCGCGCGAGAAAAACTCTTCGAAGATGAACGATGTGTCGTGGGGTCCGGGAGAGGCCTCCGGGTGGAACTGGACGCACTCGATGAGGCGTTCCTCGTCGGCAAACCCTTCGACGGTGCCGTCGTTGAGGTTCGAATACGTCACGCGGATCCGCGCTTCGTGTCCGGCGATATCGTCGCCGACGGCGTAGCCGTGGTTCTGTGCGGTGACGTGAACCCTTCCCGTGCGGTGGGAGAGCACGGGCTGGTTGGCGCCACGGTGACCGAACTTGAGCTTGTAGGTTTTCCCGCCGAGGGCGAGCGCGACGATCTGATGTCCGAGGCAGACGCCGAGTATCGGGAGCTTCCCCACCAGCCGGGCGGCGGACTCGACCGCGCCCGGAAGGTCCGCGGGGTCCCCCGGTCCGTTGGATAAAACCACGGCGTCGAAGCCGCCGCCGATGATCGCGTCGGTGTCGAAGGCACCCCCCGGGTGAGCACCGGCCCCGATGACGACCGTCTCGAGACCGGTCTTTCGAACCGAGGCGATGATGCTCTCCTTGGACCCGAAGTCGACGACGGCGGCGCGCCCCCCACGTCCCCGGTAGACGCGAACGCCGCTCGGGCTAACCGCCTCGACGAGCCCGCGCCCGACCCGGTCCTTGACCGAACGGGCGAGTTCGAGTAGCTCCGTGTCGCTCTGCTCGGCGGACCCGATGACCCCCACCACTGCCCCCTCAGTTCGTATCCGGAGCGCGATCGAGCGCGTGTCGACGTTGGAGAGCCCCGGAAGCCCCCGTTGCACCATGAACTCCTCGAGGCCTCGCCTCCCGGGTCCGGGGGAGTAAAAAGGCGACAGGTCTCTCACCACGAGGCCCCGGGCCGCAGGACGAGCGCTTTCATTGTCCCCCTCGTGGACACCGTAGTTTCCGATCTGCGGGTATGTCATCACGACGATCTGACCGGCGTACGACGGGTCGGTAAAGATCTCCTGATACCCGGTCATGCTCGTGTTGAACACCACCTCACCCCACACGGGAAGCGATCCGGCCCCGACGAGCCGGCCGTCGAAACGGGTTCCATCGAGCAGAATGAGTTTCCCCGGGGGTCTCTTCAGCACCGTCATCATCGCACCCCCCTTCGCACGCGCATCCCGTTCGGACCACGCAGCTCGGATGACGTATGCGCTTCACGCGGCCCGGATGGAGATCGCCGCGCAAAAAAAAGACCGCGCGAGGCGGTCCCTATCCCCGGCGTGGGGGGCGAAAAAAATTCTCCCGCGGGCGCAGGAGAACAAAAGACGAACGTGTTCATGCCGTTCACCGGTCCCTTTCCAGCCTCTCGGTGCTAGTTTAAAAGGAGCGCGATAGACCGCGAGAAATGTAACGGCGCTCACTCGGTGCGTCAAGCGGTTTCTCGAACGGGGAGCGGATTCGCGTGGGAAGCTACGCCAAGCGGCTACACCACACGGCAGATGAGCCCCTTGAGATATTCGGACTCGGGGAACGTAGGGACGACGGGATGATCGGCGCCCTGCGACAGCCGCCGTAGAATTTGAACGTGCCGGTTCGCATCGACGCCCGCCCAGGCGATGATTCTCGAGAAATGCTCGATCTCCACCGCCCCCGAGCACGAGAAGGTCGCGAGGATACCCCCGGGCGCGAGGAGCTTCATCGCGAGGAGGTTTACATCCTTGTATGCTCGCTCGGCCCCCTCGAGCTGGCCCCGCGACTGGGCGAACTTCGGGGGGTCGGCGATCACCAGGTCGAACCGCCTCCCGGAGTCGCGGAACGAGCGCGCCACCTCGAAGACGTTTCCCTGGATCAGCTCAACGCCCTCGGGGTCGATCCCGTTCGCCGCGAGATTCGCCTCGGCGATCTCCAGCGCGCCGTGGGACGACTCGACGAGCGTGGCGCGGGCAGCCCCCGCCAGGAGCGCGTAGACGCTAAACGCTCCCGTATAGGCGAAAAGGTCCAGGACTTCCTTTCCCCGCGCGTATTCGGCCAGCAAAGCGCGGTTGTCACGTTGATCGATGTAAAACCCCGTCTTCTGCCCGCCGGTGATGTCCACGAAGAACCGGCGGCCTTTTTCGACGATTTCGACGCGGTCCGGCGGGGCCTCCCCGGCGAGAAGACCGGTGGAGGGACCGAGCCCTTCGAGCTTGCGGAATTCCTGATCGCTTCTCTCGAAAATCCCCTTGGGCCCCACGGCGTCGAGCAGGGCGTCGCGGACCGTGTCCTTGACGCGCTCCACACCGGCGGCGAGCGCTTGCACGACGATGAAGTCGCCGTACCGGTCGGCTATGAGACCGGGAAGACCGTCCGCTTCGGCGTGGATGAGCCTGTACACGTTGGTCTCCTCGAGCCCCGGAAGACCCCGCCGTCGCTCGATGGCCTCGCTCACACGGCGCTGCCACCAGGACCCGTCGATCGACGCGGCCTCGTTCCAGTCGAGAACCCTCGCCTGGATTTTCGAGTGCCGGTTGAAGTACGCCCAAGCAAGAAAGGTGTTTTCGTGGTCGACCACGCGGACGACGTCGCCGGGCGCCGGGTCGCCGTCGATCCCGGCGATCGCGCCGGAGTACACCCATGGGTGCCGCCGTCTGAGCGACCGGTCGCGGCCCTTCGAGAGCGATATGGTGGAAACGGACGTCATGACCCTAGACGCTAAACCTCACGAAGAGAATGTCCCCGTCCTCGACGACGTAATCTCGACCCTTTACGGCGAGTTTTCCCGCGCTCTTCACCTTGTCCTCGCTCCCGAGCTTTTGCAGATCGTCGTACTTGATCACTTCCGCGCGGATGAACCCCCGGGCAAGGTCGGTGTGGATTTTCCCCGCCGCCTCGACCGCCGTGGCTCCGCGGTGGACGAACCACTGTCTGACCTCTTCGCTCGCCACGGTGAAAAACGAGATGAGTCCCAACGCATCGATGCACTGCTTGGTGAGAATATGGAGCGCGGTGTCCTCCAGCCCCATCTCGCCCATGAAGACGCGCCTCTCCTCTTCCGAACCGAGCGCCGCGATTTCCGTCTCCATCTCGACGGCGATCTCGACGCACCCGACTCTCTCCGCGGCATATCGGGTCCGGATCTCATCGGCGATTGTCGCGGCCGCGGCGCCGGTGTCGGCGACGTTGAGCACCACGATCATTTCCCTCGCCGAGAGCAGCGGGTAGCTCGCGATCGAACGAAGGTCCTCCGCCGTCATCCCCAACGTACGGAGCGGATGCTCATCCTCGAGATGTTTCTTGAGTTTCTCGAGAAGCTCCCGTTCCCTGACGGCGCGTTCGTCCTTGATTTTCCTCAGATCCCTCGCGATACGGTCGATCCTCTTCTCGACGAAGAGCAAATCGTGGAGAACGAACTCGGTGTTGACGTAATCGATATCCCGAAGGGGATCCACCGCCCCCCATATGTGATAGATGGAATCGTTTTCGAACGCCCTCACCACGTGGCAGAACACTTCCACTTCGGCGAGGTTGTGGAAGATATCGCCTTTGGATACGGATTGTTCCTCGATCCTCTGGGGAAGAATAACCTCGACCTGCGCCCTGGTGTGTTTCTTCGGCGTGTACACCTCGACAAGCCGGTCGAACCGGGGATCGAGGATCTCCGCGACTCCGCGCGCGCTTTTCGTCGGATCCCCGCGGTGGTCGAGCGCTCCCTTTCCGACGAGGAGCGTGAATAGAGCCTTCTTCCCCGTCTGGGGGAGCCCGATGATTCCGATGTTCATGACTGCAACACCTCTCTCGGCGTCCGAAACACGAACCGCCGGTCCCACGCGCCTCCTCAACGGGGCTTGAGAACCGGCGGTTTGTTCCAGACGATCAGCGAGCCATGAAACCCTAATCGCCGCCGATTTCGACTAAAAGATCTTGTCCTTCGACCACGACCTCGAACGTCTCCACCGGGGAGACGGCGGGAAGCGACAGCGCTTCTCCCGTCTTGAGATCGAAAATCGCCCCGTGGTCCGGGCACTGGACGCGACACCCTTCGAGAAGCTCGCCTTCCGAAAGGTACGCCATGGCGTGGGAACACGTGTCCGCGATGCAATAGTACACGCCGCCGACGTTGGCGACAAGCACCGGTTCGCCCTCGACGTCGAAGGACTTCATGGCGTTGACGGGCAGATCGTTTTTCTTGCAGACCCAGGTTTTCACTCTTCACACCGTTCTTGCATCCCGGCGACAGGCGCGCGGGGCGGGCGACGAACGCACGGGGTCCCGCCACCGTGCCCCGGACCCCTCGGGCCCCAGGCCCTAGCTCCTCGGCGCGGTGCCCATAAGCTCCTTGACCCGCGGCGACACGACCTCCCCGCCTTTCGTGATCATGGTGTCCCGGATGATCTCATCGTCCGCGTTGATGTCGACGGCCCCGTTCTTCACCATGTTCTGGAAGAACGCGATGAGGTTCTTCGAGAACATCTGGCTGGCGTGATAGGGCACGGTCGATGGCAGGTTCAACGGTCCCATCACGGTCACGCCGTGGACGTGGACTGTCTCTCCCGGCCGCGTGGATTCGCAGTTGCCTCCCCGCTCCGCCGCGAGATCGACGATCACCGAACCGGGGTTCATCCCCTTCACCATGTCTTCGGTGACCAGGATCGGCGCCTTTTTGCCGGGAACCGCAGCGGTGGTCACAACAACGTCGTGCTCCTTGACGACCTTCGCCATCATCTCGCGTTGCTTGCGATAGAACTCCTCGCCCATCGCCTTGGCGTACCCGCCCTTGTCCTCCGCCTCTCCCGTCTGAAGCTCGAACTCCACGAATTTGGCGCCGACGCTCTTCACCTGGTCCTTGACGGCCGGACGGATGTCGTACGCGCTCACGACCGCTCCAAGTCTCTTCGCCGTGGCGATCGCCTGGAGACCCGCGACGCCGACGCCGACGATGAATACGCGCGCGGGGGCGATGGTCCCCGCGGCCGTCATGAACATCGGGAAGAATCTCGGCAGGACATCGGCGGCGAGAATGATCGCCTTGTAACCGGCGATCGTCGCCATCGAAGAGAGCACGTCCATGCTCTGCGCGCGCGTGATCCGAGGCACGAGCTCGAGAGAAAACACCGTCGCTCCCGTCTTCGCGAGATCCGATGAGAGCGCCGGATCGTTGAGCGAGTCGGTCATGCCGATCACGATCTGTCCCGGGCGCATGGCCCCAAGGTCGGCGCGCCCCGCTGCGGGGTTCGCGCCAAAGGTCCGCACCTGAAACACGACCTCGGACTTGGCGAAGATCTCGTCCCGAGTGGCGATCTTCGCGCCTTTACGCGTGTAGCTCTCGTCGGTGATCCCCGCCGCGACGCCCGCGCCCGACTCGACGAGGACTTCCGCGCCGCTCTTGACCATCGAAGGAACGATGTCGGCGATGAGCGCCACACGGCGTTCGCCGGGGAAAGTCTCCTTCGGAACACCGACAACGATAGGCTTGACTTGTTCTGTCATGGAAACCTTAACCTCCTCAATGGCCGCCACCGCCGTGTGCAAGCTGTTTGACGAGGTCGCCGATCACGGCCTTCGCGTCCCCGAACAGCATGAACGTCTTGTCCTGGAAATACAGCTCGTTGTCGATTCCCGCGAAACCCGGGTTCTTGCTCCGCTTGATCGCGTAAACGGTCTTCGCCTTGTCGGCGGCGATGATCGGCATCCCGAAGATCGGGCTCGCCTTGTCGTATCGCGCCGCCGGGTTGACGACGTCGTTCGCCCCGACCACCAAGGCAACGTCACACTGCGGCATGTCGGGGTTGATCTCGTCCATCTCGACCAGGTCGTCATAGGGGATGTCCGCCTCGGCGAGCAACACATTCATATGGCCCGGCATTCGCCCGGCGACGGGGTGGATGGCGAATTTCACGGAGATCCCCCGTTTTCGGAGCTGGTCGTAGAGCTCGCGGACACGGTGTTGAGCCTGCGCGACGGCCATGCCGTACCCCGGGATAATGACCACCAGGCTCGACTGCTCGAGCACCTGGACCGCGCCTTCGGCGGTCTCGGGTTTGTAAACCTTCTGTTCCGTCCCGGCTTTGACGGTCTGCACTTTGCCGAACGCGCCAAAGAGTACGTTGGCGAACGAACGGTTCATCGCGCGGCACATGATGATGGAGAGGATGAGACCGCTCGATCCATCCAGCGCTCCGGCCGTGATGAGGAGCTTGTTATCCAGCACGAAGCCCATCGCCACCGCGGCGAGTCCCGCGTACGAGTTCAAGATCGAGATCACCGTCGGCATATCGGCGCCGCCGATCGGAATGACGAGCATCACGCCGAACGCAAGCGCCAGCACGATGATCAGGGGAAACAACACGCCGGCCCAGGGTCCGGTCGGGTTGCCGATGAGGTAGACACCCATCAGCACGGCCACCACCAGCAGCCCGATGTTGACGATGTTCTGCCCCGGATAAGTAACAGGCCGCTGCGGGATCCACTTGATCTCCTGCAGCTTGCCCGCGGCCATCAAGCTCCCCGTAAGCGTTAGATACCCGAGGATGATTTCCGCGACGATCGCCGTCATGCGGAACGTCGTCAACTGCTCGGGTCCCTCGCTCACCCATAGATAGTACTTGGCCGTCCCCACCAGACCGGCGGCGAGACCGCCGAACGCGTGCGACAGCGCCGTTCGCTGGGGTACGGCGGTAAGGGGGACGCGAGAGAGAGGCACGCCCACGATGAACCCCGCGGCGATCGCGACGATGATCCACAGATGGTTGACGATCTCGGGTTGGATCCAGGTGGCAAGCACGGCGAGGAGCATCGCCAAAACACCGCAATAGACACCGCGGCGGGCCGTTTTCGGGCTGTTCATGAAGTGAAGAGCGAAGATGAACAGCACCGTACCGATGAGGTAGGCGAATTGCGATACGGCGTGTATCATTTCTTCACCTCCACGCGCGGTGACTTGAACATCTTGAGCATACGATCAGTGATGAGAAAACCGCTGACGATGTTCGTCATCGAGGCGAAAAGCGCGACGGCGCCCATGATCTGGATGTTCCTCGGGTAGTCGGAACCCGTGACTATGATCGACCCCACCACGGCGATGGCCGAGATGGCGTTCGTGATTGACATGAGCGGCGTGTGCAGCAAACGGGATACGCGCATGACCACGCCGATCCCGATAAACGTCGCCAGCACGAACACAAACAGAGTGGACCACTGGTCGGTCGGCGGTTGCGCGTGCTTCTCCGTCGGCGCTCCGGCGACTCCGCGCTCGGAGGGGTCCGTTTGCATCGCGCCCTCGGCGGTGTTCGTCGCCGTGTTCGACGCCACCTGCGTCGTGCCGGCCCTCACCGCCGGACTCGAGTGCCCATCCCGGGCCGCTACAAAACCGAGCGCCGCCATAAGCGCGATGGCGACACCCAGCCGGACAACTAAACTCCGCGCCATTCTTATTCCTCCTCCTTTTCGAGACGAAGCCGGAGCGAACAACACCGTCCGGCCACCACGCGATCCCGGTCGGTCGAATGTCCCACCCACCCGTATCAACGATTCTATAAATCAGAATGGACTGGATTTGCGAGACTAAGATGCTTCCTCGTTGCCCGCCTGCGGCGGAACTTTGTCGAAGATTACGAGACGATATCACGACGCGCGGTGCGGCAGGAAGTGAAAAATACCCTACCCGGGGGCGGCCCGCCACCCGCTTCGGGCCGGAGTTAGGGGCGCCGTCGTGTCGACTCCACGCGCGCACGACACCCGTGACGCAAAGCCCCGGCGTGTTGTCCTGCTGCGTCGACTCTACGCGCCACCCCGGACGGACGGCGAATGCGCTCGCGTGAACGGGCTCTATCCGGGACCTACGCCGCGGCCGGCGGGACTCCTCCCGCCCGGCCGGACCCGTCGGGTATCTAGAGCCCCATCAGGTCACGAACGAACTTCGGCGGTGGTGATCCGAATGAGAGCAGCTCGTCGTGGAACCGCCGGAGGCTGAACCCGGTCCCGTGTTTCGATTCGTACGCCGCCCGGATGTCGGTCACTTCGAGGTTTCCCACGTAGTAAGTTGAGAGCTGGGTCGAGGTGAGGCAAGCCCGGCGCCACTTACCCGCCGCTTCTCCTTCCTCCTGGAACCCCTCGTTCATCATGAGAGCTACGGCCTCGGATTCCGTCATCCCCGCCGTGTGGATCTTCTGATCGATGATCGCGTTGATGATCATGCGGAGCCGCATCTTGAGTTGCTGCATTTTCATCTCCGGACCTCCGTACCCCCTCTCCACCATGAGCTGCTCCGAGTACGTGGCCCACCCCTCCACGAACGGACCGCTGGCGAACACCGCCCGGATCATCGTGGGCGCCTCGAAACGGTTGGAGTGGGCCAACTGGAGATAGTGTCCCGGCATCGCCTCGTGAACGGTGAGGTCGTGGAGCATGAAATCGTTGTACTCCCGGAAGAACGATACCACCCGCCCATCCGGCCAGTCTTTGGGCGTCGGCGAGATGGCGAAGAGCGTCTCCGCTTCAGGCTCGAGGGGCCCCGGCGAGTCGCAGTAGGCCACGGCGACACCCCTCTGAAACTCCGGCATGACGATGAGCTTTATCGGCTCGACCGGCACGCGGACGAGATCGTTCTCCGACACGAACCTCGTGCACTCCTCGAGGCAGAGCCGCGCACGGTCTACGATCGTGTCGTTCGCCGGGTGTGTGTCGGCGAGCCTGTCCAGCACCGCCTTGACGACCCTCTTGCGCCCCTCGGCGGAGTCGTCGACCGGTTGACCGGGGAAATACGATTCATAGAGGGGCAGCGCGGTCTCGAACAGCGCGGCCTGCGTCGTCCGGAGGTCGGTTTCCGCTCTCCGGAGGATCTCATCCATCCCGATGTCCGAGTGAAGCGTGTAACGAAGCTTCTCGCGGAAATGCTCGCCCCCGATGCGAAATTCCCCGTTCGACTGGGAGAGCAGATCGTTCTCCATCCAGGACCCATAGTATTCGAGCGCGGCAGCCGCTTTCTCGCGGGCGCCCTCGAGCTCGTGTTCGAGAGCCGGCGCCTGGGAAACGAATTCATCGAGGCCTTCGCGTATAAGGCTGATCGTTCCCTTGTTCTGGAGGATCGCCGTTTCGACGTGAATGCGCGGAGGGTTCTTGAGGTTCGCTTTTGCGAGCGCGGCGGCGCGCGGGACCGCCTCCAGCCGTGCTTTGACCTTTCCGAGACGTTCCTCCACGGGCGCGAAATCACGGGCGACCAAACCGTAGATCGCCCCACCCACGTTATAGAAGAGAGGATTCCACTCGTGCTCCTTGAGCGTCTCCAAACGAAAGATGGAACCTTCCAAGCGATTCTTGAGAATGTAGTAGTCGACCCGGTTCACGGAGTCGAGCTCCGAGGGGTCGATCTCGACGAGCGTTTCGAGACAGGTCTTGTCGAGTTCGATCGCCGCCTTCACTCCCGCGGCGCTGTAGTCGTTGAGTTTGTCGTCGTAACGGTGATCGCCGAGCGCGGTCGCCGTCTCCGGGTACATCTTGAGGTAATCCTCGATGTACTCGTTGGCCACGGAGACAAAGGCTTTGTCGGGGTCTCCCGGGTGCGAGCTCGCGCAAGCTCCGAGGAACATCGCCGCCCCGACGAAGAGCAGAATCCAAGCGTCGCGCATGGTAAATCCTTTCTCCGCCAGCAACTCCGTCAAGAAGTCACACGAAAGAGGTTCGAGGTCCAAAATCAATCATCGTTTGCCCGCGGCGCCCGTCCGGTCTCCGATCGTGCAGGCGGCGAACGCTTCCAGGAAATCGTATTGGTCTTTCCACGTCGTATACATGATCCCGCACGCCCCCGGCGTCTTCGCGAGCGACGCCGCCCAGTCTTTCGCCGCGTTCTTGCTGTCCATGTCGTAGTACCCGCACCCCATCGTCCTGAACCCGGACTGGTCGAAGTGGCCAAGGCTCTTGTCCCTGATGTCGTAGTGCCAACAGGCGATAATCACATCCTTGGGGATGTGGTTCCACGATCCCGAGAAGTCTCCGTTGAAGAGGTAGTAGTCCTTTTTCGCGTTATGGTTCGGATCCAGCATGTCCGACCAGACGAAGACCTCCGCTTGGGGGTTGAATCGTTTGATGATCTCCACCTGGCGGGTAATGCAATCCCCGAGGAGCTCTCCCGCCGAAAGACCGCGGCTCACGCACGCCTCGCACCAACCCCCTTCGCGGATCTCGTCCATCGCGAGAAAATAGTACTTTGGAGAGATGGTTTCGTGGATGAGACGGATGGTCTCGGACCAGATATCGTAGAGACGGGGCTCGGACATGCAGACACTTGTCTGACCTCCCCCGGCCCTGAGCTCGAGCGCCTGGTAGTAGTCCAAGGTGAGGCGATCCCCCTCACGGATCTTCCCTCCTCGGAGCGCGACAAGCGCGGGCTCGGGGTGGTCGAACCTGAAGGAAAGCGCGGGATCCTCGATTCTCTGATAGTCGCGGCCCTCCTCGTACGTCGCTCCCGTGACGGCGTTCTTCACGACAACCGGGGTCCCCGCTCTCCGAACCACATTGAGAATCCCGACCTCTTTGGCCCTGAGATCATCGAGCCAGAAACGTCCCGAGGGACCGTTCCACACACCGGCGTACACGAGGACCTCGTTGTAGGAAAGACTGTTGAAGCCGAACGAGATCTCTTTCCAGTCGTTCGTCGGATCGAGAGACGGACGCCATGTCATGAGGACGCGCCCTTCGCCGGTCATCACCGTGAGTTGGAAACGGCTGGCCGGCTCCAGACCCTCGGTCTTGATCCACAGCGTGGTCTTGTAGCAACGGAAGGGATGGACCCCGACCTTCTGCATCACGCGGCCCCTTCCCCCTTCAGCTTTGGAGACGTTCTCGAATCGGAGCGACGCGCGACCCTCCTTTCGTACGGTCGTGTCGACGTGGCTGAGGACTCCGGGACCGTCCTGCAAATCGAAACCGCGGGCCTTCTCCCCGTCGAACTCTTCGAACCCCCCGTTTGCGATCATCACCGGCTGTTCGTGGACGAGAACACCACGCCCATTCACCACGACGAACGGCACTCCCTTTACGGGAAGCGCGGCGGCGAGATTCCGGTCGTTGGCAAGGACCCCGCCGGCGTAGCCGACCGAGAACCCGAGCGGGATGAGATCCATGCCGTTCTCGTCGCAGATCGCCTTGACCTGTCTGAGTCGGTCGAAGTACTCCTTGGAATGGCGCGCGATACCGTCGAACCCCCCCGAGAGCACGATGCCGTTGAAACCCAGTCGTGCCGACCGTTCAACGATCGACCGGATCTCCGTGACGTGGCTGTCATCGGTGAGGTTGCGCCGGATCATGACTAGACGATGACTGAACTCGGGTCCGGGCGCGCGGCTCGCCTCCGCGAGTACGACGGAACCACCGAGCATCGACGCGACGAGAACCGCGGCGACGGCGAACCCGATCTTTGCCGCCAAATTCTTCCGGATACCGAACATGACCGACCCCCGGGGACTGTTGCGCGGTTGCGGGGAACGAACAAACAAAAAGAGTGGTACAAACATACGATGCTCGTCCCCAACGAATCAAATCCATTCTCTGTTGATGGAATGGACTCCTCCAGCGCGTTAGACACGATCGCGGGGTGCCGGGTAGACAACGGACCCTTTCCACCCGCCCCGGGGGGCGAAGTTGGGGACGGGACGCGGACGAATCGCGCGCTCGAAGATCCGCTGGATCGGAACGCCGGGCCGGCGTCCGAGTGTCCCGGGGCGCCGCTCTTGGGCGCCACGGCGGCCGAGACGTGTGGACGAAAAGACTCCCTGGTGATACACTGGCCCGGACCTCGAGTGACGCGCGGTTCAACAACGACGGCGGACTCCAACCAAGCGAGGGCACCGTGGACAGGCGGACATTCTTGAAGGCGGTTTCGGCCGGTCTTGCCGCGACGCCTTTTCTTCGCCACTCCGACCTTTTTTCCTTTCCACCCCCGGAGACGCCGGCCCAACTCTCGATCATCACGGGTCCCGACCCCGCCGCCGCGACTAAAAGAGCCGTCGAGGCGATCGGCGGTATGAGCGCGTTCGTCTCCAAAGGGGACGTCGTTTTGGTCAAACCGAACATCGGTTGGGACCGGACTCCCGAACAGGCGGCCAACACCAACCCGATCGTCATCGCCACGCTCGTGGAGCTCGCCTTCGGCGCGGGGGCCAAGAAAGTCAAGGTGTTCGACAACACCTGCAACTCGGCGAGAAGATGCTACACGAACAGCGGGATCGAAGAAGCCGCCCGCCGTGCGGGGGCGGACGTGTCATTCGTCGACGAGAGAAAGTTCAAGAAGGTAAACCTCGGGGGCGAGGTGCTCGAGGAGTGGCCCGTGTACGTGGACGCGCTCGAGGTGGACAAGATCATCAACGTCCCCATCGCCAAGCACCATTCCCTCGCCCGGATCACGCTCTCGATGAAGAATTTCATGGGACTCATCGGCGGGTCGAGAAACATCCTCCACCAGAAGATCCACACGAACGTCGTGGACCTCGCGGGATTCTTCAAACCGTCGCTCACCGTCCTGGATGCCGTCCGCGTCCTCACGGCGAACGGTCCCCAGGGAGGAAACCTCGCCGACGTAAGGAACTTAAACACGGTCGCCGCCTCGCGCGACCAGGTGGCGATCGACGCGTTCGGCGCGACGATCTTCGGGCTGACCCCTGACGACCTCCCGCACGTCCGAGAGGCCCACGCGAGGGGTCTTGGCGTCAAGGACCTGGCGGCTCTCGCCGTCGTCCGCGAGCATCTCTCTTGAGAGTGGCTGAAGCGAAGGAAATATCCGGTCTCAAGCGCGCGCGAATTGTATCGCAATCGGTCTTCTTCGTCCTTTTCGTGTTCCTCCTCTCGCGGACCGAGTACCACGGCCGGGACGTCATCGCCTACCCGGTGAAAATCTTCCTCGAGCTCGATCCGTTGATCCTCGTTACCACTTTTCTCTCGTCGCACGCGGTCGCCGCGGGGCTCTTCTTGAGCCTCATCGTCGTCGGCGTCACGCTGTTCCTCGGGAGGGTGTTCTGCGGATGGTTCTGTCCGCTCGGCGCGCTCAACGATGTCGTCGGGTCGTTTCGGAAAAAGAAGAAGACCGCCCCGGAGAGCCGTCTCGACAAGCACGGAGTCAAGGCGAAGTACTATATCCTCACCGTCGTCCTCGTCGCCGCGTTGTTCGGGATCCATTTCGTCGGGATCCTCGATCCCATCGCGCTTACCATCCGGTCGTTTTCCGTGGCGGTGAGTCCCGCGTTCAACTATCTCGTACACGGGGGATTCGGCCTTCTCTACAAGACGGGGTTCGGGCCGGTCACGGCGGTGAGCGAGCCGGTGTACGAATTCCTGAGAAACCACGCGATCTCCTTCAACCCGCCGTCTTTCCTGCAAGCGAGCTTCATCGGCTTTCTTTTTTTCGGGATTCTCGCCCTCAACTTCGTCCGGAAACGTTTCTGGTGTCGTTACATCTGTCCCTTGGGGGCGCTCCTCGGTTTGTTATCCCGGTTCTCGTTCCTCAACCACAAGCTGAGTAGCGAGGCGTGCAACAACTGCAAGCTCTGTCTCGCCACATGCAGCGGCGGCGCCCGGCCATACCCCGAGGACGACTGGCGCGGGTCGGAATGCGTCCTCTGTATGAACTGTCATAGCACCTGCCCGCAACAGGCGATCTCGTTCCGGTTCGGAAGACCCGAACCCCAACACCGGCGCACCGATCTCAAACGCCGCTACCTCCTCCAGGCGGGCGCGGCGGGTGTCGTGAGCCTCGCGTTCTTCCGGCTCAACCCGGTTCGCGAAACCGGGGAGGCGGAGCTCGTTCGCCCGCCCGGATCGGTCGAGGAAAACGAGTTCCTCCGGCGTTGCGTCAAGTGCGGCGAATGCATGAAGGTGTGCATCACCAACGGGCTTCACCCCACGTTTCTACAGGCGGGGTTCGAGGGGATATGGTCGCCGTTCCTCGTACCGCGGATCGGGTACTGCGAGTTCAACTGCACGCTTTGCGGACAGGTTTGCCCGACAGACGCGATCGAGGAACTCGAGCTGGAGGCAAAGAAGAAAAGAAAAATCGGTCTCGCATTCGTCGACCAGAACCGCTGTCTCCCCTACGCTTTCGGGATCAACTGTATCGTTTGCGAGGAGCACTGCCCGACGAGCCCCAAGGCGATACGCTTCGAGTCTCGCGTCATCGCCGCGGAGGACGGCGAGAAGGAGCTCAAGCTTCCCGTCATTGTCCCCGACCTGTGTATCGGCTGCGGAATCTGCGAGTACTATTGCCCCGTCGGCGAGACGGCGGCCATCCGCGTGAGCAGCATCGGCGAGGACCGGTCGGAAAAGAACAGGCTCATTCTATAGCGCCGCACCCACTGCATCGTATAGTGGCGTCTCAAGAGAGGGCGACGCGATCCGGAGGATTATGAAAACTCCAGCGACTCTTCGTGCCATTGTCCCCGCGTGCGCCGTTACCGCGGCGGCGAAGATCCGCATGAAAATCATCGTCACGGCGGCCGCTTTGGCGGCGGTCGCGCTGACCGCCTTCACGACGGCGCCGCCGGCATCCGCCCCCCCGGAAGACACGGTGAAGTTCTTACCGGAAATCGAGGGGTGGACCAAGGACGGCGACCCAATGGTCTACGTCCCCGAAACCCTCTTCGAGTACATCGATGGGGCGGCGGATGCCTACCTTGCGTACGAATTCGAGGAGCTCGCCGCGCTCTCGTACAACGGCGGAGAAAAACGCAGCATCACCGTCGAAGTCTACCGCCACCGCGATCTTCGAAACGCGTTCGGGATCTATAGCCAGGAACGGCCGCAGAAAGGGAACTTCGTTGACATCGGAACGCAGGGCTACTACGACACGGGAGTGCTCAACTTCTTCCACGGGCCGTACTACGTCAAGGTGATGGGGTATTACCTGGGAAACGACGACCAGGCGGTTCTGACGACCACCGCCCGTAAAATCGCGGAGCGTCTGGGGGGACCGCCCGCTTTCCCGGGGATCCTCGCCTGTTTCCCGACCGAGGGCCGGGTCTCGGGCTCCGAGCGTTACATCTCCCGCGACGTCCTCGGCCACGGTTTTCTTCATTCGGCTTACGCCGCGGACTACGACGCGGACCCCTCGGCTGATGGCTCGCCGGTAAGGCTCTTTCTCTTCGAGGGGCGAGACGAAACCGACGCGAGGAAAATGCTGGATGACTATCTGAAGCTCGCCGACGCGAGCCCTTCCACCCGTGTGGAAGCAATCGGGCCGGACGACACCAGCGGGCCAGCGATCTACCGCTTCACCGATCCGCGGCGGACGACGGGCGAGCGGGCCAATTTCCGCGTGTCGGGCCGGTTTATCTGGGGGCTCTTCGCGAGCGACGCCGCCACGGCGGATCGTTACCTCGAAAGATTCGAGGAGAACCTGAGGGCGGGCGGTTTCATCGAGTGATCGGCTCTCCCCCGCCGCCCGTTACTCCTGGGGCTTCGGGCGGAACTCTTCGAAGACCGCCCCGTCGATCTTCTCGTCGATGAGGTAGTCCTCGAAAACCACTTCCTCGATCCTTCCATCCGCCTGATACACCCGCATCCTGTAGGGAAGCTTGGCCCCGTTCTTGTCACGATAGTCGTCGAAGAGAACGTGGGCCGCCCCGCGGTCATCGATCCTCCGCACGACGAGGTGCGTCTTCTTGTCGAGATCGAAGAGCACCGTGTCACCGTGGTCCACCACGCCCACGCGGTCGATCCCGGCCGCCGCGACCAGCGAGTCGTCCGCGGCGTCCGCCACGAGGTAAAAGGTGTCGCACTCGGCGAAGTAGTACGCCAGTCCGTCGATCGTTCTCATCGACTTCGTCATCCGCTGGGTGTACCTCTCGTTCTGCCGGACACCGAGGTTCACCACCGCCCACACCTCGCCTTTGTTGTAGTAGTACGTAAAGAAAAACGGGTGATCGAAGGCGGTGAAATCCTGGTCGATCTTCAGCTGGTCCGGCTTCCGGATCCAGCGTGTGTAGTTCGCGTGGAGTTCCCCCCACCCGGGCCATTCGGCCTTCATGTGTCCCTTGTCGATCCTCGTCGTCCAGCCCTTGAGCTTTGCCTCGCCGCCGGCCGCGTCCACGGATTTCGCGACGAGTTCCTTGGCCGGATTCTTATCCTCCGCATAACCGGGTCCGAGGACCGCGAGCGCAAGAAAAAGGGGTGAGAACGCGGCGAATCCCCTGATCAAAGACCGGCGTACATTTCGGCGTTTCATCTCTAATCCTCCCCGCTTTCTTCACGCCATGAGTTCGGAGTGAGCCTCGATGAGCTTTTCCCTGACCGGAATACCAAACGGGCAGCACCCGTTGCAGTGTCCCGGGCAACTCGAACACCGATCCGCTTTTCTCGAATCGGGAAGGGCCGCGTAGAGCCCCATCGCGTACTTCTCGCGCCCGTAGTTGTGGAAGTACAACCGGTACCGGAGAACGTCGTGGATCGGGACGCGGCTCGGGCACGCCTTGACACACCCGTCGCAACCCGGGCGACAGTAGTCGCGGTCGAGAAGCAGCCCGTATTCCTTGAGGGTTTTCTCCTCGTCCGGCGACAGGTTCGGGTTTCCGGAAGCTCCGACGAACTCGTCGATGTCCTCGAACGTCCTCATCGTAAGCGAGATCGTGTCGATGTTCGGCTGAGCGAGCATCCATTTGACAAGGGCCTGACGGACCGTCCGCCCTTCCTTCATATAGGCGGAGTAGTCGATCTTGCGGGCGGCGGAGAGGCTCTTCATCGCCACCACCGCGACGCTTTTCTCCTTGGCCTTCGCGAGAACTGGCTCGAGTCCCTTCGTCATATAGTTCATACCCGGCATGATCATATCGATGGCGGTGTTGTCGATGAGCCAGCCGAAGTCCTCCACCATCTTGGGCCCGTGCGAGCTCGCCCCCCACGCGCGGATCTTCCCGTCCTTTTTTGCCTTCTCGAACGCCTCGTAAATCGCGGGGTTTTCGATCCGCTTGCGGTCTCCGAGGTTGGGATCGCCCACCGAATGGATGAGACAGGCGTCCACGTAGTCCGTGTTGAGCCGCTGAAGACTCTCTTCGATCGCCTGGGTCACCGCGGCCGCGGTGACGTCCAACGTGAAGAGCTCGGGCGTGAGCTTCGTCGTCACGAAAAGCTTATCGCGCTTCTGAGGGAAGATCTTTCCGACCACAACTTCCATGTCGTAGTACTGGCGGGCGGTGTCCACATAATTGATCCCCCGTTCCATCGCGTATTCGAGGAGCGCCGGCTCGGTCATCCCCGCGTTGCCAAACGCGATGTCGGAGACTTTCCACCCCGTCTTTCCCAGAGGGCGATAGTCCTTGATCTGCGGTTTCTCCGCCGGAGCGCCTTGCGGTTTTTCCGCCGGGGTTTCTTGCGCAAATGCGAGCCCCTCCGCGGCGGCGAGCCCCACGCCCGCTCCGACGACGGTGGCCACGCCTCGCTCGATAAAAGCTCTTCTCGAAATCGTCTTATCAGATCCCGCCATGGTTTACCTCGCTTTGAGTACGCTCGAAGAACCGGATGTGTTTCGAGAGAAGACGGGCCGCGGAGGTCGCACGCGCGCGAGCGTGCCGCGCAGTCATCAGCGTGTCCACAGCTGCGTTGTCGCGAAGGTCGCACGCGCGCGAGCGCGCCGACGCCCGCTTGGCGGAGTATCAGCGACCCCACGGATCGCGGTCCGAATCGTCCCACCGGAGACGCACTCGAAACCCCGGATCATCCGCCTTCGCCGTCCCGCCGAAGATCGCGCCTGCCAGCGCCGCGGCACCGGCGATGTACCACCCCGTGCGCTCGTCCCACGCCCCGCTCATCATACCGGCCGCGCCCGCGAAGAGACCATACTGGAACCCCATCTCGGCGCCACTGACGGCGCACTGGAACCGCGAAAGCTCGTAACGCTCGAGACCCATGAAACGCTCCGCGTTCCTATCGAAGTATGTGGATAGGGGCCGCGCCGTGTTCTCTTCCAGCCGCAGCGTAATGGGATTGCGGTTTCCCGCAGGGGGGAGGGCGAGACTCGTGTCCGTCCGGACGGCTCGCTCCTCCGGATGAGAGCCCGCGGGTGTTTGAGAGCCGACACCCGACGGGTGCGCGAAAAAGAGACAAACCGTGAGGACGATGGTTCTGGTCATTGGTGGCGCTCCAGACTTAGACCGCTCGCTCGCCAGGCCCGTCTTACCGCCCGTATTCTACCAGACTCTTCCGCCGGACGCAATTCTCTCCGAGATCCTGGCGCGGAACCATTGCCAAGACCATCGGGGATCGGCGTGGGGCGCCGCGACCCCCGGCCCGCTCGCCGCGCGGCGGCGCGGAAACAGTGGCAAATCCACGGCGAGAATACTAGAATCACGTCTGCTTCGCGAACCGCAAGAGGTACGCCATGAAATGGGTTCAAAGACAGATCTCGCTCACGCCAAGACCGAGGGGATTCCATCTGGTAACGACCGAGATCGAGTCACAGGTCCCCGAAATCAGGGACTTTCACCTGGGCGTTGCCCATATTTTCATACAACACACGTCGGCCTCCCTCACAATCAACGAGAACGCGGACCCGACGGTTCGGGAGGACATGGAGTCCTACTTCAACGAAGCGGTTCCCGAGGGGACCCCCTACTTTATTCACACCGATGAAGGGCTGGACGATATGCCCGCGCACGTGAAATCCGCAATGTTGGGGAGCGGAGTTCTCGTCCCGATCGCCAGAGGCCGTCTCGCCCTTGGGACGTGGCAGGGGATCTACTTGGGCGAACACCGTAAGCGCGCGGCCGGCCGCCGGCTGGTGGTCACGATCGCCGGTGAAACGTCCTAGCGCCACAGTGCCCGAGGGATGACGCTCGGAGAAACCCTTACGCGACCGCACCGGGAACAACGCGCCATTTGGGCCCCTTTCTTGACATGCATCAACGGCTCAATTGACCACCGCAAGAAAGCGCCGTTGACAAGCCCTGAACACCCGTGTTATACTGATTGCGTTCCAGTCGCCTGGGGGGGCGCGGGGCGTCCTGGTTCTCAGCCTAGGAAAGAATTCAACGGAGCATCGATGCATCGCATCCTTAGCGTCACAATTTGTGTTCTCGTGTTGTCTTTTACAGCCGCGATCTCGCCCGTCGCGGCGCTCTGTCTTGACGGGACCATCGTCGCCACTTACCAATCCGACGGACCCTACCGAGGTCTCTACCTCTACACGGTGACGCTCAACTTCCTGCTCGAGAAGGGGCTCAGTAACGTTACGCTCGACCTTGAGTTCTCCGAATGTCTCGACTACGCCTGTCATCAGACGTTTCTCTTCGCGGACCCGGCCGGGGAGTCGCCCGGCGAGGTCGCAAACTGCCCCGTGACATACGTCGGCGAGTTCAACTGCGCCGGAAACCCCTCCATCGACCTCGCGGTTCCGGTGGTGAAATGGGACGTCTCGAGCGCCTTCGGCTGCGAACCGGGAACGACGGGGGCGGTGACGCTCCGTTTCTACACGAACCTGGGACCCGATCCCAACAAAGACGTTTCTCTTTTCTTGATCAAAAACGGACAGGAAGTCTGCGAGGGTACACTGACGGGCGACGCACCGGTGTCGCCGTGCTCCGTTCCGACGCGCGACGCGAGGTGGGGCGAGATCAAATCGATGTACCAGTAAACCGGTCCGCCGTCTTTTCCCCGACCGTTGAAAGGCCCGCTTACCGGCGGGCCTCTTCGTTCCAGGGTGGTAACGGGCGGGGTCTGCGGGGTACGCGCGGCGCATTGTGCCCGCGAGCAAAAGCGGTTATATTGTGATCGTATGGAACGTCTAACCCGCAACCTGGGTCTGGCTTGTTTCCTCCTCACCGCCGTGGTTTTGTCCACGCTCGGGGCTCGCGCGGCGATTCCGGCCGCCGGCACACGCAAACTCGTGCTGATCGAGAAGACCGGAACCGCCAGAACCGCCGAGTTGCTCGAACGAGGCGTCACGGTCGTCTGCGAGTTCGGCGGGGGTCTCCTTGCCTTCGCCGGTGAGGACGATCTCGAGACGATCGAGAGGTCGGGTCTCGCCTGCCGGATCCTCGACGCCGATATCAAAGGAAAATCGTACTATACCGTGTTCCTCCGCGACGAGGCCGGGGTGGAAGCCGCGTTGCGGCAGGGCCGCATCCTCGCGCGCGACGGTCTACACGCGGTCGTCGAGACATCCCCCACGCGAGCCGATGCGCTCTCGGCGGAAGGGCTCGAGATCGCAGCGGTTTTTCAGACGCCGATGCGCGTCAACCCGCCCGACGACCTGATACTTCCCCCGCTTCCCCTCCAGGCGGATCCGATCATCGAGGAGATCGTCGGTGCGGTCTCGATCGACCGAATCAACGAGCGTGTCCAACGGCTGGAGGATTTCGCAACGCGCTACTCGATGCACGACAGCTCACTCGCGGCCGCCGGGTGGATCAAAGCGCGGTTCGAATCCTTCGGGATCGATAGCGTGTACTTCCACGAGTGGAACCCCACCTACTCACCCAACGTCGTCGCCGTTCTTCCCGGCGCGGCGCACCCGGAGCGGATCGTCGTCATCGGAGGCCACTACGACTCGATTACGTCGAATGTAAACAACTGTCCCGGGGCCGATGACAACGCGTCCGGCACGGCGTGCGTCCTCGAGTGCGCCGAGATCCTGAGCCAGTACGAATTCGACTGCACGATCGTGCTCATCGCCTTCTCCGGCGAGGAACAGGGCCTCTTGGGGAGCGAGGCCTACGCGAGCGAGGCGGCGGCGAGGGGAGACGACATCATCGCGATGGTCGCGGTCGACATGATCGGCTACGTGGCGCCGCAAGATCT
>Ga0315286_10001533_pt1 | contig 20934 bp, 20 predicted proteins | sample YL17G10_0_MG_FD_205038 | JGI IMG/M metagenome (GOLD analysis project Ga0315286, IMG submission 205038) | Sediment microbial communities from Yellowstone Lake, YNP, Wyoming, USA - YL17G10_0 | ecosystem: Environmental > Aquatic > Freshwater > Lake > Sediment | place: USA: Wyoming | collected... | reverse complement strand
CCTGTCACCTAAATCAACCATCTGGAGAAGCTTTTTTGCCCTGTCTTGCCTTTCCTCCCTTGGTATGTTCTGGAATATCATGGGCAGCATTACATTCTCAAGTGCTGTGAGAGTTGGTATGAGGTTGAACTGCTGGAATATGAACCCTATCTTTTTGCCTCTTATCTGTGCAAGGTTTGATTCGCTCATCTTGGAAATGTCCTTGTCATCAAGGTAAATAGCTCCTTTTGAAGGGATGTCAAGGCAGCCTATCATGTTCATTGCAGTGCTCTTGCCAGAGCCAGAAGGACCCATGATTGAGACAAACTCTCCTTTTTTTACTTCCAGGTTCAAGCCGTTAAGAGCCACTACCTGCACATCTCCCATCTGGTAAACCTTCCACACATTCTTTAGCTCAATTATTGTTTTGCCGGGTGTTTTCGCCATGGTTATCTTTCCTTTTCTTTATTAACTATGAATTTTATGCATTTCCTCAATCTTTTTTAGCATTAGGTTTACCATTACTTCGAACTGAATCAAATCCTGGTAATAGTGCTCCATGATGCTTAGTTTCTTTTTCTGCTCTTCACCGAGCTTCTTAGCCTTGTATCTTTTTATTATCCCTGGAAGCTTGTCTTTTCCTAGGCTTATAACTGATTTTTGTTTCATGAGTAAATATGAGCTTATGATCTTGCTAAAATCTTTTTCAGCATAAAGCAAGACTTTTTTAGTGTGGGGCTTCCTGACTCTTCTTATCATGCCGCTGGGCTCAAGCATTTTTACCTTGTTGCATATTGATGCAGGGCTATAGCCTGTTTTTTCAGCCAGTTCTTCCATAGAAATCTCTTTGGGCTCAAGGAAAAGCACTCCGAATATGGCCCCTATTGACGAGTCCAGGCCCTGCAGGCTTGTGGCTGCCTGAAAAAATTCAAGAAATTCCCTGTCAAGCTCTTCCATTTTTGCCTCATCTTTTACTATTTTCAGTATTTTATGAATATTGTGAAGTTAATGAATTTATAAAGTTTATGATGTTGTGCTCACCTGGTTCCATAAAATATTTATATTCATGATTATAAGGGATGATTTAAAGAGGTGAGTGTAAATTGGCAGATGCGCATAGGGTATTGGCAGATGTTCCTGGTCCTGACCTGCCATTCTGGTTTTGCAATAGCACTACGGCCAAGAACATATACGAGCTTGTGAGCACAATTGAGAGCTGCGACAAAGGCGTGTTTGACTATCATGTTAATAGCGAGAAGAATGATTTCTATAACTGGATTCTAAAAGTGCTTGAGGACGAGATCCTTGCCAAGAGAGTCAAGAAAGAACTTGATCAGAAGAAGTTTGCAAAGAAGATAAGGCGCAGGATAAAAGAACTTGAAAAAATGTGAATCTTATTTTTGAGTGCTTATTTTTCTTCTTTTGGCTTATCTTTTAGCTCTTCTTTTTCCTCGCAATCAATCTCCCACAGAGTCTTTCTTAAGCTCTCAAGCTTATCATTGACCTTCTTGTCATGATTTTTCTTTCCCTCATAATCAGTTATCTCCCTGACAATACTCACATCAAGGTGTATGCTGGAGATCAACAGCTCGTTCCTCCAGTCAAGGTCATGGGCCTTAAGGTTCTTTATCAGCTCAAGCATCTTGTTCAAGGAAAGCTGGATGCTGTTCAAAAGAAGCTCAAGCCTGAAAACATCAATCCTCTTATAATAATACTTCTCACCCCTGACAGGCATTACCATGTTCTTGATGTTGATGAGAGTAGTGTCAAGCCCTGAGAATACCATCCACAGGTCCTTGACCTCTCTTGTCCTTATGGAGCCTGACTCAATCTTCTCAAGAGTCCTGTTAACATCAGACCTGAACAAGTACAAGCCGCTCCTCAGCCTGTCAATGATTTCCTCATAGCTGATGTCATACACTTCCTCGAGGATTCTCTCCTGCTTAATGCCTACCAGCTTTGATATGAGCACACCGGTAAGTATTACCCCGCTGACAACTTCAAGAACAGCCAATAGCTTGCTTAATCCATTAGGGGAAATATCGCCGTAACCAGTGGTGGTGATGGTTATGAATGAATAATAAATGCTGTTAAAAAAACCAGGCAAGTTCGGGCTAATAATAGTCCCCCTATAGCTCAGGGCATGATTTGGGCTCACTGATAAAATGAAAAAGGCTATTGCAAATATCGCTATTACCACAAACCACATTATGAATACCTTGCCAAAACTAATCCTATCAAGAAAAGTGATAAGATTATCGCTAGCACTTCTCTTAGCCTTTTTAGGAACAACAACGCCGTCAGCCATTATTCCAGCTTTGCTCAAATGAGAATTTAAATGTTTTGTTATTGTGGAGAATAATGATTTTTTAATTCTTCAACAAATTAACTAATTCATTGCCGAACTCAGTAGAAGCACCAGGTCCATTGGCAGTGACAAGGCCAGTGTCAACAACAATTTTCTGGTCAATAAATGTTGCTCCCCCAGATTCAAGAACAGAAACTGGGTCTGAGTCTTTGAAAACAGTTGCCTGTTTTCCTTGCAGCACTCCAGCCTTTGCTAATACCATCGGGCCTAGGCAGATAGCTCCTAGTTTTTTATTATCTGCTTTTGCCTGCTTTAAGAGATTCAGGACTTCAGGATGATTAGCTAGCTGAGGAGCGCCGCTCCCTCCAATAACCACGATTAATGCATAATCACTAATATTAGCGTCTTTGACAGCAAGGTCAGGCTTGACAACAGCTCCGAGCATTCCTATAGCATGCTCAGTTGTTATTGATGCAACATCAACACCATAGCCTGCTTTTTCCAGAATTTGCTTTGGCTTTTCTAGCTCTTCATCCCTGAAACTGTTCTGCGCAATGATGAAAAGAACTTTTGGCATGTTTCCGGCTGCAGTTAGTTGTGTCTGATTAGAATCAACGAGTTGAGTTTGCTGGTTTTTTCCCTCAAGAACAATTTCCTGAATAGCACAACCAGATGATATAAGAATAATTAAGATTAAAATCAACACCCGCCCTTTCATAGCAGTGAGAAGTGTTTTGATTTATTTAAATATTGTTAAAGAAAGCCTCCGATGGGATTTGAACCCACAACCTGCAGATTGCTTGACTGATATACAAGTCTGCCGCACCACCATTATGCTACGGAGGCATTACGTCTAAAGAACGAGAAATCCTTTTAAAAATCTTTCTAAAGAGAATAAACAATTATGGGTGTGATTATCCCGAATACTGCGCCAACAAGAACTTCCATGGGCGTGTGCCCGACGTGCTCATCCAGCACTGGAAAGCCTTTCTTTCCATTGGTTAACCTATTTATCACTTTTGACTGCTCCTGGGTAACCCATCTTACTTTCATTGCATCATTCATCACTATCAGTGCAAGCACTATGCTGATAACAAAGTATATGGTCAGGTTTCTCTCAAGATAAATTGCAGTTGCTGTCGATACAACGAGAACTGTATGGGTGGAAGGCATTCCTCCGTCATATAATAATTCTTTCCAATCAAGCCTTTTATCCTTATTCCAGGAGATTATCGTCTTTATTACCTTGGCTACAATCCAGGAAAGCGCAATGCTCAGAATCAATTGTTCCATCATTTTCTTTTCAACCTTATAAAATCGAATATAAAAATAATTTTTATTGCACAGGGTACCCAAGGGCTATGTTAAGGGTGACATATTTCCCCTTTAGCTTTACAATAGTCTGGTAAACATACAGGCTCTCCATGTTTCCGCTTACTTGCGCTTTCTTTGCGGGATAAGCCCTGGTTATTTTCCCTTCACAGCATGTGTACTCCGTGGTTATGTTCGTAGTATCATTCGTGTATGTTACCGGGAAGCCCTTATCCCTGTTGGCACATATTGAGACAATATTGCAGTAATCAACACCTCCTGTTGAATTAGTGAAACTCAGCCCAGCGCATGCAGGATTGCAATTGTAGTAGGAGTCTGCGCAGTCAGCATGGCATGAGCCGTTTCTTAGGCTGAAATTAAGAGTCTGAGTTGCTGGTTTTGGTAATATAGTAACGAAGGTTATATTGTCATCATAGCCTGGCTTTCTTGCAATTATATTATAGCTGCCAATGAGCGCATCAAGAGTGTATGAGCCGTCGCCTAGGCTTGGAGCAGTCCTTTCGCACTCCTGTAACTTGCCAGGAGGGCTGCTCTTAATAATTGCTCCGGATAATGCTCGGCCTGTTTCATCAGTGACAAAGCCAGTTAAGGTGCCTGTGCAGTTAGTGTCCTGGCAATCAATGAGCCTGTCGCAATCATTATCAATTCCATCCATGCACAGAGCTTCTGTCTCTTCTTCCCCAACTTGGCAGTTCCCTGTATCATCAACACAGTGATTAGAGTTGTTGCAGCAAGCTGTTTGTGAAGCATTGAGAGGATTAACCCTATAGAATTCATTAGCAGCATCACCACAGCAATACTTTACAGTTCCAGTTTCCCAGCTTGAGAAGTTGAGTGAGCCGCAGCTGCGTCCAGGAACTCCACATTGGGTTCTTGCTCCAAAGGCAGTATCAAATTGCATTCCAGGGCATAAATCGCAGCATCCGTCATCATTAGAGTCAAAGAGAGGTGAGTCAGGAAGGTCGCTGAGCGGGAATACTTCATCGCTTCCACCATTATTGCAATTCCTATCATCAGGACTGGCTGTTGCGCTACCGCTTCCTTCTGTGCAATTCGAAAAGTCTTTAGCATCTATTAAGCCATTGCAATTATTGTCAATTCCATCTGTGCATGTCCCTGGTGCAGTCATATTTTCAGGAGCAGGGCAATTATAAGTGCAGTTGCCTGCGCAGGCAGGATCTGCGCAGTCTGTTAATAAGTTATTGTCATTGTCAACAGTGTCTGTGCAGTTCTCTAGAGGTGGTGTTGTTCTCCAGCCATATCCTCCACTGCTAGGATCATAGGTGCAATTGTATGTTCCTCTCTGCTCAGTTAATGGGTGGACTGTGTCATTGCAAGGATACCATGTATGATTAATGCAGTGCTGCTGGTGAGCTTCGACTAATGGAGTGTTATTGTTAAAGCAAGCTCCTAAAGCGTCAACGCAATCAGAGCTCTGGTCACAACAAGCTCCTCCTCCAAGGTTCCAGTACCATTCATCTGGATTGTTTCCGCAGCAATTAGGAGGATTTCCATAGTTGCCTGCTGCATCAAATAAGTTAGCGTCGAATTCTATTCCACCATCTGGCGAGGTCACATCTGTGCATGTTGTTTCGTCGCAACAATAAGGGGTAGTATCAGGGGAGCACTCAGAATCAGCGCAGTCTCTTTGTGTATCACCATCATTATCAAAGCCATCATTGCAGTAAAGCTCAGTAACAGGCAAAGTCTGATTCCACACTGGATCAGTTCCATTTGAGACACAATAATAAGTCCTTCCATTGCAGCTCTGGGAAGTGCCAAAAGATGCAGGATTGCAAGTGTATGTTGCGCAAGTAGTTGTCCCGCTTGGTTCGCAAACTGCTCCTGCTGTTGGCGGATCATTACAGACATAACGGTCTCCTATAAGGCTAAGAACAGTTGTTCCTTCTCCAACGCAATTTCTATTAGTAGTGCAATTCTGGTCACCACAATTTGCTGACCAATCTATTTGGCAAGTACAAGAGCCATCGCAAATTCTGGAATTTATCAAATTACCTGTGCAGGTTCGATTGCATCCATTGCTTCCATCACAAGTGTCAGCTGCGCATAGTGATGCAATACATGCCCAGCTACAAGTTCCCAAAGGAACACACTTATCAGCAATAGGATTGCCATTAGCTAATCTCCCGAATACAGAATCACATTGAATGCACCATTGGCAACCGCCAGTAGCGCAGGATCCTGGATCCCCGAATCCTGAGCAAGCTCTTGGTGCAACAACTATTGTGCCAGTTCTATTAGGCAATATTGGATAGGACTTTGAAGTATCGATATAGAATAGTATTGTATAAGTGCCTGACACTGCTGGTGCTGTGCAAGTGAATACTGCTTTTGAGCCAGCCCAGCTGTTAAAAGTGCAAGGAGTACCTGTTTCATTAATTTTGGCACTGATGCTATTAGCCAGTACTGTAGGCGTAATATTAACATTAAATGCCTGACCAGGGTAAGCATTTGAAGGAACTTCAGGTGAGTTCACGCCAACTGGGCAGTTGATATCACCATGAGGAGAAGGTCCTGCCCCTCCTCTATTATCAGTGTCATAATCCCAATAAGAATTAGCGTCCCAGTCATTATTATAACTATCCCCGCAGGCAGTTTCTATTGGTAATGCTCCTGAAGACCAGCCCCAGCTTGGTCCATTAGTCTTATAGCACCTATAGCTTACTGCTGTACCACCTATTGTTGGGCAGCCTCGCGTAGTACCTTGATATGTAGCATCACATTGCCAACTATTACGTGCCCAGTCAATGGTTGAATCTGTACAATTCCCTCCACTGCAGGTCCAATCATCACAAACCTCATTCAGATTTGGAGCAGTTACAGTGCACCCGCAACGACTTGTATCATAACTATCGCATGAGTAAGGAAGATTAGGGCCACGACTTGATCCGCTGCAAGTAGTATCCTGAGTAGATGATGCTGAACAGCTGTCTAAGAATGAATAATTTGCAATGCAAGTATTTAAAATGCATCCGCCCCCGAGAGTAATGTTGCTTCTGAAAAGAGGATTGTTGGCTAGATCATAGTCATAGCAGAAAGGCGAGCCGCAATTAGTGCAGTCAAATGCATTTGTCCAATCACAAGAATTAGAGCCATCGCAATAACCTCTGCAGAGATAATTGCCTGGTGAATTATACATGTTATTGCCAATTCCTGCAGAGCAAGTTAGAGCAGCATTGCAAGGCGTTGTAGTCGGAGCAAATAAGTTTGTTAAGGGGCAGGTTGCTGATGAGCCTGTGCAGTTCTCAGCAACATCACACAAACCAACCTCAGGCCTGCAAACAAATGTTGAAGGACGATAATTTGGTTTGCAACTACCAAAGCCGTCACATGTATCATTAAGCTGGCATTCTAAAAAACGAACAAAGCAAATTGTTCCTGCACTCTTATTACCAATAGCACCACTTATATTAGCCCATCTGAAAGACGTCGTTGGCTTGACATAATCGCAAATGCTTCCAACTGCAGTATAATCCCTGTACTCCTGATAAACTTGTTCTTGCAACTGGCAAATATTAGTTGTAGAGTCAACCCATTGCACGGTAGGAATAACCGTAGTATTATACCAGCCGTTCTGTTGACTGCAATTAATACAGTTACCCGCAACATTGCATGTTGGTGAAGGGCCAGTACTGCAATTGGCTTGGCAACTATAATCACCGCCACTATTATAAGCTGCTCCAGGAAGTGCAGCAGGAGCAAAAACAGGGTTGCAAATTACTCCAGGACAGCAAGCAGCGCAAACACCAGCACCAGGATTACCGCAGCAAATAGGCTTTGTAATATCCTTTGCACGGCAATCATCATTTCCTATTGCCCCTGCTCCTGCAGTCAGGCAAGTAGCTCCACAATCAGGGTCAGAATAATAGCACGATACATTAACTATGTCCCTGCAATTAGCGCCAAAAGTCTCAGGGCAGACGCCGTCAGAAACACCGCAATTATAATTAATGCCGCAAATAGTGACTCCGTGAGGACAAGCGCCCATTACAAAGAAGACACTAGCTAATAATACTAAGATTATCAATAAACCCCTTTTTTCCATCCTTGCAACTTGCTTTTGTTTTCTCATATATAAAGATTTTGATAAAGCTATGCTTTTCAGAACAAGCAAATTGTAGATTTGCCTTTTTTTGATAAAGCATGCATACCTGGTTGCGCACTGGACAGGTAGGATGAGAGTTCTGAGCCCATCTTTATTCCCTATTCAAAGACAAGCTGGATAAGGGCTTGCTTGAGGATTTCAACCGAAAGCTTAAAATACAGGGCTTGTTTAACAAATACTTAAAATGAAAATGCCAAAAATAGACTTGAAAGAATTGAAAAAGTTAAAAGAGGACAACTTCAAGGAGAGGCTGGAATTCATTGAAAAGTATTCTGAATGGGTCAAGAAGAAAACTGACAAGGAATGGTCTGAGCAGCAGAAAGCATTGATTGATTCTCAGATGTGAACCACAAGATTTTTCATTCTAGCACAAAAAATTTTTAACAGTTATCTTTTGCGCTTTTTCTTTTTGCAATCAAGCTTTTTTCTGCTTTCTCTTAAGCTGAGAAAATTATCTGCTGATACTATTGATTTTCCTGTCTTCTGCTCAACCTCTTTTCTAGTGCTGCCTGCTATCTGGCCGCCCTCCTTAGCCGACTCCTCGCATTCATCAAATCCCTCAGAGTCTTTTGCAATCGAGATGTCTGTTGTAGCCTTCTCCCCAACCATGGTAAGGATGAGCTCCCAGTCAGTCATATGGTCACGCAGGTTCTGCCTTTTCAAACCCTTTAATTCCTTGTATTCTTGCACGGTCTTTCCAAATGTCGCTTTTGTAATCTCGTTTGTCAAAATTGCAAAGCTTGTCTCTTCAATGACACCTCTGCTTTTCCATTCATCTGTTAATTCCTGCCTTATAGCTATTCCTCTGAGTCTTTTCTCAATCCAGTCTTTAGGATATCCTTTAAGTTCATAATAAGTTTTCACTCTGTCCTGGACTAATTCAGGGTTTTCTATCTCATCAATGCGCTCCTTTGCCAGTTGTGCAAGCCACTGCTTGAAAGGCTCTGCCTTCTTAGAGGGGATTGACTGAATAAGCCTGAATGCCTCCTTTGTGTTGACACAATCCGCATATCTTAATTTATAGTCCTTAGCAGGCAATTTCAAACCGTGACAAATTGTCACGAGTTGAGGTTCACGCCTCTTTAACTGCCTCCAGTAAGCGAGCTCATCAACACTATCGGTAAGAACAGAAATAATATCTGTGACAGAATAAAGCCATTCATTATTATACCATACCCGCCTTATATTCTTATCCTGGAAAACCACGAGAGCCTTGTCCTTATCCATAATCAGAATAGAAATGGGGCACTTATTTATATATCCTACGCCAACATGCCCAGTGACTTCGCCACCGGACATTTTCGGAAAATCTTCGTAGCGCACTGGACAACAGAAATGTCGTCATTTCTGAGCCCAGTGCACTTGATGCACTGGACATGTGAGCGTAGGGCTTATAAGCTAGAATCTCCGCATCAACAGCGAGGATAGAAAAATTTAAATACACATATAACATTATTGTAACATATGTTACAAAAATATAACACGAGAGGTGTTTTAGAGCTGTTCTTCCAGGAACCGACAAAAGGGCATTATCTGCTCGAAATCAGCAGGAAAATCAAGCTTGCCCATACATCGGTGAAGAAAAACCTCAAGCAATTAATAAAAGAAGGGCTAATAACTGAAACCATAGAGAAAAGGGGAAAAAGAAAATTTCCAATATACTCAGCTAACATTAACAACCCCGACTTCAAGGAAAAAAAGAAGCAGCATAACCTCCAAGAGATCATGCAATCAGGATTAGTCAAGCACATAGAAGAAAAGCTCACGCCAAAAAGCATTGTGCTATTCGGAAGCTACCAAAGGGGAGAAGACACAGAAGACAGCGACATTGACTTGTTCATAGAGTACAAGGAAGAGAAAATAGACATAACAAAATACGAGAGTGAGCTGAAAAGAAAGATACAGCTTCATTTTAACAAAGACTTTACAACCTACCCAAAAGAATTAAAAAATAACATAATAAACGGGATTGTGCTCAAAGGATTCCTAGAGGCCTATAAGTGATAATAAAAACAAGCATAGACAAGCAAAAAGCCAAAGCCCTGGTAAAAATGGCAGAAATAACACTGGAAAGGCTCAAAACCACAGACAAAGAAAAATACCCTTCTAACACCTTAACTGACTATTATGACGCCATCCACAAGCTAATGGAAGCTATAGCCCTGCTTGATGGCATAAAGGCAAAAGGCGAAGGAGCTCACCAGGAACTGATAGATTATGTTGCAAAAAAAGAAAAGCTCGATGAGCAAAGCAGGCAACTAGCGCAGCAGATGAGGGAATATAGGAACCAGATCAGCTACGAAGGATTTAACATAAATAAGAATTACTTGGAAGGCAACGAGAAGAAAATCCAGGAGCTAATACTGAAGCTTAAGAAAATAACCAGCCAAAAGAATATTAGCCAATAATCCTAACGCCTTTGAGAATCTCTCTTATTCCTATCTCTAGTGGCAGAGTGTTCATTAGTAATGCAAGCATTTGTGCATTGGCAGTGCACACTTTTAGCCGTGGTTTTTAAGACCTGATAAGCAAGCCGACAGGATGCAATCTTCAAGAATTAGTTTATTGTTTTATTCATAAGACAATTTTATACTATTATTGTACTATTGATGGGATTTTATCTTTTCTTTTAGGATAGGATCAAACAGCCTGTTCAAATATCCTCCCTAAGAAAAAGCGGAAAAAGCGCAGATAAGATAGAAAGATTACTCTCTCAGTACAGGATGATGTCCGGCTGCTCTTCCATTCTTTAGCATTAGAAGTTTTATTTACGCTCTTATCTCTAGGAGCAGGGCTTCCTTTTTCTTCTTGAATTCTCTCGGAGTCATGCCCAGAGTGTCGTAGCCCTTGAAACCTGCCAAGATTTTCTTTAGCTCTCCTAGGAAAGCCTCCAGCTCGTATTTTGCCAGGATTGCCTTGTATTGCTTAAAGCCGATTCCTGTGAAGAATAACAGCGATATTATGTCCAGCTTGTCTTTTTCCCCTTTGACGCTGTTCTGCCTGTCAGCATATGCTCCTTGTTTTAGCACAAGGAGTGCTTCTGGGCTTGCTACCTTGAAACCTTGCGTTTCTATGAAATGATTTTTCAGCTCTTCTGGCGGTATCGTAAGCTGGGAATAGTATTCCACATAGACGTCTATGTCTATCTCCTCTATTTTGAGCTCATATTTTTTTAGCCTGTCATTTTTTATCAGGTTCTCTTTTTTTAGTTTTTCCAATTCTTTTATCCCAACCACTATGTCTATGTCCTTGGATTTCTGCTGCTTTGCCAAAAGGTAGGCTGCCCATCCCCCTATGAGGATGAAATCATATTTTCTTTTTATATCCTGGAGTATGTTCCAGCTTTTTTCTGTTAATAGGGTGTTCCAGTATTCCTTTGTGTTGCTCATTTTTGCTCCTCTATTTTTTGCTCAAGCGCTTTCAGGAAGTCTGAGGCGTACCATTGCTTTAGGTTCCACAGGTCCACGAATATTTGCGCAATAGCCCCTGTTTTTGGAAAGGCTTCGCTGCTTTCTTGCCTTTTTAGCACAAAAAGATTGGGATTTTTATTGTTGGCAGGGAATCTTTTTTTTATTTCCTTAAGCTCTTCCTCATCTGCATAGGCATAAACTTCTGAGTAGTCTGCCGGCACATCCTTAAACCTGAATTTATACGCGGAGTAGGCAGCGTAGCTAACATCAGGAAGGTTTTTTTCTATCTCCTCGACAGGCATTTCTGCCCTGGTCTGGTAGACTAGGTCTTTTTCCAGGTTCCTGATTGAGGCCCAGAGGTAAAGTATTTTTTTAGTGTCTATCACGTTGAAGCCCATTTTTCCTATTTTCACAGCATTCATCCTTTCCAGCTTCTTAACTGCCAGGTTTATGGTGCTGAGCGAGAACCCTAACTTTTTTGACAGCTCTGACTGCTTTAATGAATAATTCTTTTTTTCCATTGCCTGCCAGAGGATTTCCCTGAATACCTGCTCAATTTTTTTCATCTTTCTAAAATATATTTATTTATTTATAAATCTTTCGATATTAATAGAAAGATATATGAAGCATATTTAAATACTTTTCGGTTTTGTGACTACGAGGTAGTAGTTATTGCTGGCTTTTAGTATTGTTTCAAAGGCTATTCTTCGCTATGAACTTTATTTTATTATTACCTTTTGGCTATTATCCATTTTTGGATAATATTATCCAAGAATAATATACCTTGCGTGATTACAGACTCTAAACTTTTTCAAGGACAGATTTTATTGATGATGCGAATTCCTTTGCATTTGCAATAGACTCTTTTGCATACGGAATATTTGCTTCAGATTTAACTTCATAGGTGAAAATCCCTCTTTTTTTCTTTTCCGTGAAAAAGATGCTTAGAAGTGTCTCTGCCTTGCAAGTCTCTGCTTCGTATATTTCTAGGAGCTGCTTTCCAATCTGGCCTGTTCTCACCATTCTCTTGAATTCCATGTATGTTTTCTTATGTTCTTCAGGAGGATGTGTTTTTATCCCTTTTGAAAGCAGGTAAGCCTTTGCAGAATAGAATATGCAGTAATAAGCGTGCCCTATAACTGAATAGAAAAATGTTTTGCCTTCAGGTATACCGAGAACATTTTTTGCATTATCGTCGATTGATATGCTCATGTCTTTTTGTGAAAGAAGGAATTCGTCCTCTGCTCGCTGCATATAGAGTTTAACCTCGGAACCCATGTTCAACAGCCTCTTTTATAAGTTCGAAGTATTGGGCCGAGTTCCTGAACAGTAATCTGTTCTTCAGGATCTCTTTTCCATAGTTCTGGTCTTTTTCCAGGAGCATGTTTACATAATCTTTGTGGCTAACCACGATAGGGTGTATTTTGGGTGTGAAGAGCGCCGTCAGGTTCTCTATGAGCTTCTGCTTATGGAAGGCATTGCCGTTGGTGATTATGGCAAGGTCTATGTCTGACCTGGCAGTAGCAGTTCCTTTTGCATAGCTCCCTGTAACCAGCAATATGTCCTCAAGGAATTCCTTTAATTCTAGTATTTCATGCATGTTTGGTATTCTTTTTGAGAGAGCATCTTGCTCTTCCAGGAAGGCAAGAGTTGATGTAGTTTCAGGGGATAGCTTTAGCTCGCAGATTATGGAATTCCCGTATCTGGTGGTTTGTATCATGTTTTGCTGCTCAAGCTCTTTTATTGCCTCATGAATTCGCTGATAAGACTTTTTTCTTAATTTGTGCATTATTTCTAGCATTGTTGCTTTCAGGAAAAGGTTCTTTCTGAACAAGCCTATTATTTGCACTTGGTTTTTTGATAACATATTATCTCATAAAAGAGATAATATTATCCCATTTATATTTTTTTCTATTTTTACTCATTAAATCAGGTGGTTTAAATAATGCTATTGCAGAATTCCGGAATTTTTACGAAGAACTCAAGGTACTTTCCTGAACTTGGTGTTAATAAATCCCCATTCAATAAATAATAATAATAACGCGATAAGCATCAATCCATAGCTCAGCTTGAGAGGGACCACGCTTTTCTTTGCAGCATTGCTCATGCTCTTGTAAGCCTCTTCCAACCCGGTCATGTTAATGGCTTTATAATAATTGCCGTGGGTTGCATTGCTAATCTTAAACAAGGTGTTCTCGCTGTAAACAGCAGACACATTATAATACTCAGGCAAATAGCCAATAGGGCCTGATTCTGAGCCAATGCCGATAGAGTGAATCACAACATGGTTCTTGTTTGCATAGTCAATGCTGCTCTGGACGCTATTCTCTATGAAGGCTCCCAGGGTGTTGCTGCCGTCAGTTATAAGGATAATAACCTTCCCCTTATCAGAGCCAACCAACAGGTTAGTGCCAGTTATTATCGCTCCCCCGATGTCAGTGCCCCCTGTTTTTGATACCTGGATATTCTCAATGGTCTTCCTCAAGCTATCCTTGTTATCTATGAGCGAAGAATCAATGAACACAGTGCCTGCAAAGCTCACAACTCCTATGTCAGAGCTTGACTTCATGCTGTTAACAAAATCAATGGCTGTCTGCTTTGCAGCGTCAAGCCTTGTCGGCAGGATATCCTGGGCAGTCATGCTGGCGCTCACATCAATGGCTATAATGAAATCATTATCATTCACAGATCCATCATGCCAAAACACTGTTCCGCTGGCAGCAAAGATTACGCAGATAATAACTAATACCCTGATAATAAGAACAGCTATGTTCCTGGTCATAAGATTTTTTCCAGTTATTCTTTTGATAGCCTCAAAATTAGCAAACTTCATGGCCTTGGCCTTGCTGCGCTTCAAAAGATAGAAATGGGTATAGATCATCAAAGGAACGCTAAGCAAGTACCACAGGTATATCGGGTTTTCAAAACTGAATTCAATCATGTCATTATCCTCTTATAAGGCTCATCCTTCTCCTCAAATATTTCATTATAGGCTCCTGGAAATCCTGGTCCGTCCTCAGGTTCACAAAGCCAAGCTTTACTTTCTCAAAGCTGCTCCTTATGTAATCCTCTTCTCTCTTGGTTTCAGCAGCATAGGCTTTTGAATACTGGTGAGCATCAATATAAACCCTTTCTCCTGAATAAGGGTCTTCAATAAGGTACTGCCCTCCTGTTTTTGGCATCTCAATATCACGAGGGTCGCGGACCATTAAGCCAATGATATCATATTTCCCGACTAATATATTAAGGTAGCGATGCCATCCCTCTTTTAAGCCGATGAAATCAGATATTATGAAAATCACGCTCCTCTCCTGCAAAAAGCTGCTCACATACAGCAAAGCCTTGGTCAGGTCAAAGTTACCGCCATAATTACTTGCATTAACAAGTTCCTTTACTATCCGATAATACACTCCTTTGCCAAGGCTTGGAGGAATTTTGGTAACCAGATGGTCAGTGAACAGGCCCAGGCCAATGGCATCACCGCTCTGCATCATGGCATAGCACAGGCTATAGGCCAGCTCAGCAGCATATTCTGCCTTCAGCTTTCCTGTTGAAGAGAAAAGCATGCTGTTGCTCACATCCACGAGAAAGAAAACATTAAAGTTATGATACTCCTCGAGCTCTCTCACCAGGGTCTCATGGGCTCTTAAGCTGGCGCCCCAGTCAATCTTGCTTGCATCATCACCATAGGTGTATGAGCGATAGCCTGCGAATTCCAAGCCCTGGCCCTTGAAGATGGTGTTCCAATTACCCTCAAGCACCTTGTTGAGAATGTCAAGCCTCGCCTTGAGTTTAACCTTCCTAAGGTGAGGCGTCAGTTCTATCTGGAGTTCCTTGACAGGCATTTTTTTAACCATGAAATTTTTTTATTATACCTAAGACATTTCCATCCTAAGGCAAGCTTAATTCTCGGGAAAATATCAACTTAACCTAAATTATCGGGACTTTCTCGAGTATTTCCTTTATTACGGCTTCTGCTTTTATTCCTTCTGCTTCGCCTTCAAAATTAAGTAGAATCCTGTGCCTGAGACAATTATAAGCCACGTCCTTTATATCATTGGCTATAACATGGCTTCTTCCTTTTAGGAGAGCATGCGCCTTGGCAGCAATGTAAATTGCGATGCTGCTTCTTGGGCTTCCTCCAAATTCAATGTATTTACCGAGCTTGACATCGTATTTGGCAGGCTTTCTCGTGGCTTCAACAATGTTGATGATGTAGTTCTCAATTTTCTTGTCAAGGTAAATCTGCTTTACAAATTCCTGCACGCGTATAATCTCATCGGGCGTAAGCACTCGCCTCAAGTCAAAGTCCTCAAAATTATAGAGTGTGATGTTAGTCTTAAGCACTCTTATCTCCTCTTCAGGAGTTGGATAGCTCATGATAAGCTTGTACAAGAACCTGTCAACCTGGGCTTCTGGCAGCTTATAGGTTCCTAGCTGCTCAATCGGGTTCTGGGTTGCCATTACAAAGAAAGGAGAAGGCAATTTGAAAGTCTCCTTGCCAATAGTAGCCTGCCTCTCCTGCATGCTCTCAAGCAGGGCAGACTGGACCTTAGGAGGGCTTCTGTTAATCTCGTCTGCGAGGATGAAGTTGGCAAAGATAGGGCCTTTTACTGTGAAAAATCCCCTTCCCTCTTCATAGGTTGTCAGGCCGACTATATCTGTTGGCAAAAGGTCTGGTGTGAACTGGATTCTTGAGAATGCGCAGCCAGTAATCCTTGCAAGAGTCTTGACCAGCAAGGTCTTTCCAATGCCAGGAATACCCTCGACAAGAGTGTGGCCATTGGATATTAATGCCTCGATTAGCCCGTCAACAACCTCGTGCTGGCCAATGACTACCTTGCCTATCTCAGCACGTATCTCATCGAACCTTACTTGATAGAGCTTAATCTTCTCTTGTAGCTCAGGATCATCCACTCCTAACCTCACCTCTTTAAACTAAGCAATTACTATTTAAGCCTTAATTCAGCAATACTTATATAAAAACTTTTCTTATATTAAATATACCTTGATTTAATATCCTTTAATTAGTTTAGTAAAGTTTATATATTCTTATTCATAAGCACATTAAAAAGATGGTGGAGCAGAAAAGAGGTGAGGATGCTAGTTCTAATACTCAGAATAAGCTTATCCTGAAAAAAGCTGCTAATAAGAAAATAAATCATCTGAGGTCAAAGGCCTATATCTCTGATAAAGAAGTTTATGACCTGGTAAGAAGTTTTTTCAAGAAGTACCTGACAATTGATTACGAGTTCACCCATGAAGAGCTGATGAATGAGCTGAAAAAGATTTATCTTTCGCCTGACCTACAGGAAAAAGTCAGGGGCCTGTTTGAGGATATATCAAAGATAGAGCACACAAGCCAGAGTTTCACAAGAGAAGAGCTAGAAGAAATACTTAAGGACTTCGAGGGAGTTGTAGAAGGCCTGATAGTCTCGCATTATCAGCAGGACAAGTCATTTTTCAAGAAAATAAAGGACTGGCTTCACAAAACCTTCTCTGGAAAACACAAGAAGCTGCTGGATACAGATGAAAATGTGCTTGTAGAGCATGAGAGAACCATGGTAAAGATGAACATGCTCCTTGACAATGCCAAGAGATGGTCTGAGATTGACTTGGGAAAGGCAAAGGAAGCCTATCAGGAGCTTATGGAAATTTACAATGCTCTTGACATGAAGAAGAAAAAAGCTTATTATGAGCCAGTCCAGAGCCTTTACGCGATAATAACTAATAAGGAGAACTCAATAAAGATTCCTTAACCAGAGCTGCCAGGCCAGTAAGGCTTCACATCTTCTTTTTTCTCATTCTCTGATGCTTCTTCTTTCTTTTCTCCTTTTATTATACTTGCTCTTCTTTTCCTAACCGCAAACACAGTCACTAATGCAACTGCTGCCATGCCTGCGAATATCAGCAAGTACTTCAGGTTTTCCTTCTTAAAGAACTTGTTTACAATGCTCTGGGGCTGCTGGTCAGTTTTCTTTGAAATGCTTACCATATATTTGCATCCATTGATAACAGCGTCCACCATCCTGAAAGCTTCTTGTTTTGAGCCTGTTGAAAGCTCAGTCTTAGCCCTCTCCAAGAGTTCGTTCAACTCTATGCACTCAGGATTTTCCCTTAGCAGGTCCTGGGCAAAAGTCACCTTGGTCTCAACATCAGGGCCTGTCTCTGCCTGCTCAATAGTGTTAAGCATGACCAGGGCAGAGTCTGAAGCCAAAGGCGTTGTCACATTAGCAGTTATCTTAATCTCATAGTTATTTCCTAGGCGGTAATTATCAACCATGATGGTAACGTCCCTGCTTTCTCCTACTTTTAACTCTTCAAAGTAACTATCTGTAAATGTAACGTCGATAGAAGAATTGGTGCTGGCATTAAGCTTGACTTCTTTTAAAGATGAATTCCAGGTGTTCTTTATGGTGACAGGAATAAGCACAGTATGGTTCTCATAAATAGTTACCAGGTTAGGAACAACAATCTCTATTGCCCTTGGCTTATTCTCTTCCTTCTTTATGGGGATAACTATAGACTTGCTTCGGCTGCTTCCTCCCCCGCCAGAAGAGCGCTGCACTTCTACCTCATTGGTGGAATTAGAAACAGCAGTCACATTGATGGTTACAGCATTACTGAGCTTTGACAGGTTTCCATAGTCAGTTGCTGTGAAAAATACAATGCAGCTTCCTATTTCTATAGGAGTAAAGAGAACAGAAGTATTTGTGTTTACACAGTTAGATACGCCTATGGTTATGCTGGCAACGCTGCAATTTGGTGCTACAGTGTACTGTAAGTGCGAGATTTCTGCCCCATCAATCTTGTTATTACCGCTTGGGTCGTCATCAAGATCTATGAAGTGCACGCCAAGCGCTGATGTTTCCTGGAGGTAACTACAATCCTGTATGCTATCATTATTAATGGTTATGTTACGCAGAGAAGTCAGGAGCAGAGGCGCCCTGTTAATATCATCAACACTAATATTCCATGTCCAGGACGTGTTCTCGTACACATCATTGGCAACAACCACAGTGAGGTTATGCTTTCCTTCAGAAAAGAAATCATAAGAAATATTCAGGTACGGATTAGTGCTATTAAGGGTTCCATTAATAAACCAGTAATAAAGCATGTTCCCAGGCAGGGTGACCTCATCAGTTACTGTCAGGTTATAAAGCACACTCCTGTTCTCTGAGAAATTAATTGAAGTGATTTTGCCCCCATTAAAGTAGCCTGTGCTTATGAAATCAAAAATGGTGGAAGTGTTTACTGGCCTTCCATAAGGCATTATCTGCGTGATATTTGGGGGATTGGCTTTGGAATGCACAGTAAAGTTCTTCACAACCCAGTCAACAGCGCCAGCATAGTCAGTCGCACTTATGTTGACTGAATAGTTGCCGCTGTCTTCATCAAGCTGGGGAGAGAATGTTAAAATGGTGTAAGTCTTGTTGTTGCTAGCATTAAACTGGGTTGTCAAGTTAAACAATTTTTTATTACTTAAGTTAGTGACGCTAAAGTTTACATATTCTGTAAGGTTAATCCCATTTATGTCAATGGTGGCATAGCTGCTTGGCAAATCATAATCCTCATCATCAGCAAACACATAAAAGCTCACAGGGTGGGTCTCCACAATTTTTGATGGGAAGTTGATGCTACCTAGCAAAGGAGGGTCATTGGTGTTATTTATCGTGAAGAGAATGGCTTCAGTGTCAGAAGCCCCCCTGATATCTGTCACAGTTATTAATATGCTGTGCGTGCCTACAAAGTCCTGGTCTGGAGTATAATTTACATAGGCGCTCCAGCGCGGGCTCTGGGAATTATTATTAGTCAAGTTAAAGACTGAATTATTACTGCTTGTGAAGCTAAGGTTGTCTCCGTCAGCATCAACTGCATTAATCGATATAAAGCAAACATAATCCTCTGCACATGATATACCCCCAACCTCTGTTAATGCGGGAGCAGAGTTGTTAATTATCTCGAGGTTCATGGTCCTGCTGCTGCCAAGGGGCGGGCCGCTGTTCGGGCTTCCATCATCGGTTACATTGATTAGGATGGCATAGCTGCCTACATCGCCCTGTGTTGGCGTGAATCTTATCAAGCCTGTGCTGGCATTTATGTCAAACACATCGGTGTCGTCGCTGAAGGTGAGCACTTCACCTCCATTTGTGTAAGTATCCAGGTCAGTGGCATTGACCAGGTAAACAAATAGTGATTCTGCGTATGCCACTAGATTTGAGATATTATTTCCGCCGGTGTTATTAGAATAGGAGCTGAGAACCTCGACATTTGGGGGATCGTTTGTGTTAGAAATGTTCAAGAACACGTCTTGATAGTCCCCAGCTCCTCCGTCTCCGACTTTGAAGACCGTGATGTTTACATGACTACAGATTACATGATCATTAGTTAGGTTGGTAATGTTGACCCGCCCTGTTGCATTATGGCTGCTGTCAATAGTGATTATTGTCCAGGGATTGCTCACTACACAGACCTGTGACAAGAATATGCTAAAGCTTAGGTTGTCACCAACATCAGGGTCATTTGCATACACATCAAATGAGAATGGCTGCCCCTGGGTTCCACTCTGATTCGGGATAAAGTCAAGCACAGGGCTGATGTCGGTTTCGTTTATCCTGAGAGTAAAGCTGCTCGTGCTGTTTGCACCCAGGCTGTCATATATGGTAACATTGACTGTATAATTACCTGAAGAGTCAGAAGGCAAGGTCGTATTGCTTCCATACATTATTATCGCGGATGTATTGCTTGTGATATTTATTGTAAGGTCGAGAGGTGGTGACACACTGATGCTGAAGTTGAGAGGGGCATTATCCTCCTCATCTCGTCCATATATGGCATAATTAAAAACCCGAGTTTCATTAACTGATTGCGAGCTGAGGGAAGGGCTGAAATAGGGAGCATCATTAACAGGAGTTATGTTGAAAGTTACTGTTCTTCCACCAGGGTTTTGATTATCTGTAACTGTGAATGTCATGTTGACTTGTGTCAGGTTATTATCTATTAGGTATTCCTGGGTTGCATTGCAGTTATATGTTCCGAGAGTTGAACTGGTTCTAGTGCAGAATAAATCGCTCGGGAGGTAAGTGAGTGTATCCCCGTCACTATCACTTGCATTTACATCTAAAGTGTAGACTGTGTCCTCTAGCACATTAAATAAGTATCCTATGTCCTGGCTGTTGTAGAATATTCCGTTAGTGCCTCCTTCTGTGGTAGGAGCAGTGTTTAGTATGGTCAGATTCTTTTCGCTTGTAAGCGAATCTGTATCGTTGAATAGTGTTATCCTGCAGGTCCAAATCTCTCCTTTGGTGGTGCTTTCTGGAGGTACTGCTATCCATGTTGACAGGGTTACTAAGCTTGCATTCTCAAAGCTGTTGTTAACAATGACGCTGTTATTTAGCAGGGTGATATTCTGTGCTGTTGTGTCCGCGCTATAGGCCCACGAGCAGTTAATGGTGTTGTTAGTATAGGCTGAGGTCGGGCTCCATTCGTGATTTGATATTGTTAAAGAAGATATTCTTGTAACTAAAAGAATAGAAATTATTATGGCTATAATCAGTATCTTATTTCTAATCCTGCCTTTTGCTGACTTATTTGCTTTCATTCTTCACGCTCTCCTCTAACGCGTTTACAATGAGCTCTTTTATTGGGATGCCTTGCATGGCTGAGAGTATCTTTATCCTTTTGTGGATCTCATCCGGCACTTCGATGTTGATGTTGACGGTTTTTTTCTCTTCTTGTGCGTTTTTTATGCTCATAGTTTTGCCTTATATTCCTTTGAT
>Ga0315286_10001532_pt1 | contig 20936 bp, 12 predicted proteins | sample YL17G10_0_MG_FD_205038 | JGI IMG/M metagenome (GOLD analysis project Ga0315286, IMG submission 205038) | Sediment microbial communities from Yellowstone Lake, YNP, Wyoming, USA - YL17G10_0 | ecosystem: Environmental > Aquatic > Freshwater > Lake > Sediment | place: USA: Wyoming | collected... | reverse complement strand
GCCCGGAAAATTCTCATCTTGTCTTTGAGAGGATAGTCCCGCCATCCGGGAAAGGCGGTCGCGGCGGCCGAAACGGCCTCGCCGCAGGCCGCGGACGAGGCGAGGACGACCCCTCCGATCGGTTCAAGGGTCGCCGGGCTCTTCGAAATGATGGTTTCGGTCTCGGGGGAGCGCGGCTCCGATTCCGCTCGCGCCGTTTCACCCGTCATCATATCCTCCCTTTCACAAGCCGCCGGATCATCGTCGCGCCTCCTTTTCGGGGACAGAGTATATCCATTCCGCGAGAGAGAGACAAGACATATTCTCCCCGCCGAAACAAGGAAATCGGGACAAGTCAGGAACGATGAATTTTTTCTTGTCGCCCCGCTCGAATTTTACATATAATATTTACCGATCATGTTTTTAAGGGAGGTCGTTATGCCGAAAACGCTCAAATTCGCGCTCGTCTTGTTATCGCTCGGTTTAGCCGTATTTCTCGTCGTCGGGCCTTCATCCGCGCAGAAAAAAAGCTATGACCTTTTTGAAACGCCCAAGCGCTGCGCCCAATGCCACAAGGACATCTTCACCGAATGGAAGCAGTCGATGATGTCCCAGGCCTATACCCATCACTGGGACGAGATCGAATATTTCAAGCTGGCCATCCTCCAGGCGGAAAGAGACCCGAAAGTGGCCGAGGTCAAAGCCGGCTGCAACGGCTGCCATGCGCCTTCGGCGTTTTATATCGGCGACGTCCCCCCGCCCCTGCCTTCGGCCAACTCCCGGGCCAACGAATCCGTCTTCTGCGACATCTGCCATACCATCTCCGGATTCAACGGCGACACCCCTTTCAACTTCAATTACGTCCTCAACCCCGGCAATATGAAATACGGCCCGCGCGAGGGCGCGGTCTCCCCCTATCACGGCTCGAAATATTCGGATTTCGTCCAATCGCCCGATTTTTGCGGGACGTGCCACAACGAGAAAAATCCCTACGGCATATGGGTCAAATCGACCCATCTTGAATATAAAGAGGGGCCGTATGCCAAACAGGGCGTCCGCTGCCAGGATTGCCACATGTGGCACGCGCCGGGCAAGAGCGCCGACATGGGCGAGTCGCGTCCCAATATGGCCCATCACAATTTTCCCGGGGGCCACGTCATGTCCAAAGTCAGGGGCGTCATCGAGATGAAGGTCTACGCCGACGCCGAAGAGCTTGCGCCCGGAGAAAAAACGGTCATCAGCGTCCATCTTTATAACGCCAAGGCGGGCCACAAGGTCCCGACCGGTTCAACGGAGGAGCGCCAACTCTGGCTCGAGGTCAGAGCGTTCGACGCCAAAGGCAACAGCTATCTGCTTCCCGTGGACAAAAAAGGCTTCAAGGGCGAGGAATACACGATCACCTCGAACGAGCTCGCCTACCAGGACATGGGCGATATGATGATCGGCATCCCGGATTTCAAAGGCGTCAAGCGGGACGATATCGAAGAGGGCCAGCGGATCTTCCGCCTCCCGTTCTTTGACCCCAAAGGCCGGATGACCATCGGCCAATGGAACACGGCCTCGCAGGGCGTGGACTATCGGATCGGCCCGAGGGAGACCAAGATCGAGACATACACATGGGTGCTCCCCCAAAACCTGCCGGAAGGACAGCTTCGGATCGAAGCCAAGCTGCGCTACAGGCTGTTGGTCAAATCCGTGGCCGAATTCCTCAAGGTGCCGGCCGACGAATATGAGATCAAGGAAATAAATTCGGCCGACACCGAAGTCAAAATCGTGTATTGAGGAACACATGGGGACATGTTCCGAATTCTCCGGAATTCGGTACAAAATTCGGTGACAGGATTCGAATTTCCGAATTCGGCGCCTGTCATCGAATTTTAAGGAGTCAGCAATGAGAAAAATCGCTGTCTTGATAGTCATGATTATAGCCTGCGCGACCTTCGCCTCGGCCATTCCCGCGTTCGCCCGCAAGTACGGGTATTCCTGCGATGTTTGTCATGCCCCCATCCCCCGCCTCAAAGCCATCGGCGAAGAATTCATGAACAACGGGTACCGCATCCCGGGCAAGGAACCGCCGCGGGCGACGATCGACACGGGCGACCCGACTCTCCTCCTGCAACGGGAACTGCCTCTCGCCATGCGCTTCGATGGGTTCGCCTCCTACGAACCGAATGCGGCCGGAGTCAAAGGCGATTTCCGGACGCCCTTCGTCATGAAAATTTTGAGCGGCGGAAATATCTCCGATAAAATCTCTTACTACACCTATTTCCTGATGACCGAGGAGAGCAAGCTTGTCGGCCTGGAAGATACCTATCTCTATTTCCACGACCTTTTCGGGCTGCCTTTGTCCTTAGTCTTCGGGCAATACCGGGTTTCCGACCCGGTCAAGCCGTCCGAGATCCGGATGACGTTCGAAGAATACAAAATATTCAAATTCACGGTCGGGGACAGCAAAATCGCTCTTTCCTACGACCGCGGCCTCATGGCCGGTTACGCGACAAAATTCGGACTGGATTTAGTCCTTCAGGTCGTGAACGGCAACGGGATCGACCAACAGGAGATTTTCGATTCCGACAAATACAAAAGTGTCGCGTACCGGGTCGCCCAGAGCCTGTGGAAGGGCAACATCCGGCTCGGGATCCTGGGTTACGCAGGAAAGGAAGAGATGCTCGGAGGTCTGACGAACAAGGTGACATATTTCGGCCCGGACGTCCGCCTCCGGTTCTCCAATCTCGAGCTCATGTTCGAATATGTCCGCAGGACGGATTCGAATCCGTTCAACCGGATCGAATTCAACCCGACTTTTGCCCCCGAGCCTCAAAACCAAAAAACGGACGCCATTCTGGCCGAAGCGGTCTTCGCTCCTCAAGGCGATAAGAGCCGGACGTTCTTCACTTTCGCCTTCAACAACATCGATTCTAGGTTGGACGAAGTCAAATACCGGACGCTGACGCTCAACGTCTGCCACCTCCTCCGGCGAAACCTCAAATGGATCGCCGAATATACCCATGATCTTGTCCGGGATAACCACCGGCTGTTGACGGGAATCATCACCGCATTTTGAAAAAGAGGGATCGGATCAGCGCTCTCACGTCCTCGAATGGGCCGTTCCGCAGCGAAGCAAAGATGAAGATTTCGGTTGTTCTAGGATTTTCGTTTCTCGCCTCCATGGGCCTTTCGGCCCCGGTCGACCTCGACCAGTTTTTCGCCAAGAAGGACGTCACGATCGTCGTCACCGATTCAGGCCTGGGCGGGCTTTCGATCATGGCCGAAGGGGCGTCCCTTCTCAAAGAGGCGAAGATCTTCCGGAGTGTGAATCTCGTTTTTTTCAACGCCCTTTTCTCCAACGAAAACGGCTACAACAGCCTTAAAACGCGTTCCGAGAAAATCGATGTATTTCAAAGCGCGCTCGAAAGCCTGATGAAGAATTACCGGCCGGACCTCGTCCTCATCGGCTGTAATACCCTCTCCGTCCTCTATCCGGAAACGCCCTTGGCCAAGTCAGCGCGCGTTCCGGTTCTGGATATCGTCGAGCCGGGAGTCGCCCTTGCCGCGGCCGGCCTCAGACAGGATCCCGCCTCCGTCGTCCTGATCTTCGGGACGGAAACGACGATCAGCGAAGGCGACCACAGAAAACGGCTCGAAGCTTCGGGATTCTCCAAGGATCGGATCATCGGACAAGCCTGCCCCGAGCTCGCCGGTTATATCGAGAAGAACCCGAAGAGCGAAGATACGGGCCTGCTCATCGAATATTTTGTGGACGAGGGGCTTGCTCAGCTCAAAGGGCGAAAAGCGCCACTCTTCATCAGCCTCAATTGCACTCATTACGGTTACGCCTTGGATCTCTGGAACAAGGCCCTGGAAAGCCGTGGCGTCAAATCCTATTCCATCCTCAATCCGAACAGGAAGATGGCGCAGGCCGTCGTCCACGCCCGGGAAAAAGGCCGATACGCGGCTACCGGCTTTAAAGCAAAGGTCGTGTCCATGGTCGAGATCGAGCGGCAAAAAATCGATACGCTCGGAGCATGGCTGGCCGCATTATCGCCGGAGGTGGCCGCCGCCTTGGCGCACTATGAGCTCAAGCCGGATCTGTTCGAATGGAAGAAATTCGTCAGATGAACTCAGGCGAGCGCAATAAATAAAATACTCCCCCCGAAGAATCACGGGGATGCGGCGATGACGCCTGCAGGAGTGATCGCCACGCTTCGCTCGCGATGACAATCAAGAGATTGTCAGTTCGTGCCGGCCCTGGACGAGCTCCCCTATCACCCAGGCTTTATGGCCGTGCTTTTGAAAGAGGGAAGCCGTTCGTTCGGCGTCCTTCGCTTCGACGATCACGACCATTCCGATACCCATATTGAGCGTTCGGAACATCTCCCGCTCATCGATTCTCCCCCGCTTCTGGATCGAGCGGAAAATCCGTGGTACCGGCCACGCCCCTTTCCGCACCTTGATGCCCAAGCCCTTGGGGACGACGCGCGGGATATTGTCATAAAAACCGCCGCCGGTGACATGAGCCATCGCCTTGATGGGAATCTTTTTTAAAACGGCCAGGATCGCCCGGGTATAAATCCGCGTCGGCCGGAGCAGCTCGCGTCCGATTTTTCCTCTGAGATCGTTCTTCGAAAACACGTTCCGCGCGAGCGAATATCCGTTGCTGTGGAGGCCGCTCGAGGCGAGGCCGATGACTTTGTCCCCTTTCCGGCACGTCCGGCCGTCGATGATCTTGTCCTTGTCGACCAACCCGACGCAGAAGCCGGCCAGGTCCCATTGAGATCTGCCGTACAAGCCCGGAAGCTCGGCCGTTTCGCCGCCAATCAAAGAGCAATTCGCTTCCCGGCAGCCTTTGACGATACCGGCCATCACCTCGGCCAGCAGGTTTTTATTCAACCTGCCGCAGGCGATGTAATCCAGGAAAAAAAGCGGCTCGGCGCCGGTGACAACGACGTCGTCGACGCTCATCGCGACAAGGTCGATCCCGATGGTATCGTATTTCTTGAGAAGGTCGGCAACCATGAGCTTCGTCCCGACGCCGTCCGTCGAGGACACCAGAACGGGATTCTTGATCCCCTTAAGCCGCGGCGAAAACAGGCCGCTGAACCCGCCGATCCCGGCCAGGACCTCGGGGCGGGATGTCGTCCCGACCAAGGGTTTGATCTTGGCGATGAAAGCATCCGCCTCGTCGATATTCACGCCGGATTTCCGGTAGGTCAGAGGCGACATCGGGTATCTCCAAAGTGTTATTGTTCAAGGATTTATATACCACCGCCCGGCAATGCAGTCAAATTCGCGGGTTGAGAAGAATTTTGTAACCTTTTTCCGGAAATCAGATTCTTTTCGGTCGAAGACCTTCGGCAAAAAAGGAGACTCGTACGGCAGGCGTCCCCTTTTTTATCAAGAAATTAAATTTCAATCCCTGATGACGACGGTCTGGATGGCGAAAGGCTTGAGCGTGACGAAAATGGACCTGGGAACCACAGTCTCGGCGTTGGCCGGACCTTCACCGATATCCGTCGCTTGGTAGGTAACGAGTTCCGCTTTGATGAGCGGGCTCGTGATCTGGACCGTCGTCTCGATCCCGGCGATTTCCCGGAGGCGGAGAGCGATGCCGAAACCGTCGATCGATTCTTTGACGGCCTGGATGATGACGTTCGGCTTGTCCACGTTGAAAAAAGACATTTCCGCCGCGGCCAGAGTCCCTTTATTGTTGGCCGGAATCCAGGCCGCGGCCAAAGGCGTATGGACATCCCAGCCAAAGCGTGATGAAGCGACGGGATCCGCTCCCCCGTTCCGGCTCGTGATCGAATACCGGAAGACGATCGTCCCGCCCTGAGCCGCCTTGAAGTTCGTCATCCAATAGTTGTTCATGGCGTAGGAATAAAGCGCGGCGTTTGTGATCTCGAGTTTTTTCAGCCACTTCCCGGTGTTGATATCGCCGAACTGGACGAGAGGCGCCTCCATCGGCGCCCAGACAATGCTCCGCGCGGGATTCGCGATTTCAACCCAATGCTGGACCGTGAGCCAGTCGCGGGTCGTTCCCGGGAGCTGACCGGTTTCGGGATTCATCATGGAATCGGCGATCTCGAAGGTGAATCGCCCCCCCTCGACGAGGAACGGAAAAGCGAAATACAGGGCTTCGGGCTCGTAGACCTCGTTCTTTTTGAGCGTGTTGACGATATCGATCCGCTTGATTCCGTCGTAGAGGATGATCTCCTGCCGGATTTCGGGACAGGGCTTGGCTTTCGAGCGGATGACGAGGCTCGAGGCGACCGGACCCCGCATGCCGGGCGCGCCCGCGGCCGCGGCCGGGCTGACCCTGTTGAACTTGGCCCGCTGCTCCATATTGTCCACGGCCTTGCGCCCGCCCTCCGGGTTTTCATAGATATATTGATTTGCCTTGAATCCCGCCTTGGCGTCGACGAGCTCCATCCCAGCTTCTTTATCGATGATGCTCGAGAGTCCCCCGCTCACGGAATCGGCCGTCACCGCGAAAAAGCGATTTTCGATCCGGTTCTCTCCGACGGTCGCCGCGGGCGCCGGCGGCGACGGAGCGACGTCGGGAATGATCCGATAGACGGCGTATCCGAGGGAAGGGATATTCCGGGCCTGGAACATCATCGCGTTCTTGTCGGGGAGCTGGAATGAGATTTCCGCGCCTGTTTTCTTCTCGACGAGCTTGAACCGGCCGTTCTTACCGGCCAGCTCTTCCGGAAGGGCGATCTTGACCACGTCCGAACGCTCCCACGACAGCGGGTTGAAAACAGCGAGCGAAAAGCCATCGCTCGAAGGGATGTTTTTCGCCAGCGCCAGGAGGCCGCGATTCAGGACGATCTTGGCGATTTCCCGGGCGTTGTAGGCGAACGCGGACTTGACCGCCCACTGGCCGCGGGCGAACTCGGAATCCGGATCGTCGATCGAATTCCATCCGCCCCATGTATGCTCGTCATAGAGCATCATGTTGTCGTAGGCCTCGGCGATCTCGGCGGCGGGAAACTTGAAATCCTTGCTTGTTTTCTTCACCGCGACGGCCCATTTCTCGGCCGACAGGAGCTCATTGTGGGCCAGCCTGTTCACGCCCGTCTCGAAAGCGGTCGAGGCCACGCCGTCCGTCCAGTAGTCCGGCCAGCCGAGTTTGTGGACGGGGATGTCCTTCCCGTATCGCTTTTCCATAGCCTCGAAAAATTCGGTCATGGTCGCCAAGCGCAGCTTGGGATAAGCCCAGCGGTTGTTCCACTCGCGAACACGGTCCGACAGCTCTTTCTTCGGCGGACAGTTGTCCGTGACGTAGCCGCTGATATGGAACGCGATCAGGTCGTAGGGAAAATCGCCCCGCGTCTCCAGCTTCGCCAGATAATCGGCGACCTTCGGAACGCTTTTCTCGAGACCCTCGTGAAGCAGAAGCTCGTAGTTGGCGAACAGATAGTGCTCGCCGTTCCAATGGAGGATCCGGCTTCCGTCCAGAGACTCCCAATAGAAAGGATTGGGCCGGCGGAGGGGCGCCCGCGACCGCGTTTCGTTGATGCCGGTGGTGAAATAGCGGACTCCGATCTGGCTGAAAATCTGGGGAAGCGCCCAGCCGTAGCCGTTGACGTCGTTGTTCATCGCCGCCCGGAGCGGGAAACCGTTCGTCCGGCTGAACTCCGAGGAATAGAGGACCGAGCGGATGAGCTCCTCGTGGGCGTAGCAATCGGAGAGGTTAAGATAGAGGGCCGAGAGTTCAATACGGCCCGCCTTGATCAAGGAGACGAGCTCCCGGACTTTCGCTTCCGGCCGGCTTTTGACGTAGTTCTGAAGCGCCCAGGAAACCTCGATATTCCAGCGGAATTTGGCCTCATCCGGATAGGCGTCGGTCGCACGGCAGAAGTCGATGACCGAGTCCAGATATTCGCAATGATTCTTCGCGACCCGGGTCTGAAGGTCGGTATAACCGATATCGGTGTGAGAATGAGGAAAAAGAAAGACCGTCCACTTTCGCTGCGGAGTCAACACAATTTTCCGGGTGACGGTTTCTTTTTCAGTTTTCAGGATGAATTCCGCTTTGGCCGGTTTCAGGATTTCAGCCAGATAAATCGGGATCGTGGAGGAACCCGCGGCGATCCTGGGCAGCGGGATCAGCAGCTTCTTCGTCGGCAGCACGACTTCGAGCCTTCCGGGAAGCGGGTCGCCCGGATTATCGACAATGAGATCGATCCTTTGCTTGAGCACGCCTTGTTCTTGGACAAAGAGGATGGAAGGACGGACTTCGCAGGCGAGCCTGGGCCCTTCCGCCTTTTGGCCCGAAGCCGGGAATCCGGAAGTGACGAGGATGACGACGGCGGCCGCCGCCGCGACGAGGAGTCTTTTATTCATGGATGATTCTCCTTGAGAACGGCCGGTTGCATTGGAGCGCCTTCCCCGAGCTCTCTTGATAGCGCATTTCGAAAGAAGACACCCGCCTTCGTTAATCTAGCATAGTCCGGTCGCTGCGGGAAACACAAGAGCCCGGATTTCCGGATTGGTAATAAATAAAACCAAGGATGTAGAATATTGGGATTGCGTTCGCTTCGTCCCCGGGCGGTGCCGGAGTCGGACCCGAAGCCCCCATAGCGGAAGGGGGCCGAGGCAGGGAACCGACGGGACTGGTTCCCGGGGGCGGGGAACGATTCCGACACCGCCGAGGGATCTTATATCAAGAGCAGCTTAGCCCCGATTTTGCTTCGGAAGGAGAAAGTTGTTATAAAAGGAAGATACGGTCGGACCCATCTTCTCGATCGGAAAGGATGAGATCATGGATTATTTCGGACGGCAGCGGGCGAAAGTCACTGCCTTTCTGGACGCTTATCTCCGGGAGAAGAAGCGGCGATTCGCCCGGATCAACGACTGGGGTCCCGACGCCATGGACAAGCTTGGGCCATTCACCCAAACAGGCAAAATGCTCCGCAGCGGACTCGTCGCCCTTGGTTCTCAAATCCAGGGATCGAGACCCTCCCGGGCCGCGATCCAGGCCGGCGCCGCGGTTGAGCTGATCCAGGCCGCGCTTCTCATCCACGACGACATCATCGACCGGGACGAAGTCCGCCGCGGCCGCCCCTCTCTCCATTTTCAGTACGGCCTGCAGGGAAAACGTCTGGATGTGAGCGAACCCTCTCATTTCGGGGAAGGAATGGGAATCTGCCTGGCCGACATCGCCTTCTTTTTGGCTTTTGAGCTTCTCTCCACGATTCCCGCCCGGCTTGAGGTCCGCGCCGAAATCCTTTCACTCTGGTCTGACGAACTCTGCCTCGTCGGCCTGGCCCAGATGCAGGATCTCTACTACGGCCAGGCGTTTCCTCCGGTCAAAGCCGCCGATATCACCCGACTTTATCTCTATAAGACCGCCCGCTATTCTTTTTCCCTGCCGCTCCTGACCGGGGCGAAACTGGCCGGCGCACCCCGAAGGGCCCAGGCCGGGCTCGACCGATTGGGAGACATGCTCGGGATTTTGTTCCAGCTCAAGGACGACGACCTCGGGCTCTATGGAAGCGAGAAGGAATTAGGCAAATCGATCGGTTCGGATATTCGCGAATGCAAACAAACGCTCCTCTCCCACCGTCTCTTCCAGAAAGCCCGTCCGGCGGACCGGAAAAGGTTAAGCACCATCTACGGCAACGCCAGGATCACGCCGACCATGGTCGGGGAAGTGAGGGCCATGGCCGAAACCTATGGCGTCCGCCGCGAACTGCAGGCGAAAATGGGTCGGATCCGCGGTCAGGTGCTCGTCCGGATAGAAGCCTTGCCGGCTCCCGAAAAGTGGCGGCGAATCCTTAGAGAACTTGTCGACTTCAGCCTCGACCGGAGGAAGTAAGGGTCGGCGACGGATTTAAGTCGGGCTTATGGCCGCTTGTCGCTTTCCTCGTAAGAAGGCGATCATCTTCGGCACGGCGATCGGTACGACATCGGGCAGCATGTGAGGCATGAGGTTGTCCATCACCTTAGGCATCAATTCGGGCATCTGCTCTTGCATATAGTCCGGCATGGGGATCATCGCCGCGACGCGGTCGAGCATCGTCGGCATGACCTTGGGCATCATTCCCGGCAGAAGCTTCGGGAAGAGGATCGGAAACACCGGCTTCATCAGGGCGAACATCGCTCCTCCGACAGGGCCAAGCTTGCCGATGCCTTTCATCATCCCGCCCATCCCGAGGGGCATGGCTTTGAGCATCTCGGGCCACATCGTATCCATGAGGTCGGCAAAACCCTCCGGGGTCATGAGGGCGATCATCCCCTCGAAGACTTTCCATTGCCGGGACACTTCCGGGCTCGGGTCGGCGAATTTTTTGCCGAGTGATTCGCAGGCGAAGGCGGCCAAGTCGCGGATTTCGATAGGATAATTTTTCTTTTCTTTCGATACGCGCAACTGGAACTGGCAGCAGGGGCAGAGGGCGAGAACCATCTCGGCGTTCACCGCCTTCGCTTCGTCGAGCCGCGTTTTCCCGAGGTCGTGGGCGACAAGCGGGTCCTTGACCAGCGTCAGAACGCTCCCGCAGCAGTGAGCCTCCTCGTGATGATGCGTCATTTCGACAAATTCGACGCCGGGGATCGCCTTGATGACGTCGCGCGGCGCTTCGTAAACGCCCGAAACCCGGCCGATATGGCAGGAATCGTGCCAGGAGACGCGCTTGTGAATCGGATTGGTAAATCTGAATTCTCCGGCTTTAATTTTATCCGAGACGAGTTCGCTGTAATGTTTGGCCGTAATGCCGTACTCGATGCCGAGCTTTTTCGCCCACCCCGGATAGACCTGCCGCCACATCATGTCGCAGGCGGGGCAGCTCGCGACGATGGTATCCGCCCCGGCCGCTTTGACGGCGGCGATATTTTTTTTCATGTTCTCGGCGAAAATCTCCCACTTGCCGGCGACCAGCATCGGTGTGCCGCAGCAGTTCTCGACATTGCCCAGGATGGTGAAATCGACGCCGGCGGCATCGAGGAGAGTCACGGCCGCCTGGCCGATATCGTTTTCCACGTAGGAGACCGTGCATCCGCCGAAATAGACGACTTTGGACTTCTTTCCCGGCCCGTGCTTTTCTTTCAATCCGGCGGGGAACCAGTCGGTCCGGTTCTTCCGGTAGCCGGCCCAGATGTTGCCCTCGGACTTGAGTGCTTCGGCCATCATCTCGAAGGCCGGAAAGGTCATTTTCTTGTCTTCGTGGATAAGCTTGCCGCGGAGAGTCATCCAGCTCGGCTCGATGGGGAGCGAGGCCGAGCAGCGAAGATTGCAGAGCTCGCAGGTCGTGCAGACCATGATCGTATCGACCATCTTCTGGTCCCAATCGGCCCGCCCCTCCATATATTCGCGCAGCCAATACCACTTGCCTCGCGGCGACTGGCTTTCCCAGCCGCGTCCGTAGAACTGATCGCATTCGTCGATGCAGTAGCCGCACTGGGAGCAGGCGTACGCGTACCAGGCGATGTCCCCGGGGATCCCGCGGACCGGTTTTGCGGCGAAGCGTTCACCGACCTGGGTAACGACCGTGTTTCCGAAAGGACGGATCATGGGCTCGAATGCGGTTGCCAGGCTCAAAGCCCGGCTGACGAGGTTAGGACGGACGACCTTTCCCGGATTCAAAATCCTCTTCGGATCGACTTTTTTCCGGAAAGCCTTGAGTCGAAGCGCCCGATCCTCCCCGAGGATTTTTTTGGCCTTCCGGACGAAATACAGGCCGGTCGAATACGGCCGTCCGCCGTGTTTCTCCGCGATCTTGAGGATCGACAGGACGAGCCCATAGACGAAATTGTAGGAGAATTTTCTCTGATCGCTGGGGATGAAGCCGAGGATGACGGCCTCCGGCTTGCCGTTCTGCCCCGTCCGGATGATGACACCCTCCTTGACCACGGGCTGGTTGATTTTCTGCTCGATCTCTTCCATGACTTTGCCCAGGTTTTCGAGCGGAACCACGATCTCGGCCGGGACGAGCGACGGACCGAGCCTTTTCACGATCATCAGCTTGAAGCGGTTCTCCCATTCATGATCGGCGATTGCCTGGCTCAGGACCTCGCCCTGGCAGTCGCGCAGGATTATGGGAAGCTGAGGCAGGATGCGGTCACGGTCAGCGGTCCGGTAAGCGAGGACGGCGATATAAGCCGCGGGAAGGATGACTTTGTGCTCGGCAGGATGACCGAGATGCATCCTCAGCGGAGCCCTGTTCTTCATTTCGGCCATCCGCGGGTTGATGAACACCACGGACCAGAGAGGCAGGTTCCGGGCGATGAGCTCTTGAAAGACGGATGTCAGCTTGTGAGCGTCGGGGCAGGCGATCGCGGTGAGTCCGAGGTCTTCTTTTTTCATGACCTGGACGGTGACCCGGCTGATAATGCCCGTCGTCCCTTCCGCTTCGGAAATGAGCTCCAGGTCCTTCCCGGTAATGTCCTTAATATCGCCGTTTGGAAAAACGACCCGGGCGTTGATGACGTTATCCGCAAACCAGCCATAGGCAAAGGATCCTATGCCCGCGCCTCCCTGGGCCAACCAGCCGCCGACCGACGAGGAAGGATAGCTCGTCGGATAGAGGCGAAGGGTCAGGCCGAGCGGTTGAAGGGCGCGGTCGAGCTGTTCCCATGTTATTCCGGGCTCGACAGTGACGGTCTCGTTTTCGACGTCGACCGAAACAACGCTTTTCATCCTGTAAAAATCGACGACGATGCCCTTCTTGATAGGGATGATGCCGCCGTAGCCTGAAGATCCTTTTCCGCGGGGAACCAGAGGAATCCGGTTTTTCCCGGCCCATAAAACGAGGTCTTTAAGCTCCTCCTCGTTTTCCGGTTGGACGACGGCGTCGGGGACAGTGTCGCCGACAAGGGGCTTGAACAGGCTGGGGACAGCCGAGATGTCGTGTCCATAGAGCACGCGCTCGCCCCGCCTGAAATTCGCTCTCGCTCCGAATTTATCTTCGATCCAACGCCGTTCTCTATCGCCGAATTTTCCCATGATGACTAATTTCCTTTCAAATTCCGGGCCGCGACAGCCGATTCACCCCGAGTTTCCCTGGAATACTTCGTTCTGAAGCGTCGCCCGCCGGATGCGTTCTTCAACAGGATTCACGCCGATGCCCGGCCCGCCCGGGACGCGAATCTGACCGCCTTTCTCGAGGACGATCTCCGGGTCGATGAGGTCCTCTTTCCAGTAGCGGTTGCTGGCCGATAAGTCGTTGGGCAGCTTGAAATTCGGCAGGGCCGCGAGATGGAGGTTGTGCGCCCGGCCGATGCCCGACTCGAGCATCCCCCCGCACCACACCGGGATGTCGTGCGACTGGCAGAAGTCATGGATTTTTTTCGCTTCGGTCATCCCCCCGACCCGGCCGACTTTGATGTTGATGATCCGGCAGCTTCCCATTTCGAAGGCCTGGCGGGCCGTTGTCTCCGAAAGAACGCTCTCGTCGAGACAAAGAGGCGTTCTCATTTCCTTTTGCAGCCGGCTGTGATCCCAGAGGTCATAGGGGGGAAACGGCTGTTCGATCATGAGCAGGCCGTAGCCGTCGAGCTTTTTGAGATGACTTATATCGTCGATGCCGTAGGCGCCGTTGGCATCGACTTGAAGGACGAGATTCGGAAATCTTTTTCGGACGGCCGCGCAGGCCTCGACGTCCCAGCCGGGTTTGATCTTGATTTTCACCCGGGGATAGCCCTCGTCGATAAAAGCGGCGATGCGCTCAAGGAGCTCGGCAATCGAATCCTCGATGCCGCAGCTCACCCCGGCGGGGATCATCGTTTTCGTCCCGCCATAGAGCTTGGACAGCGGCACCCCCGCGGCCTTGGCCTGCAGGTCCCAGAGGGCCAGCTCCAATCCGGCTTTGGCCATGGCGTGTCCCCGGAATTTTTTGGCGGCCCGGTAGAATTCCTCGGGGCCTCCGATTTTTTTCTCAAAGACCATCGGGATCAGAAAATTCTTGAGGATGGTCCAGGCCGTCTCGGTCGTCTCGGAGCTGTAGAGCGGGGCCGCCGAGGCGACGACTTCACCGTAGCCGCAGAGCCCTTCCGAAAGAGCTTTGGTGATGATGAACGTCCGGCCGTATTCGCGGCCGAAGCTCGTCTCGAAAAAATGGACGTAATCCAGCTTGAGGAGGGCGAGTTCGATGCGCTCAATATGCATTTATCCGATCTTTCCTTTCTTCAAGACGTAGAACGACCGGTCGGCGAAGATAAAATCATCGAGGCGGTAGCCTCGGGCGAAGCAGGCCTTGAGAGTTGTCCGGACGGCCTTCTGCCAGCGCCCGACAAGCCCGGAGACCGGACGGAGATCGCGGATGTTCTTCGGCAGCTCGACCAAAAGGCGCATGTCCTCCGCGGCGATATTCGGCCGGCCGGGAACGATCAGCGGATATATCCCGCCGGGCTTTTGCTCCAAGGCTTTGGCGATCTTCGTCGGATCCGGCGTTTTTTCCTCGCCCTTCATTCTCCGCTCGACTCTCGGAGACGAAATCCACCACTCAAGGAGGAGCCGGTCTGTCGGGACGTCGGAATCCTGGGCGAGCGCGGGCGTGCAGCCGTAGAAATTGTCGAGATAGGTCCGCCCGACGGCGCCGAGGGCGCGAAGATTCAAATTGGCGTTGCGGGCCAGCAACGGATCGAATGTCCAGGTGAGCAGGCGATAACCTCTCTTGAGCGCCTCGCCCCACTGCCCCCATTTGAGCTTCTTGCCGAGGCCATAGCCCTGGTATTCGCCCAGGACGGCAAGGTGGTGGGAGTGTTGGCACGAGATCCCGTTGAAGACCGCCGGGAATGAATAGACATAGCCGGTCAAGACTTTTCCGACAAAAGCGCCGAGAAGGATAGCCCCCGTCTGGACGGAAACGCAGAACTGGTGGATGGGGGTGATGTCGAGATCGGCGTGCTGCCAGACGCGCCGCTGGATCGCGACGCAGCCTTCATAATCCTTCGCGTCCTGGAGCGGGCGGATGGCGACCCTATCCACGGAGCTTGATTCCCTTCCGGTGGGCGATTCTTTGGTAGACGGCGATGATCCGGCAGGCCATCGACTCGGACGAAAATTTTTCGTGGACCACTTTGTAACCCTTCTCCCCGAGGCGGAGGGCCAGCGCCCGGTCGTCATGAAGGCGGATAAGAGCCTCGGCCAGCGCTTCGGGGTTGCGCGGGGGGACGAGGATCCCGGTCTCGTTGTGGACGACCACTTCGGGAATCCCCCCGACATCGGTCGCGACGACCGGAAGGCGGCTGGCCATGGCGTCCAGGATCGACGTCCCCAGCCCTTCGAGATAGGAGGAAAGGACGAAAGCGTCGAGGGAGGCTAAGATCCGCGGCACGTCTTCCCGGAAGCCGAGGAAAAAGACGAGGTCATGGACCTGCAGGCCGCGGGCCTGCTGGTCCAATTCGTATTCGAGCGATCCCTTTCCGACGATGATGATTTTGACCTTGGGCGCGCGCCGCTTGATGATGCTCGCCGCCTCGATGAGATATTTGTGTCCTTTGTGGTCTTCGAGCGCGGCGACGATCCCGGCTAGAAAATCGTCCGGCGCAAACCCGAACTCGTTCCGCAGGAAATCCTTCGACAGTCTGCCCTCGAACGGCGAAAAGTCGATTCCCGAGGGGACAACCTCGATCACGCCGGGCTTTATGCCGCCTTTGACGAGGACATTCCTGACTCCCTGGGAAATGGCGATGATGGCATCCACGTCCCGGGTGTATTTTTTCCGCGAGAAGACGTTGGTTTTCAGCGGAAAATCCACCCGGCGGGAGATGATCCGAATGGGAACGTGCGCCCAGCGGCAGGCCAATCCGCCGACCGATACCGCGTGAGCGTCATGAAAATGGGCGAGAAGACAACCTTCCTTTTTCATCGCCCGCGACAAGCGGAACGCGGCGCCGACGCTCATCTCGGTTTTCATCGAAAGCGGCAGAACGGGGAGACCCTCGGCCGCGGCCTTTTCGTGGAGGGGGCTTCCGGGTTGAACGACGAACTTGAACCTGTAACCGGCTTTCCGAAGTTCCCGGGCAAGATAGAGAGACTGCCGCTGCCCTCCCCGCCATTCCCGCCCGGCGTCAATCTGGAATAGGCTCAATCCGCTCTCCTTTTTTCCAGATCTCGCGGAGCTTCGCGTACCGGATAAAAATGGCGTAGCCGTTGAGGACGGAAATAACGAGCCCGGCGAAACCGTCCAGAAATCCGAGCTTAAGGATGTAGGACTTCAGAAAACGAGCCCCGGGCAAGGTGACGAGGTGATACCAGCGGCACTTTTTCCTCTTGGCATAGAGTTTCTTCGCGCCCAGGTCGGAAAAAAGGTTGATCCGGGCGACGTGATCGCTGATATTCCGGTAGGTGAAATGAAGGATCGGCCTCTGGAGATTCTTGATCGCGCCGGCGACGACGAGCTTCTCATGAACATGGGCCGATTCCCAATGGGCGCCGTCTTTGTGGAAAAGCCGGACACGGCGGTCCGGGTACCATCCGGAATGACGGATCCAGCGGCCCAGATATCTGACCTTCCGGGGCAGCGAGAAACCGGCGCACTCGGGTTCTTTCTCTTTCAGAGCGCAGAGTTCCTCGCGCAGCTCGGGAGAAAGGCGCTCGTCCGCGTCGAGCGAAAGGATCCAGGGATGGGAGGCATGGCTGTTCCCGAAATTCTTTTGATCGCCGAAATTCGTCCAGGTCCGCTCGAAAACAAGGTCTGTGTACTTGCGGGCGATCTTTGCGGTTTTGTCCGAGCTATGGCTGTCGACGACGATAATTTCGGACGCAATGCCCTCAAGGCTTTGGAGGGCGGGTTCGATGTTCTCTTCCTCGTTGAAGGTGATCAGGACCGCAGAGATCTTCACCCGGCCATCTTAACACAGAAAAAAACGCAGAGACAATAGCGGCCAATTCCGGGACATGAACCAAATCTCCGGATTTTGGTATTGTGTCCGGGGAATTCTCTCTCGGATTTTATTCGCCGATTTTGATCTTCCGCTTTTCGAGGCTGGAGGCCGTGGCCTGCTCGAGCCGGTCGACGGACAGAATGTAATCGATCTTCGCCTTGACCTCCATCGAGCGGGCGTTGGTCAGCTTCTCCTGGAATTCGAGGACGAAATAATTCGTCGAGAGTCCGACCTTGAGCTTTTTCTCCTCGGCGTCGAGGCTTTTCTCCGCCAGATCGCGCGCAACGCGATAGGCCTCGACTTTTTTGGCGTTCGTTTCGATCATCCGGACGGCATCGCTGACATCGAGAACCACCTGCTGCTCCAGATTTTTAATCCTGACCTGGCTCTGGGTGAGATCGGCCCGGGCATAGGTGACATCGGCCTTTGTCGTGAAATTGCTTAAGGGAATCGAAAGGGTCAAGCCGACGTTCCAATTCTTGTAGGCCATTTTGAAAACGTCGCGGAACGAATCGCCGGGGTTGCCCTTGACCGTGCCGATGGGTTGGCTGAAGAAATTGTCATCGAGATAGATCAACCGGTCTCCCGAAATTCCGGGGCTCCAGTAGGACAGCTGGAGGTCGAGTCCGGGCAGGGTTTGGTTTCGGGCGACGGCCAGGTTGAGCTCCTTCGACTCCAGGCTTTTTTTCAGGATCTTGAGGTCGGGACGCCGGTCCAAGGCTTCTTTGAGGGCTTGATCGAGGACCACAGCCGTCTCTTTGAACACCGGTTTGTCCATCGGGCTTATCGTCTTGAGCCGGGGATCTCCTTCGGCGGCCAGGTTAATGAACGCCTTGAGGACTTCCTCGCTCCGGGTGATAAGGGATTCGGCCTGGATGAGGTCCGCCACCCTCTGGGCGACGACGGACTCGGCGGTGAGAATCTCGATCGGAGCCAGCTGGCCGAACTCGACTTCCTTCTTATTTTTGGCCAGGAGGTCGCGGCCGAGCTGGAGCGACTGCTTCTTCACCTCGAAATTTTCGATGGCATAAACGTAGTTCCAATAGGCTTCCTGGACGAAATAGATCGTGTCAATCAGCGCGTTTTGAAGCTGGAGCTCGGAAACATCCAGATTATTCTCGGCGAGAAGAACCTGGCGGCGGGTGACCTTGGAACCGAAATTCTTGAGGAGAGGCTGGGTAAAATCGAAGCGGAGGGTGCTGCCGTAACGCGGATTGATGAGCTGGAAAGCCTGGTTCGTGTTCGACTTGTAGCTTTGAAGAGATACGGAAAAATTGCCTCCCGTGGGGATGGTCTCGATGAACGAGACGCCGTAGTCGAAAAGCTTGCTGATACTCGTCCCTGCCCCCTGGATCCACCAGTACGAGGGCGTCTCCTGGCGATTGTTGCCGTAGCTGAACTCGAACCGCGGAACGAACAATTCCCGGGCTTTGGTCACGGAAATGCCGGCCAATTCGGGATTCATTTGCTCGATGGCCACGTTCAAATTGTTTTTCAAGGCCTTGGCGATGCAGTCTTCGAGGCTGAGATTCAACGCCTGCTTTTCCTGAGCTAGGGCGGGCGTTCCCAGAAGCCCCGCGGCGGCCAAGACAACAATGATGAGATTTTTCGTCTTCATGTCCGTCCTCCCGAAGGAAAATCCTTCGTGTTAGTCAAGCAGTTTACCAGATTGCCGGAACAAAAAAAACCGGAAACATTCCTCTACTCCATTATATTACGGAAATTCGGGCATTGGGTTTCCTATTGTCCTTCGACGGGGGGAACCGACGGGACTGGTTCCTAGGGCCGTGAGAGATTCCAGCACCGAGTTGAAGCCGACCCTCCGAGTTGACAACCGCTTGGAAGTGGACTAATAGTCTGAACGATGTCCCATCTCTCCAAATTCCTCCGATTCGCCTTCTTTTTTCTTGGTTCGTCCTGCGTTGCGGTTTTTATTCAATTCCGGCGGCAGGTCTCGTCCTTCACCTTTTCCCGGCATTCGTTTGTTTTCGAGCCGGGTTCGTGGGCCATTCATACCGTTTTGATACTCGTCGTCCTCTTCGGGCTGTGGGCCGTTTTTTCTACGATTCTGACCAAGACTTTTCGCCTCTCCTATCATGAAGCGCTGAAACACGACTTCCAGACATATCTTCCGCTTTTTTTCTTCGGAATGGCGCCGCTGGCTCTTATCCATTACCTGACCTTCGATGATTTGGAACAGCGCCTGGCGCTTTTAAGCGCGGCGGTCGTCTTCGCTTTGATCTACCTTAAAACGCTCAAAACCGCTGATCTCGCCCGGCAAAAACCGGCGCCTCGATCTTCCTGGACGGGAAGGTTTTTCGCCTTATCCGAACGCCGGCAGGTCCTCCTCCTTTTTATCGCCGCCCTTGTCCTTTTCAATGCGGGAACGCTCGCAATGATTTCCAGGGGCGCCTCGTTTTCGGGCGACGAGCCCCACTATCTCCTGATCACGCACAGCCTCCTCCACGACGGCGATATCGACCTCGCCGATAACTATGGGCGCGAGGACTATGCGCGTTTTCTGCCTCCGGGGGCTACCGTCCGGGCCCACACTGTCCCGGGCAAAGCTCCGGGAAGCCGGCTTTCTTTTCATTCGCCCGGAATTTCGGTCCTCCTCCTCCCCTTCTACGCGGTAGGAGATTTGTTCGGAAGAAACGCTCTCGCCTTTCTTCTCCGCTTCGGGATGAGTCTCTTCGGAGCCTTGTTCGGCATCCAGATATATCTCTATGCACGGCGGGAATGGTCGAACGAGAAGCTCGCCCTGGCCCTCTGGTTTCTTGCGAGCTTCACCGCCCCCGTCTATTTCTATGCAATCCATGTTTATCCGGAAATCGTCGTCTCCCTCTTCGCCTTGATCGTGTTTCGCTGGCTTCGATTTTCGGTCAAGCTCTCAACGCTCAAGCTGCTGGCGATGGGATTACTCCTGTCCTCGTTCCTCTGGTTTCACGCCCTGAAATATATCTTCATCCTTGTCCCCTTGGCTCTTTACGCTCTATGGGTTCTCATCAGGAAACGGCGCCATTTCCGCGGGGCCGCCATTTTTCTTCTGCCGCTCGTCATCAACGCCGTTTTTTATTTCGTTTTCCAGTATTCCCTCTACGGATCGCTGAATCCGACCTCTGTTTCATGGCAGGGCGCCATGGACAGTCAGCAGACCCTCGGCTTCGTCAAGAATCTGCTGACGGGCATCCCCTTCCGCTTCCGCATCGATACGTTGTTGGGATATTTCCTCGACCAGCGGGACGGCCTTTTATTCTATGCGCCGATCTATTTTTTCGCCTTCCTCGGGCTCCTCGAATTCGCCAGGCGCCGCAAAAAAGATTTTTGGCTCCTGGCATTCATCGCCGCGCCCTACGTCCTCGTTTCAGCCTTTCTCACCCAAAGGACCGGTTATGCGCCCCAAGCCCGTCCCCTCGTCGCCGTGCAGTGGGCCGTGGTGATTCTCCTCGGCTATTTCCTCGCGGCGAACAGGAAAAAGATCTTCGGTTCTATGCTCAATTTCGCCGCGGGGCTCAGCTTGGTTTTTGTCGGTTTATTGTGCTGGCATCCATTCGCCCTCTATCAGGAGACGACAGTCGGCACGACCGAGCGCGGCGGGGAGCTTTTTTACCGCCTCAGCCATCTTCATTTTTATCTTCCGACGATCCTCCCATCGTTCATTAAAATCGACGAATGGCGATGGTGGCCGAATTTCGTCTGGCCGGCGATCGTCTTGCTGTTCATTGTCGCCTATAAGCTCGCTCGACCGCGCGCCCTCTCCCTGAAATTCCGGCATCATCAGATTCTCACGTCGCTCGGCCTGCTCTTCTTTTTCGCCTGGTTCGTTTTCTATCCCCGCGAATTCCTTGTCCGGCCGCTCAAGGTCGTCTATCCCTCCGGCGACAAAGTCATGTTTTACAGCCTTTCGCGGGTCGCCCGGATGAGCGACCCCGGCCGTTTTTCTCTTCTCGAGGATAACCGCGACTATCTCTTTTATTTTGCGGCCTGGAAAGGAATAGACCAGCTTAATGTGGACTTCGGGTCGGATTATGGCGATTACGCCCTCGGCCTCGCTTTTTTTGACGAACCCGTATTCAAAACGGAGACGCGGCGGGAAGTGAAAACTCGCTTTATCGATACCCCTCCCG
>Ga0315286_10001531_pt1 | contig 20947 bp, 23 predicted proteins | sample YL17G10_0_MG_FD_205038 | JGI IMG/M metagenome (GOLD analysis project Ga0315286, IMG submission 205038) | Sediment microbial communities from Yellowstone Lake, YNP, Wyoming, USA - YL17G10_0 | ecosystem: Environmental > Aquatic > Freshwater > Lake > Sediment | place: USA: Wyoming | collected... | reverse complement strand
CTCCAGCCGTTCGAGTTCCGTCTGCTGGTCCTTCGTCGTGCGTTCCGCCCTCTTCGAGAAGACGTCCGGTGCAGACTCGAACAGGCGTTTCTTCCAGTTCATGATCGAGTTGACATTCACATGATACCGCTCGGCTAATTCCGAGAGCGGAACATCGTTCTCCAAATGGTCCCTGAGTATCTCAACTTTCTTCACAGCAGGAATCTGACGTTGCATGGCGTCCTCCAATTGAAAATGGTTTCCTAAATGTATTCCTATCCGTGTCCATTTTCAACTGAAGCATAACAGTCGCACCATAGTATCATTGACACCATTTTATGTCATACCCATTACTCGTGATGAAACCTATCGTCTAAAAATTGGTGCCGGTATTGATTTCCTCTTCAATGCAGAATTGAACTTTGATCTAAGTCAGATATCCGGCGGCATCAAGGATGATTGGAAATATGATAGTGCTTTTGGCGAACACGTAAGTTTGATTGTTGAAACAGATATACAACCAAGGCTTTCCATCAGTGCTGGAGCACGATGGCAAAACGCCAAATATGCTTTTAGCACGGGGGGCAATTCCTTTCCAATTACTGGTGATCTGAGAGATCCGAACGGGTCTGGAATAGACATCCTCTTGGGGGTTTGTTATCATTTTGATTGGATAGATTAAAGAGCTTGTGCCCAATTGCATTTACGGTTATTCCAGACAAGAGAAGCAATGCCAAATAACATCTTAAGAAAGGAATCCCGCTTCCTTCCGCTGTAAGGCAGCGGGATGTCCCTGAGGCTATGCGTTATCTTGAAAAACGACGCGCCCGGGGACAAGTCGTCATCGCTGTTTGAATGTGTTTACAAATGTTCTTTCACTTATTTCCCGATCATAGACCGAGATCCCATTGAAAACATAGATACGGGAGGACATCATGCGTACTCTGGCGTTCGTGATCACGGTGTTTGTGTGTGTGGAAAATACGGCAGCACAGGAAGAAACACTTTTCAAAGGGGATGTCGAATCGAGCGGATTCGGTGGCCCGGTAGTCAAATTCACGTCCGTCCACAATCAGAATGCACTCATGGTTGGCGGACGCGGAGGCTGGATCATCAACCACTCGTTCATTATCGGAGGAGGGGGATATGGCGTGGTAACCGAAGTCGATGCGCCGGCAGGAGTGCTACCCCTGGAGGGTCCATTGGATATCGAATTCGGGTACGGAGGCCTGGAATTGGAATATGTTATTGACCCCAAGTCCCTGGGACATTTTAGCATATACACTCTCATCGGTGGAGGGGCGACCAATTACGTCAAAGATGTCGGTCCTGTTTCTCGAAGCAACCAGCAGACGGGTGAAACTGGTTTCTTCTTCGTCCTGGAGCCCGCTGTGAATGCCGAACTGAATGTCACGAAATGGTTCCGCCTCAATGCCGGGGTGTCGTATCGTTTCGTCACGGGAGTCAGCCAGGTGGGGCTGAAAGACCAGGATTTCACCGGTTTGACTGCGACACTGACATTCAAGTTTGGTTCATTCTGAAAAGAGATTTATTCTGGGATAGCCAAGGTGACTGCCTGGCGTCGTCGATAAGGAATTGCGCTTCATAAGCAACGTGGTATCCGACTGTTGGGATTGCGCATACACGGCGCAAGCGGGAAGGCTGAACAGAATACGCCATGCTCAAGAGATAATACCTCCTCACACGGTTGCGGTTGGCTTCGGGAATTGAGAAATTACAGGTGAAGTCATGAACTTTGTTTCAATGTTGATTACCTGAGGACCCATGAAACGATTACTTGTACTCGCTGCGTTCCTCTTTGCATGTCACGCACCGGCACTGGCCGTTGAATCTCTACGTGCTCCGTTCGACGATGGCGTTGTCCAGGATACGACGGTCAAAAAGAAAGTCCTCAAGGCGGTCTCGACGCACGTCCTGAAGCTTACAAAGAACCGGAGCAAGCCTCTGGTCATCAAAGACGGCAAAAAGAGGCGTAGATTCATCGTCCGCGAATTCCTTGATTCGGTTTCCTTGAACAAGAATGTCTATACGGCTCAGGTTGATGTCGATGAATACGACCATAAGATCCCCCGGATTCTCTTCGTTGATGTCAAATTCTCGAAGGGAGCCTACAAAGTGGGGAGCATCAGGATCGGGCCAAATCATTGGCGTAAGGAATAGACGGTCCAGAAGACGAGAATCCTCATCGACCCGAGTTATCGCCGAGGGGTTTTCGTTCAACCTCATTGAGGTAGCCAGCAAGAAGACATCTATCTTGGTCGGGCGACAGATTTGTTCTTTCTTTGCTTTCGTGCAGTGCGGTCTCACAACGTTTCTTGAAACAGAAAACAAGGTGACTCGATGCTGCTGGTACCGTACAAAATGGAGACGACGTTCACGCGAATCCCATTCGCAAATGCGGCTCTTATTGTTGTAACATCGATCATTTTCTTCCTCCCCTTCACGAGCATCGTTTCAATCGATGATCTTGAACCTCTCGTCTTGCGGGATTGGGATCTGAGCCAACTGCTCGGCAGTGCGTTTCTCCACGGAGGGTTCTTTCATCTCCTCGGCAACATGCTCTTTCTGTGGATCTTTGGCAATGCAGTCTGTGGCGCCGTCGGAAATGTCGCCTACCCCTTTGTGTACTGTGGCCTGGCAATCGTGGCGGGAGCAACGCATTTGCTCATGAGCGGACAACCAGCGGTCGGTGCAAGCGGCGCCATCAACGGGATCGTCGGCATGACGCTCGTGTTCTTCCCCAGGAACCGGATCCATGTCTTCTACTGGTTCGCGATTCCGTTTTTGTGGCTCATACGGACCGGAAAGTTCGAGACAAAGGTCATCTGGATGATACTGTATTGGCTGGCTTTTGATATCCTCGGCATTGTCCTCGGCAGCGAAGGGATTGGTTACTGGGCACACATCGGCGGATTTGCGTTCGGCGTTGCAGCAGGATTGATTTTGCTGCAGGTGCAGGCGGCCGACACCTACACTGTTTCTCTCCTGGACGTCCTCACAGGCAAGGCATCAGAGCCTGCCGCACTCCCTGCCGCGGAGTTGGAGATGCTCGGTCATACCCAGATGGTGCCGACCGTGTTGGATGTTCCGTTGTTGGACGAACAAGAAAAACCAGTTCCTAAGAAGACGCCAATCGCTCAACCGCCGAAGATCCCTCCTCATCCGGAGATTCATCTCTTACGATCTGTGGACAATGGAAACACCGTGACCTGTTACTTTGTCAACAAAGGGGCCGGGATGAAGAATCTCCAGTTGAAAGTGCCGCAAGGTGTAACGACGCAAATGAATCCGAAAACGGAGTTGCATCCCTTTGAATCCGGATGGATTCGTTTCTCCACTGTCGACAAGAGCACGATTGACAGCATTGAATTCATACTGGCATACAAAACTGCGTTGGATGAACTGAAAAAGATGCGCTTTCGGTTTGTCCCGTCCGCAAACACATTGACGCTGGTTTCAGCACAACAACTCAATTAGGTGATCGTGGTATAGGAGATGAAACTGAGAATTCAAATTGGACTTCTCCTGGTTGGCCTTTTAGCCTGCAAAGAGCAGACCACTCAACCCGGCTGGGCAGACCCATACGAGCGGTGGCGCTCGCTCAACCTCCATAATTACACCATCGATCAGATTCGCATGTGCTTCTGTCCCGATGCTGGACAAGTCATGCGTCTAACCGTTCGCTCCGACACGATTGCACTCGTTGTGAGACTCTCTGATAGCTCCAAGACCCCCTATCCGATGTCTACCTTCTTCTTGACTGTTGATTCGTTGTTTTCGATCATTCGCAATCCAAACTCGGATTCACTCGGGGTTGAGTACAACGCCGAATATGGTTACCCGGAAAAACTCGACATCAATCCGCAACTGCATCCGGTGGATGGCGGCGTTCTGTATCTGACGTCGAACTTGCGAATCCTGTAACGCACGGAGTGCTTCACGATACCAAATCATTTTCGCAAGGAATGGATTCGAGGCAACATAGTGTCAGGACTTATGCATCCCTCCTATTGTTTCAACGGACGTCCCAACACTGAACCAATAGTCCTGGCAACATTCGTGTCTTCGCTTCGGGAGGCCCGCTATTGCGGTCGGCGAGCGGGCATTGACGACAATATCAAGTAGCGGATGAGGAGAAATCATGGCAACGCCGAACATAGGTCCCAATCCATTTACACCCCGTTCCGGACAGGAACCGAAGGTGTTTCTCGGAAGAGAGAAGGAACTTGAAATTTTTCTGAAGCATCTGGGGAAAACAAGAACAAAACGGTATGATCATTTCGTTGTTGTCGGCGGGTGGGGAACCGGAAAAACGACACTTCTCAAGGAGTTCCGCAAGGCTGCGCATGCTCGACGCGTGATTACATCCTTCGTAGGCGTCCACGAGTTCAAGCCCGGCGACCTTCTTGGACCAGTCATCCAACTGCTTACCCACATTCCTCGTAACCTGCCGATCAAGTTTGATCGCATGAAACGGTTCTCCAAATACCTTCAGGGAGTCGGCGTAACATTGCCAGTGATCGGAGGAGGAATTGAGATCGGCGTGAAGAAACGTTTCGATGGTGACCCGCAGGAGTTGCTGCTCGAAGGTCTTGTTCAACTGTGGCACGAACTAAAATCAGAGACTGATGCGTTGGTCGTATTTCTTGACGATGTCCAGCATTACGAAGCCATACCCGAGGTGCTGGGCGTTCTGAAAAACGTTCTCAGCGATGACGACCTTCTTAAGAAAGCCGGATACCTCTTTGTCCTAGCTGCCACGGAAGAAGGGTGGTCGAGCTTCCTACGCAAGAATCATCCCATTGGCCGGTACTTTATTCCCATTCTGAAGATATATCCACTCTTGAAGGGGGATTCGCTGCGGATCATCGAGGCCACGCTCGATGGCTCAGGCGTCACTTTTACGAATGAAGTACAGGAAGCTGTCTTTGATTACACCGAGGGACATCCGTTTCAGATGCAGATCCTCTGCTCCTACTTATATGAAAATCAAATGAAGGGAAATGTCGGGCGTGACCAGCTGGACAGTGCGCTCTCGCAAACGCTTGATGAGCTCGGACCAATTATTCTCGATCCTATCTATTCCACGGCAAGTGAACAAGAACGATCAACCCTCCGTGTGATGTCGGTAGAGTACAAGGTGTACTCATTCGACGACATCTTGAGACAGACCCGGAAGCAGAGGATGCAAATCGGCAAGGGGACACTTGCAGCGGCAGTAGCACGGTTGAGTGAAAAAGGTCTCCTTCGCAAGATGGAAAGAGGAAAGTATCGTCTCGTGAATAGATTGTTCAATGAATTTGTTGCAAGACAGTGATTGCAGAGTTTGCAGAATGGAGCCCGTTTTGCAAACTCTGCAAACTTCGACCGGAGCCAATGAATGGCGAGTTCGGCTCACATCGAGAGTTCTAACGACCGCGGTAATGGAGTAATGTAGGTCTAACGAACCTATCGCCAACAACCGTGAAAGGTCCCCGCCATGATTCTCGCTCTCTTACTTTCGTTTCAATGGCCAAACGTTCTCCTTGTCTTTGTCTCTCTCGCCGTCCTCGTTTCACTCTTGAGGATCATCAATCTCAAAGACACCCGATGGATCGTGAGCTTCTTCGGCACGATCGTGATCGCCGTACTGGCGTTCTATCAGATCGTCGCCCGCAATACTGCTCTCGAACAATTGCGTGAAAATGAGGCGCTCATCGAAACGATGAAGCAAGACTACGAAAAGCTTAAATCCGAGACCGTTTCTGCCCGAACGGCGTACGATGACACAAAGAGACAGACCGACCTCTCCCGCGGAGAACTCGATATTCTGAGGAAGAAAGTCAACGCGGAATTCGACAGGACCACGACAGAAATCAAACGAATCTATTCCGGCATTTCGGACGAAGATCTCGACCGCCGATTCAACGAAGCCGTGCGAAGATCGCGGAATAATCTCCAAAAGAATGTCTTCCACTGAGCGGAGTAGCTCATGAAAACGATGCTTATGGTAATTTCCCTTGTCCTCGGGTCCACCGTACCGTGCCCGGGACAAACGATGGTGCTTCAAAGGGGGAGCGAGAAGTTCCCCGTCCGTGAACTTCCGGACGGCGGCAGAAGTGTCGTCCTGGATGGAAGGACATACTTTCTGGTGGCAAAAGAGGACCTCGCCGCCCTTTCCGCTGAAGCCGAAGTTTTGCGGGCACTCGTTACCAAGAACGACACCCTCTTCGCCAAACACGATGCCCTTCTCTCGCATTATGCCCGGTTTGAGGAATCTGCCGAGACTTTGGTGAGGAAGCAGGAATCGCAAATCGAACAGGCAGAATCAATCAACAAGGCCTACAACGAGCTCTATAATGAGCTGAAACGAATTGCGGGTATGTCTCCGTGGTCAATCACGGGTGGCATCGGTGTCCAGACCTTCGATACCGATGCAAGAATCATGGGAGCACTCGGGTTTGGATATCAACATTGGACAGCCCAGTATCAATTCGCGCAAAACTACAACGGTGTTCTTGTTGGATTCAGATTGGCGTTGTAACCAAGTTCTCGATGAACACCCCCCTATGCGAAGTGCCATTCATCCATTTCCTTGTCTGGACAGTCCATAGCCATCTTCTTCGCAATAGTCCTCGAAATCGTCGGCCGTGCGCGGGCAGTTTGAATCACCCTCCACCAATGGATTTGATGCCACCTTCGATCCCTCTCATGATGGGATGGTCCGGGAATCGTATTGAGAGGGGTTGCATTAACACATCTATTTCGACATCTTTCCAAAAGTCACTCCAGGAGAAAAACGCCCAATGATCACAGAAGAATTGAAGATCGGATCGATGGCACCCGCATTTTCCAATTTGCCCGGGACGGACGGCACACGATATTCCCTCTCCACATTCGCGGACAAGAAAATCGTTGTGATCGTGTTTTCCTGCAATCATTGTCCCTATGTGCAGGCGTACGAGGGCCGCATGATTGCCTTCCAGCGCGATTATGCACAAAAGAGTGTTCAGCTTATCGCCATCAATTCGAATGAAACCGTTCACTATCCCGAGGACAATTTTGACGAAATGGTGAAACGGGCAAAGACCCAGGGATACAATTTCCCGTATCTGCGCGATGATGACCAGTCCGTCGCCGCCTCGTATGGCGCGACGCACACTCCGCAGTTTTTCGTTTTCGACGAAGAACGAACGCTTCGCTACCGCGGCAAACTGGACGACAACTACAAGAACCCGTCGGACGTCAAGGTCAACTATCTCCGCAATGCTGTCGATGCGATACTCACGGGGAAGGATGTTGCAGAACAGGAAACGTACTCCATCGGATGCACCATTAAGTGGCAGACGTAACGGAGACGAATGGTCATTCCATCCAACAACAAATCTATGCAGGAACTGCTCGCGAAAATCGGGATGCGGTTTGAGGCTGCGTATGTCATTCTCGCAGTCCTGCTGTTCTCCAGTGTGTCTCTCATCCCGAGACCAGCTCATCCATACGTCGCTATCGTGGTTGCGTTGCTCTTCGGCTGGGCGTTCATCTATCGGCAGATCATGACGAGCCATATTCTGCTCCTGGCATTCCCCTGTTTCCTCTTTTCAAATCTCTGGCCTTCGGGCACACCATTTTTCTTGCTTGTACCAATGCTCGTGTATGTGGCCGTGACGCGGGGAATCCCGCGACTACGGCGTTCTCTCCATTGGCTGCGCGGGGGGACATGGAATAGTACCGTCGTGTGGCTCGTCCTTGCAACGGTTGTGGTTTCGTCAGTCGCACTCTATGCATGGTACATTCTTCTCCGCCCCAGCCTGGCGGAGTGGCGAAACATCGTTCCGACGCAGAATCGTGTCATGATGGTCCTCGCCGGCGTAGGATTCGCGATCACGAACGCGGCCATTGAAGAGTCGATCTATCGCGGTATCGTCATGAACGCGCTCGATGCGGTTTTGGGCCGGGGAACTCTGAGCCTTGTCATCCAATCGGTCTCATTTGGCATGGCTCATGTGTACGGCATACCGAGCGGCTGGATTGAAGTCGCGATGGCCTCCGGGTATGGACTCATGCTTGGTCTGGTTCAGCGTCATTCGAACGGATTGCTTGCGCCATTTTTCGCACATGTGGCCGCCGATCTGGTCGTATTCGTCATGGTAGCATCTTGGCTCTAGGTCCCCCTCGGGTCCAGGGTATGCACTCATTATTAGAGAAAGAAATTCGTATGACTCTTTCGGAAAGAAAGCTTCTGCGCCTTGCTGTATTCCTCTTCGCGTTCGTTCTTGTGACAGCCTCGGTTACACAAGCACAATTCAATCCAGACTCGGTCTACGCAAAGAGCGAAGTCATGATTCCCATGAGGGATGGCGTACGACTGAACACATCCATTTTCGTTCCCAGGAATCAGCAAGGAAACCTTCCCTTCGTGATGCTGCGTACTCCTTATGGCATCAAATCGTCTCCGCCGTTCCAGTTGCGCGGATACCTTGGCGACATGGCAGAGGAAGGGTACTTGTTCGTGTTCCAGGATATTCGCGGACGTTATGTCGACAACATCTTCAAAGCAAAGGCGTCCGACTACCAACCGGCGACACAACGGATCTACCGGACAAAAGGATTTCCTTCGCATATCAACCTTCCCATGGCAACGGAATAGGAATAACGGGCAATTGCTCCGATAGGATAACTCGCATGAAATCGCAGGACTACACCATTCTCATCGCCAATGCTGTCTTTGAATTGATCATGGGGCTTGTCTCCATCGCCTTTCCTGAGGTGTTAGTTCAGATTCTCTACCCGTCCGATCGAATGCTCTATCGATCGTTGGGCGTAGGCTGCATTGCCATGAGCGGCCTCAGTATTTTGATGATGAGGTTTTCGGAATCGCAGGGATTGCGTGAGGCGGGATGCTACGTGCTTCTGTACTATCACGCGGGATTGGCGATCTCCAATGCCATGGACCCGATGGGCATATCCACTTCGATGCTTATCGCCAGTCCCCACGGCCTCTTCACAATAGCGTTCATAGCGATGATCATAGGGATACGCCGAAAGAATCGGAACTCTTGATGAAAGAACTCATCGACATCACCAATGCGTTCGCTGAGATTCTTCGGAATGGCACCCCGGCTGCCCTCGCAACGGTGGTTCGTGTGAGCGGATCATCGTACCGGCGTCCGGGCGCCCGCATGCTCTTCACAGATCATGGTCGTGTTGCAGGCCTCATCAATGCCGCATGCATGGAGTCTGACCTGTTTGAGAAAGCCAAACAGATCGCCCGCAGCGGAACGCCGATGCTTATTTCGTATGACACGACTTCACCCGACGATATCGTTCTCGGGCTCGGACTGGGGTGTAATGGATTTGTGGAGATACTCATCGAGCCGGCCACGACGGAGTCGATGGAGAAGAAAATGAATTGGCTCCGGGGATGTATTCATGCAGAGCATACCTCGCTTCTGACAACCGTCATACGGGCTTCCGAATCAACCGGCCTCCGCCTTGGAGACTTTCTTGGCCTGGATCATTTCTGGAATTTAACAGGTACTCTCCCCGAGTCAATCCTTTCGCCAAGGATTCGTACTGAATTCGCTGAACTCCTGGAAAGCAGGGGCTTATCGACCAAGATCATTCCCCTTGAAGAGGGACGCGCTGAATTGTTCACGGAAATCATTCAAGCACCGGTGCCTCTTGTCGTATTTGGCGCCGGATCCGATGCGATTCCCCTGGTCGAGTCTGCCAAGAGGCTTGGCTGGCGCGTGACAATCGTCGACCACCGCCCTGCGAAGGCGACAAAGCAGGATTTCCCATTGGCGGATTCCGTGCTCCTTGTACATCCGGAGGAACTCCGCCAGCATCTGACGCTTCATCATCGCCACGTCGCAGTGGTCATGACACACAATTTCAATATCGACGCGAAATTGCTGCGAATATTGTTGGAGTCACCAGTCCGATACGTCGGTGTCTTAGGACCCAGAAGCAAACTCGACATGTTGCTCCAGAGTCTTAAGCATGAGGGATTCGAGCCATCGGATCACCAGCTTGCCCGACTTCATGGTCCCATCGGACTCGATATCGGGGCGGAGAGTCCCGAAGAGATCGCATTTTCGATTGTCACAGAAATCAAGGCCGTGCTGGAGGGACGCTCTGGCGGCTTTTTGAGAGACCGCGTTGGCGCTATTCACTAGCCCGAAAAACCGCAATCGATCATCTCGTATGACAACTCCTCACATCGCACTCATCATCCTTGCAGCCGGTGATTCCTCGCGCATGTGCCTCCCCAAGCAATTGCTCCCTTACAGAAGGAAGAGCATGCTTCAGCACACCGTTGATGAAGCGGTCGCTTCAAAAGCGCATTCCGTGTATACGGTTCTTGGGGCAAACGCCGATCAGATCACCACGAAGCTCCGGAGTCTCAGAACCCAGATTATTACAAACCCTGATTGGAAAGAAGGAATGAGTTCTTCAATCCGTGCGGGAATTGCCGCACTTCCCGATGAGGTCGATGGTGCCATTGTCAGCCTCTGCGATCAACCGATGATCCGGTCGACGGTCTTCGACGGACTTATTGCCACCTTCCACGCATCTCAGAAGTCCATCGTTGCCTGTGAATATGGGGAAACGCGAGGGGTACCAGCGTTGTTTGCCAAGTCACTGTTCCCGGACCTCATGTCCCTGCGGGGGCATCAAGGTGCAAAGACGATCATCCTGCGAGACGCATCCGTGGTGACAACCATCCCATTCGAAGGCGGGCAGGTTGATATCGATACACCGGAAGACTATCGAAAGCTGATCGAACGTGAATTCAAGAGGTAAGAAGATGAAATGTTTATCCAATGCAAGGATGAACGCTAACAAGAACACCTTGCGAAGGTCTTCACCATCGCAAGGTTGACCACGAGAGTGAAACACGAAGACAACGAATATTACCACGTCTACAACCGTGGTGCACACAAATCAAGAATCTTCTTCAATCCCAGGAACTATCATCATTGTCTGCACCTCATGAGAAAGTACTCAATCACGTACAATGTCGAAATGATTGCCTATTGCCTCATGCCAAACCATTATCATTTTCTTGTGAGACAAGCACCAAGTGGGTCCATCCAACGTTTTGTTCAAACAGTCTTCAACGCGTACAGTCAGGCCGTGAACAAGGAACTGAATCATAGCGGTACGCTCTTCCAAGGACGGGCCAAGTCGATTCACATTCAAACTGTCTCAGCCAAACTAACAGTCAAACCTGAAGAATGGGAGTTTTCTGACTATCGTGAGTGGATCTCCGAACTGTCCGTCACGCACCTTGGACCCTTTGCAGCATTGCGCGATTGCTACTTTGACGGCGGGAAGGGTTACCAAGACTTTGTTGAAGCATATCGTGAAGAGAAAGACAGAGAAAGCCTTTTAGAACTGACAGCCGAGTGAAACCTTGCGAAGGTTCTCAAGCGAAAGAAAGCGAACCTTCTCAAGGTGTACGTGTACTTTCCATCCCAGGAGACTTGTGTCCGAGCCATTGATGCGCTACCGCCCGTCTGGCCTTACCGGCAAGCCGGAGCGCGATACTATCGAAATTGGCGGCATTCGCATTCCGCGCTACGTGGGCGAGTTTTGGACACCCAAGCAGCGCCAGGTTTCATCGATCCATGAGATTTCGTACCGTGCCTGCTTCAAAGCCCAGCTCCCCCGTTTCTTTATCGAACTGTTTTCGAAGCAGGGTGAAATCGTCTACGATCCGTTCAGCGGACGCGGGACGACGGTTATCGAAGCCGGCCTTCTCGGACGCCGAATCATCGCCAACGATATTAATCCGCTCAGCGCGATTCTTTGCCGTCCCAGATTCTCCATTCCGACTATGGACGAGCTTGAGCAAAGGCTTCGTTCCATCAGAATGAGTTCAGCCAGTCACGCTGCAATCGACCTCTCTATGTTCTATCATCGCACAACGGAGTCCGAGATTGTGTCTCTCCGGCGGTATCTTGCGCGCAGAACGAAGAACGGTGATGAAGACGCCCTGGATCGGTGGATCCGAATGGTTGCTACAAACAGACTTACAGGCCACTCGAAGGGATTCTTTTCCGTCTACTCGCTCCCTCCAAATCAGGCCGTATCACAGCGGAGCCAGGCCAAAATCAACAAGCGCCTGCGTCAGAAGCCTGAGTATCGGGATACGAGAGAAATCATACTTCTGAAATCTCGTAGTCTGCTGAGGAACCTCACTGTACCGCAAATCGCAAGCCTGAAGAAAGCAGGCAAGACGGCAAGATTTCTTTCCATGGATTCCACCAAGACACCGCGGATTCGATCCAATTCTGTCCAGTTGGTGGTAACATCTCCGCCATTTCTGAACGTGGTTCACTACGCCATCGACAATTGGCTCCGCTGCTGGTTCAATCAGATCAATGCGGACAAGATTGCCCGGCATATAACGACGCCCTCCGATCCGACCGAATGGTCCTACGTGATGGAAGATGTTTTCCAGGAGTTGCACCGGATCACCCGACACGGTGGCTGGTTGGCCTTCGAAGTCGGCGAAGTCCGCAATGGGACAATCAATCTCGATGAACTCGTCGTCCCATTGGCGTCGGTGGCTGGATTCCGATGCGAAGGGATCCTCATCAACTCACAGTCATTTACCAAGACATCGAATATCTGGGGCGTTCAAAACAACAGGCACGGCACCAACACAAATCGAATCGCTCTATTCTACAAAGAATAGACGCTCGATTCTCCATCCACAATTCATTGAGGGACGATTTCATGAAAAGATTCACTCTTATTGCTGCCGCATGTTCGATTCTGCTGGGTTGCGGAGCGAAGACCGACTTCGATCTTGTGATTCGCAATGCGATTATCGTCGATGGCTCGGGCAAGCCCGCCCACGGCGGGGACATCGGTATCATCGGAGATTCCATCGCAGCCATCGGAAATCTCTCCTCCTTGAGGGGGAAGAAGGAACTCGACGCCAAAGGTCTTACCGCCGCTCCGGGTTTTATCAACATGTTGAGTTGGGCAACGACCAGCCTCATCGAAGACGGCCGATCGCAGGGAGATATCCGTCAGGGTGTCACGCTTGAAGTGATGGGAGAAGGCGAATCGATGGGACCCCTGAATGATGCGATGAGAAAAGAAATGTCTGAAAATCAGGGCGACATCAAGTTCGAAGTACGATGGAAGACGTTGGGCGAATACCTGGATTATCTAACCTCGCGCGGCATTTCCACAAACGTGGCTTCCTTCGTCGGTGCGACAACCGTCCGCGTGCACGAGCTCGGATACGCCGACCGGGTGCCCAGACCGGGGGAGCTGGAGCGAATGCGTAGGCTGGTCCGCCAGGCAATGGAAGAAGGCGCTCTGGGGATCGGCTCCTCAATCATCTACGCGCCGGCCTTCTATGCAAAGACCGATGAATTGGTTGAACTTTCAAAAGTCGCTGCTCAATACGGAGGGATGTACATCTCCCATATCCGGAGTGAAGGGAACCGGCTTCTCGAATCGGTGGATGAGTTGATTACGATTTCCCGCGAGGCAAACATTCCGGCAGAAATCTATCATCTCAAGGCGGCCGGAAGAACAAATTGGCACAAGATGGACCAGGTTCTCAAGAACATTGAAGCAGCAAGAAGTTCTGGCCTGCGGATAACAGCGGATATGTACACGTATATCGCCGGCGCAACCGGTCTGGATGCAGCCATGCCTCCCTGGGTCCAGGAAGGCGGATTCAAGGAATGGAAGAAACGATTGCAGGATCCGCTCGTCCGAATGCGAGTGAAGAAGGAAATGATGACGCCGAGCGACAAATGGGAGAATCTTTATCTCGCCGCCGGTACCGCCGAAAAGGTTCTTCTGATCGGCTTCACCAACGACAGATTGAAACCCCTCACCGGCAAGTCGTTGGCTGAGATTGCCAGGTTGCGCGGCATATCGCCCGAGGAGGCTGCCATGGATCTGGTCGTGGAAGATGACAGTCGGGTTGCTACCGTCTACTTCCTGATGGACGAAGCGAACATCAAGAAACAGATCGCACTTCCATGGGTCAGCTTCTGTTCCGATGCAGAATCCATGTCACCCGAAGGAAATTTCCTCAAATCCAATCCTCACCCCCGTGCCTACGGCAATTTCGCTCGCTTACTGGGGAAATACGTCCGCGAGGAAAAAATCATACCACTCGAAGAAGCAGTTCGACGGCTGACGTCGCTTCCTGCGGCAAATCTCAAGATCAAACGGCGCGGGACGTTGAGCCCGGGGTCCTATGCCGACATCGTGCTTTTCGATCCTGCAACCATTCAGGATCATGCAACGTTTGACAAACCCCACCAATTCTCGACAGGAGTTCAGCACGTCTTCGTGAACGGTGTGCAAGTCCTGAAGAATGGCGAACACACCGGTGCCAAGCCGGGCCGCGTGGTCCGCGGTCCCGGATGGAAACAACCGAAAGCACATTGAATTTCGTGAGACTAAAAGACTCCTGCCTGTGTTTCCTTGCCAGGCACCCGGTCAGATGAAATGTCCGCAATGCCATAGTACGCCAATCGGATTTGTCGCATTTCTCCTCATTGGCTGGATCCATATCCGATGCAGAAGCTGTTCCACACATCTCCTGATTGAATCGATTGGCAGTGGTTTCTGGAACATACTCTCTGCGGGAATCATCCAGTTGGCGGCGATCTGGTTCTTTCCGGAGTACCCCCATCGCTGGCTCGGTCCCGATTTGACACTCTTTGTCTTTGTCGCCATCGCTTTTCTTACGGTCGTTCTTTCCGTATTCCTCGGCTGGAAGAATGCACGACTGGCAATCAGGGCTCAGCACAACAAGACGGAGTAGCTTCACCCCTGCGCACATGCCCGAATTGCCTGACATCACTATCTACGTCGAAAGCCTTCAGTCGCGGTTCGCAGGGAAACAACTCCAGCACACGCGACTCATGAGTCCGTTTGTTGTCCGTACGGTCGAACCGTCGCATCGCGCGTTTGAAGGAAAGACGGTGCTTGGTTTCAGCAGAATCGGAAAGAGGATTGTCTGGGAGTTTGAAGATTCCTTGTTTCTGGTTGTCCACTTGATGATTGCCGGGCGATTTCACTGGAAGAGAGCGGGTGCAACGGTCTCCGGAAAGATCGGTCTCGCCGCATTCGATTTCCCCGACGGAACGCTTCTGTTGACGGAAGCGAGCACGAAGAAGCGAGCTTCGATTCATTGCGTGCGGGGAGAACAGAATCTGACTCAATTCGATAGAGGCGGAATCGAACCCCTGGCAGCGAGCTTTGAGAAATTCCAACAAGCTGTTCAATCCGAGAATCATACACTGAAGCGTTCGCTCACTGATCCGAGGCTCTTCAGTGCGATCGGCAATGCCTATTCGGATGAAATCCTCCACCGGGCACGTCTTTCACCCGTGCAACTGACTCAGCGACTCACCACCGAAGAACTGGAGCACCTCTATGATGCCACACGGACAACGTTGTCGGGATGGATCGAACGCCTTCGGCGCCAAGCGGGTACACGGTTTCCGGAAGTTGAGGTCTTCCAATGGCCGCCGTTTACCGAACCGTGTCCTCCATTCGCCGATATGCCTGTAACTTTGGCGCCTTGAGCGTGTATCTTGAGATAGAATTTGACCACTATCGAAGGAGAACAAAATGTCTGATACAACGTCAAAGCGATTCACGGGAAGTTTCTTCGTAGGCCTTCTACTGCTCACCGTGGGCGCGCTCTTCCTGCTGGAAAACCTTGATATCATCTATGTCGACCACCTCTCTCGCTACTGGCCGGTCATTGTGATTGCATTCGGCGTCATGAAACTGCTCGACGCGGAAAACACGGACAGGCGCGAGAATGGTTTTTGGTGGATCTTTGTCGGCTTCTGGCTTCTGGTGTCGACGACCCACTTCCTGGGCATGTCCTTCCGCAATTCATGGCCTATTCTTATCATTGGATGGGGAATCTCGCTGTTGTGGAAATCGACCAACACCCGTACGACGCGTAAGATTGGAGAGGAGCAATACCATGGAAACTAAGCGTTCGTTCCGTTTCAGCCCACAGCTTGTGATGGGCGTAATCATCATTCTGTTGGGTATCGTCTTTTTCGCCCACAACCTCGGTTTTCTCGAGGCGGAAGACTATCTGAAGTACTGGCCGGCTCTTCTCGTGGTCTACGGCATCTCGCGATTCGTGCAATGCAACACCGTTCCCGGGCGCCTTTGGGCATCTGCATTTGTTGTCGTCGGTTCGGTCATGCTTCTGAATAGGCTTGGCATTATCCATTTCTATCTCTGGGATTATTGGCCGCTGATTCTCGTTCTCATCGGAACAGGGATGATGTGGGGAAGTCTGACACGCGGCAGACAATCTGTTCGAACAACGCCGGGCGACAACGTGGACGCACTCTCAACGATCAATGCCTTCGCATTGATGGGGGGGTATAGACGATCCAGCAATTCCCAGGATTTTCGCGGTGGAGAATTGACTGCGATTATGGGGGGAGTCGAGGTCGATCTTCGGCAAGCATCGATCAAACAAGGCGAAGCCGTCATCGACATCTTTGCCTTTTGGGGAGGTGTGGAATTGAAGGTTCCGGACGATTGGATGGTCGTGATCGAAGGCGTTCCCATCATGGGAGGGTACGACGACAAGACTCACGTTCCCAAGTCCGACACAGGGAAAAGGCTCGTTGTTCGGGGATATGTGGTGATGGGCGGAGCCGAGATCAAGAATTAGCGATGCATCCAATTCTTGCCGACAGAAAGGCTTTCGCGCTCTACCTGATCGTACTGCTGGCGCTCGGTTTGATGATGGCTGCCATGGTCGCAACCGCAGGAAATACCGGTTGGGCCGTGGCAGTCGCCTTTTCGATCCCCATGTTTCTTGTCTACGGCCTTGTGTCACTCTCCTCGTGGTATATCTGCCGATCTCTTCCCCTCAAATCAACAAACATTGGACGCATCGTCGTTGTGCTTCTTCTGTCTTCCCTTGTAACAAGTTCCTTGTGGGCGCTTGCGGGATCAGCATGGACCTCTGTCTTGTCGACGTTTGAATTTGCATCCGTAGTCACCGAACGGTATTCGTCACTTGTCCCATTTGTTTTGGGTGGCGGTATCGGGCTCTATCTCCTTTCCATAGCCATCCACTATCTGTTAATAACCTTTGAAGATTCGAAGAATGCCGATCGCCGATCTCTTGAACTCAAAATGCTCGCTCAATCAGCCGAACTGAAAGCCCTTCGTTCGCAGGTTGATCCCCACTTCCTCTTCAACTCGCTGAATTCCATCAGCGCGCTCACAACAAAAGATCCAGCCGCGGCGCGTTCCATGCTCCTGCTTCTCTCTGATTTTCTCCGGCAAACACTCAGGCTGGGGCAGACGGAGACGATTACACTTCGGGAAGAGATTTCACTTTGCGGAAATTTTCTCGATATTGAACAAGTCCGCTTCGGTTCCCGGTTGAAGGTCGCAGTGAAAGTCTCGGAGGAATCGGCCACATGCATGGTTCCCCCGCTTCTGCTCCAGCCGCTCGTCGAAAACGCCGTGGGGCATGGCATCGCCCATTTGTTGAGCGGAGGAACCATCGAGATTTCGGCAGAAATCCGGGGGGGTCGTCTCTACATTCGAATACAGAATCCGGTCGATTCAGATCGAGCGCACTCCAGAGGAACCCGGCTCGGAATCGCCAATGTCCGCAAGCGACTCCAGACTCTCTATAACGCGGAAGCCAGGCTCGACATTTCCGAACACGACGACCTCTTCGCGGTCGAGATTGTCTTGCCCGCACACTCATCATGAAATCTTCACACACATCTATCACCGCCGTCATTGTGGATGACGAGACACTGGCTCGCGAAGTTCTCCGCGAGCACATCTCCGCCCACCCCGATATCAAGGTCGTTGCGGAGTGTCCAAACGGCTTCGATGCCGTCAAGGCCATCACCGAGCTCAAGCCTGATCTCCTCTTTCTCGATATCCAGATGCCGAAGCTGAACGGCTTTGAAGTGTTGGAACTCATCGATCATCATCCGGCCGTGATTTTTGTGACGGCGTACGACCAATATGCACTGAAGGCGTTCGAGGTCCACGCCGTCGACTACCTGCTGAAACCCTTCAGCAGAGAACGATTCGATGAGGCCCTCAAGCATGCAAAGGAGAAATTGAACAAGACAAAGCGCGACCCTGTTGCGGAAATCGTATCGGCCGTGCGAAGCAACAACCTGCCGTTGGAACGCATCCTGGTGCGCGAAGGCTCCAGGGTCCACGTCATCCCCGTCGAGACGATTAACTACATCGAAGCGCAGGACGACTATGTCTCGATCAAGACCGAGACAAAGGATTATCTCAAGCAACAGCGAATGTCGGAGCTCGACTCAACACTGGACCAGACACGGTTTGTTCGAATCCATCGATCCTACATCCTCAATATCGACCGTTTGGCACGGATTGAACTGTATGCGAAAGATAGCCGGATGGCGATCCTGAAGAACGGATCCAAGATTCAAGTCAGCCGTGCCGGCTACGAAAAGCTGAAGCGCTTTCTTTAGGCTCCGCAATCCAACCTTCCAGCCGTCTCGAGACTCTCCAGGAAACCATCAATTGCTCGCCCGCCCGTCGATTTGCGTTCATCCGTCAAACAATCGTATCTTGAGGACAGAACCTCAATAACATTCAGGGCCACCATGAGAATTGTGCACGGCTTTCTTTACTTCGTTTTCCTGTTTTCGTTTTCGATTGAAGCTCAACAATTTCCCGATCTCGTCACAGAACAGACGCAGTTTCAGTCCACCTCTCGCTACGCCGACGTTATGCGCGTGGTCGATTTCGTCGCAGAGAGCTATCCAAACGTGAGCGTTGAGTACTTCGCCACGTCGCTGGAAGGAAAGCGACTCCCGTTGCTGATATTCTCTGACCGCAAGATCGGCTCGCCCGGGGAAGCACGTCAACTCAATCGGCCCATCGTTCTCGTGCTCGGGAACATCCACGCAGGGGAAGTAGAAGGAAAAGAAGCAACGCTCCTGTTCATGCGCGAAATCGTCAACAAGATGCACGAAGATGACTTGAAGAAGCTGATCCTTCTCGTCGTTCCGATCTACAATGCTGATGGCAACGACAAGATCGTGCGAACGAATCGGATTTCGCAGAACGGACCCTCCCGGGGAGTGGGCGTGCGCGCTACCTCCGAAGGATATGACCTGAATCGCGACCTGGTCAAGCTTGAGAGCATCGAGGCCCGCGGTCTCGTGGATAGTGTCTTCAATCGCTGGGATCCGATCCTCTACATGGAATTACACACCACCAATGGATCGTTCCACGGCTATCATCTCACATGGGCGAACGGCCTTAGCCCCAACACGGACCCGGCCATTACGGCGTTTCAGGCAGATGTGATGATGCCGGAAATCACGAAGAGAATGCTGGCCCGTTCCTGGCGGATCTTTCCGTACGGCGATTACCGGCGCGAGGCGTATCCTGATTCAGGCTGGTATACATTTGGCCACCAGCCACGCTACGGAACCAACTACTATCCTCTCCGCAATCGACTGAGTTTGCTGAGCGAATCGTACTCCTACGTCGATTTCGAGAATCGAATCAAGCTTGTCAAGGATTTCATCAGCGAGACACTCACATTCTGCATGTCCCACAGCGATGAGCTGATGAAGCTCCGTTCGACGCTCGCGAGACAGTATTCGCAATATCACCGGAATGCCGAAGCAGGAGTGAAGTTCACCTTCGCCGATCCTCGCGTTATGAAGCACTTGACCGGATCCGTGGATACTGTGGTGGACAAGGAATCAGGTCTCAGAACCTACAAAATGAGACAAGAGACGAGGGAGTTGGATGTTCCTGTCTATGATCGTTTCCGTCCTACGATGTCTCGCCCCATTCCGTTCGCCTATGCAATCGACAATCACACCGGTCGGTACAATGCCGCGCTGGAGAAACTCAAGCTCCATGGCATGGAGATCCGCGAAATTACAGCAGAAGAGCCGGTTGCAGTGTCGGTATTCAAGGCAAGTTCGATAAAGCAGGCTTCCAGAGCGTACCAAAAGCATGTCTCGGTATCCGTTTCAGGGGAATTCCTCGATGCACAGCAGTCGCTCAAAGGCTGGATCTCAGTATCCACCGTCGATGACAAACGGAATCTGATTTTCTACCTTCTTGAGCCTGAGTCCGACGATGGGCTCGTGGCATGGAACTATTTCGACTATGCGCTCGACAAGGGAACGGATGAGCCATTTCCAATCGTTAAGATTATGAGTCCGGTTGCGCTGAAGACTGTCGACGCCACCCTTGCGAAGCCGCCAACCAAAGACCGAGAGGAGTGAAATCTTCACGCGATGATAACAATGCATCCAAGAAGTTGGCCATATCGAACCGTTTTCTTGTTGGCAGCAATCTCCATTGTTGCGCATACGTCCAGTGCTCAGCTGGAGACCATCAAGTCAGATAAGGATTTCTACGATCGCGAAGCGCAGCGCTACGGCGAGGTGGCACGGCTGCAGGCCAACGCAGGAGCCCCCCGCGGTTCCATTGATGTTGCGTACTACAAATTGGAGCTGAAAATCATCGGTGCGCCAGCCTTGCTCACGGGAAGCGTGACGACGATCGCCACTGTCGTCTCAACCAGCATCGCCGATGTAACGCTCGACTTTTCGACGCAGATGATCGTCGATTCCGTTTTTGTCGATGGTACAAAGGATACCACGTGGCGTCAGCAAATCCCCTCGTCGCTGGTCATCACAACGCCACGAACGTATACCAAGAATGAGAAGATAACCGTGACTGTCGTCTATCACGGAAATCCGCCGAGCACAGGTTTTGGCAGTTTCCAGAGCACCATGCTTTCCGATGGATATACGAATTGGTATGCCACACTCAGTGAACCGTACGGCGCCAGCGACTGGTGGCCTTGTATCAATCACCCCAATGACAAAGCCGATTCCGTAGACATCTGGTTGACCTGCAATCCGAACTACAAAGCCGTCTCACAAGGCAAGTT
>Ga0315286_10001530_pt1 | contig 20953 bp, 16 predicted proteins | sample YL17G10_0_MG_FD_205038 | JGI IMG/M metagenome (GOLD analysis project Ga0315286, IMG submission 205038) | Sediment microbial communities from Yellowstone Lake, YNP, Wyoming, USA - YL17G10_0 | ecosystem: Environmental > Aquatic > Freshwater > Lake > Sediment | place: USA: Wyoming | collected... | reverse complement strand
CGCCCAAAGTCCCTGCAAAAAGATTCGTGCCGCTCACCGCAAGGGCACTGACATAAGTGTTCGTCAAGCCGTTATTGACCGCAGTCCAGTTTGTGCCGTTGTTGGTCGAGAGAAGAAGGCCGCTGCCCATAGTCCCTGCAAAGAGATTCGTGCCGCTCACGGCAAGGGCACTGACATAGGTGTTCGTCAAGCCGTTATTGACCGCAGTCCAGCTTGTGCCGTTGTTGGTCGAGAGAAAGACGCCGCCATAAGTCCCTGCAAAGAGATTCGTGCCACTCACGGCAAAACTAATTATTGTACCACCGTAGGGACCGTTTGTTTGAACCCATTGAGCGTGAGCAACGCCTGTGTGCATCAGTGGAAGAAAGAACAGGACCAGAATAGATCGCACTCTATGCATAGGTCTGACTCCCTTCGAATAAGAATTGGTGAGGGCAATTTCGGGAAACCGGCAACAGTCACCTGTCTTCTTCTTCTTGTCCTGTCTTGTTTTTCTCCCAACTTTCGGACGTCGATGGCCATCCCACTCATTTCGGCCTCACCACATCTGTCCGGCCCACAAAGGGCACCAACCAATCCGGCGCAGCTTCGTCAGGGTTGTTCGTCTGGGGAGTATTATGGCGGACGGGTGGCGGGCAGGCAAGGAAAAAAACAGTAGTCGGTAGCCGGTAGTCAGTAGCCGGTTCGCAGTTGACAGTTGTCGGCCAGCCCTCCGTTCGCCGTCCTCTGTCCTCCGTCTTCCGTCAATGACCAAGAATAGTCCGTGTGTTGGCGGAATTCCCCTTGACGCCGAAGGCGGGTTTCTGTATGATATCTACGCAACTATTGAGCTGAAGTCGGAATTGACAAGTGAATAGTGAACCCGGAGAGGCTGGTCATGGCCTGTGAGGCACAAGTCCTCGCCAGTAGCCGGAGTGCGGAGAGTTCACCACCGAGGCACGGAGATCACAGAGATCATCCACAGATTAAACAGATTTCGCAGCCCGGCCTTCGGCCGGAACCAAGAGGAACGATCTCTTTGTGGCTGATGTAAAGTGTTACAAAATAATGACTTACAGCGCCGCTGTGTAATTAGCTGGAAACGTTTTTCAGTTGTTACGAGTTAGTAACACAGATTCCAAAGGATCAAATCTGCGTAAATCGGCGAAATCTGCGGATTCGTTGTTCTTGGTTGTGCTTGGCGGTCGCTCTGGGCACTCTGCGTCTCTGTGGTGGAGAATTGTGCGAAACAAAGCCAATTTGTGAGTGGGCAAGATGCAGGCTAACTGCCTTGCAGAAAAGGGGTTACGAGGATTCTTGCCGACTTCTCGGTCAGGCAAAACAAAGCCAATTTCCAGCTACGCGAGCATGGTTTCACGGAGTTCGTGGCGGTGGCGGCGGAGCCATTTGGTCTTGCGGAGGATCATTTCGAGGAAGGCCAAGCCTGAGTGGTGGCCGAAGAAGCCGGTGGCGGCAACCGGCAGGACCGCCTCGGCGATCATCGTCTCGATCATCAGGTCCACCAGGCCGTAACGTTTTCGCTCGCTGAGCCGGATGACCTCGCGGTAGCCCTCCAGGAACTGGAAGACGCGGTCCCGGTCGAAATGGGCGGGCCATTCGGCGGGTTTCCCTCGGTCGGCCACAATGGAGAACTGGAGCATGCCGTTGGCCAGGTCCGTGGGCGGCGGCGCGATGCGGATCGAGTCGAAATCCACCACGGCCACGATCTGCCGGCCCGAAAAGAGCAGGTTGCCCGGATGCCAGTCGCCATGCACGACCTGGCGCTTCCAGGAGCTGAAACCCAGCTCATTCACGCGGACGCTGGATTTGTCGTATCGCAGGAGCAATTCCTGGGCAACCGTCTGGATCTTCCGCGACGACTCCGTGCGTTTATCGGAGCTGATCAGCTTCAGGTGCCTTCGCACCATCGCGGAATCGTGGAAGCACCACGGCGACCTTTCCTCGCGCGGGCCGAAGTCCGCCAAGTGTTTGTGGAACATCGCCAACTGCCGGCCGGCCTCGCGGGTGGCCTGGGCCGAGCCATCGTAGCGGGCACCGGCCACGAATCGGAAGAACTCATAGATGTGGTTTTCGAGGCTGAGTGCCGTCGTTCGTCCGTCGGTGGTCGCCAGCAGGGACGTGACGGGAAAGGACCTCTGTGCCAGATGCTGCTGCACGGCATGGGCGAACGCGACGCGTTCCGCATCGTCCCGGCCCCGGGGGCGGCGTTTGAGCAGGAAGACCCCCTTATCAGCCGTGACAATCACCTTCGGGGCCCGGCGGTTCCCCGCCGTCAGCGGCTTGACCCTGTGTACGATCCCGATATCGTAGTGGCTCAAGACGCGAACCAGCTCTTCCGACGAAAAATTGGCTCCACCTCTGGGCATGTCTGTCTCTATCGGCACCCAACCAAGGCAAGTTGACCGTTGGCAGTTGGCAGATCACAGCAGACGGAGAACCGGCAACCGTCAACGGAGAACTATTTTCGGAGCACCAGCATGAGAATGATGATCACGACCGCAACGGTGGAGACGGCGCCCAGGACCAGCAGATACAGCCGGTACCGCGTGATGATCTCCTCCGTGTCCTCCGACTGGTCCGCCTCGACGGTGTCGCCCTCTTCGAGCTGCTCGAGCACGGAGACGTCGAATCGCTTGTGGGCCTGCAGAGGCTGCTGCCCCTGACGGAGGGCCTCCAGGTCCATCAGAAGCTCTTCGACATTGCTGTAGCGATCCTCGCGGTGCTTGGCCATCATGATCTCGATGACCTCGGAGACGCCGGCGGAGAGAGCGGTATTGAGGTGATCGGGCGGCACGAGCTTCTCTTTGAGGTGCTTGCGCATGATCGCCGCGGAGTCGTCGCCGGTAAAAGGCACCTTGCCTGTGACCATGTGGTAGAAGGTGGCGCCGAGACCGTAGATATCGGCCCGGCCGTCGATGTCGATCTTGCCGCGAATCTGCTCGGGCGAGATATAGTACGGCGTGCCGTAGGCCTTGCCCTCCTCGCTCTGGGCGGCCTCGATATCGGTCGTCTCGCGGGCCAGACCCATGTCGGCCAGCTTCACCACCCCCTGCGTATTGATCATGATGTTCTTGGGTTTGACGTCGCGATGCACCAGGCCGTGAGCATGAGCATGGGCCAGGGCGTGGCACACCTGGATGATGATCTCCACCGCCTCCTTTTCGCCGCAGACCTGTCCGTTCGCGAGATCGTCGGCGATCGTCTTACCCTCGACGTACTCCATGACAAAGTAGTGGTACCCCCCCGCCTCGCCGACGTCGATGGCCTGGACGATATTGGGATGGTTGAGCTTGCCGGCGGCCTGGCCCTCCTTGTAGAAGCGCTGCACGTACTCCGGGTTCTCGCTGAACCGCCTGGGCAGGACCTTGATCGCCACGGTGCGGTTGAGGCTGAGCTGCTTGCCTTTGTAGACGACGGCCATCGCCCCGGCGCCGAGCTTGCCCAGGACCTTGTAGCCCGGGATTTGCTGTGCCGCGACCTTGCTTTCCTTGATGGTGGTTTTGAGGCGCTCCGCCTGGCCGGCGGTGAGGTAGCCCAGCTCGATCATGAGATCCTGGAGCATGAGGGGATCGGTCTTGCGGCGTTCTTTGTACTCCTGGATGCCCTTGCGCAGCTCTTCATCCGTGCAGAGCCCCTGATCCACCGCCATCCGTCCGAACATCGTGTCGTAACTGGTTTCGGCTGTCATCGACTATCCCCTGGCTGCCCCAGGGGCCGCATCCTTTCGCGAGAAAAGGCCCGGCTTGGGCAGTTGCATCCAACAATCTTACTGCCGCCGGGTGGTCATTATCGGTCGGTCACGGCTGCTGTCAAACGTTTTTTCGGCACCATACCGTTCCGGACCGGCGGCTGAGAAACCATTCGGCCAATTGTCGATGGGACTTGAACAGTTTTTATACGACGTGTGCAGAGGCAGGGTTCTCGCGACGCGATCGCGACCGGCCGCCAGGCGCGGCTTGGCATCGTCCCCGGTCGGGGCATCAATGTCTGTCTGTTCGTGGCATCCCGCCGGCGGCGGTGGCAGGATCGTGGATGCCCAGATCCTCCCAATTATAGGCAGGGACCGCACCTCGATTGTGCATGTAGGCGGGATGATCCAGGTGTGCAATATGGGCTCGATACTCCGCTGTGGAGATCGCGTTGCGCCAATACCCGCCGAGCCTCGCGGCAGAGACGCCAATAGCGAACAGCAGGATGACCGCTGCCGCATAAGCAGGCTTTGACAGCGGCACCCGCCCGCCCGGCGCCGACAGACGCAGCGTCCGGTCGACCGGGCAGACGTCGACACATCGCAGGCAGGCGTGGCACTCATCCGACCATACCGTTCCCGCCTTGTGGACCTGAATGCGAGCGGGGCAAATCTGCGAGCACTTCTGACATCCCACGCATGTCTGCCTGTCGCGGCGGATCTTGAACGGGCTGAATAGGCTGACCGCTCCGAGCAGAGCGCCGTACGGGCACAGGTACCGGCACCAGAAGAACGGGATGACCAGCGACAAGCCGGTGAGGACGGCCACGACGGTGACCGTGGTCTTCGACGGCTCCACAAAGAACTTGAGCATCTTCACATCGGCGATTCGATTGTATGGGCTGCCGATGAACTGCTCGAGCTGCCCGAGATCCATACGGACGAAGATCGCCCAGAGGAAGAAAAGCAGGATGAGATACTTGAGACTTCGCAGAGGGTAATCCAGGACCCGCGGCAGCGAAAGCCTGCGGCGCAGCAGGAGGATGTGGATTCGCTCGAGGCCGTCGCCGAGCAGGCCAAACGGACAGACCCAACTGCAGAACCCTCTCTTGAGGAGCAGCGAGAGGGAGCAGATGACCAGCAGCAACACCAGGCCAGCCGGGTGAATCCGGTTGAAAACGCCGGTGAGCACCCAGTACTTGAGGCTGATCAACGCACTGATCGGAAGGAACGCTTCGACGGCGGGAGGCCGTTTCACTATCGGCTCGACCGCCTGCTCCAACTGCCCCACAAACAGGGCGAACTGGCCGCCGATCACCAACACCAGCAGAAGAAAAGCCCATTGGACGATTGGACGCAACAGACGACGCCCCTGAATCCAACGTTCCTGCGTGCGGGTGTGAGCGCCCTGCAATTCCATAGTTATCCCAAGGATAATCCAGTTGTCGTCCGCAGAACATGCTGTCGCAACGCCTCCAAGCCGGTCCTTTCCACAACGGCGGCCGCACCCTCCGGCGGTCGCGCCTCCCTTCCAAGGTAATCGAGGAACGCGAGGAGAACACCCGGCACAGATTGCACCTCAACAATACACAATTCCTCCGCCCACCGGGGATGCCTTCCCATCCGGCCGCCGACGAGAACGTGCAGCCGCATTCCTTCGGATTCGATGGCTTCTTGAGGACATGCATGGGTGCAGGCGCCACAGCCTACACAGCGTTCCCGGTGCAGTCTGGCCCGGTCCTCACGCATCGTGATCGCCTCTTCCCGGCATGCCTTCCGACAAGAGCCACACCCATTGCATCCCGGCCCGATCCCCTGCGGCGTCAGTCTCGCAATGATCCCCACGTCACGAATCTGCGGCATCGTGCACGCATTCGGGCAAGCGGCCAGGGCCACCTTGAATCGCACATGGTGCCGTAAGGCGCCGCGGTGGGCCGGTCCCGCAACACGCCCCAGCCAGGAGGAACCGCGGAGGATATCCTCCAAGACGCGGACGACCGACGAATCCCTCCAAAGGGCGAAGGGACAATCCCCCTGCAAGCCCCGGCAGACGTGCAACTCATACCTGTTGTCCGTCCCCGGCCCTGATCCGACCGAAGTCATCTCCGGCCGTTTCGGCTCTGGACATAGAATAGCCCTATGTTGGTTCATCTCGTCGTCCCTCAAATGCCGGGCGAAACCAGCCCGATAAGTAGGATTAACTTAATCCTATACTACCATCATAGTGATCTGTTCGCCCACGTCAAGTGAAATTCACGAACGTGGCATCAGTGTTCTTCTCGCCCAGGGGTGCAGTTTTGGATTGACCTGACCGAGAACGTGGGTAGAGTATGGCATCCGAAAGATCGAAGTGGACATGCGACAACTGATAGGAGACCTTAGGTGGGCTATAACTGCGTTGTGCTGGCCAAGCAGGTGCCGGATACGCACCGGATCACCGGCCAAGTCATGAACGACGACGGCACGGTGAACCGCTCGGCATTGCCGGCCATTTTCAACCCCGAGGACCTCAATGCGCTCGAGCTGGCCCTGCAAATCAAGGACCGGTTCGGCGGCCGGATCACGGTGATCACGATGGGGCTTCCCGGCGCCGTGAGAATTCTGCGGGAGGCGCTCTACCGGGGCGCGGATGACGCCATTTTGGTGACGGACCAGCGATGCGCCGCCAGCGACACGCTGGCGACCAGCTACATTTTGAGCTGCGCCGTTCGCAAGCTCGACTACGACATCGTTCTGTGCGGCCGCCAAGCCATCGACGGCGACACCGCCCAAGTGGGCCCGCAACTGGCGGAAAAACTGGGAATCACCCAAATCACCTACGTCGAGGCGATGGAGGGCCTCGAAGGCAACGTGATCACGGCCCGGCGCAACATCGGCAACGGCTGGCAACGGGTCAAAGCCAAACTGCCTGTCCTGCTGACCGTCACCGGCGACGCGAACGAGCCTCGTGTCGGCGCGGCCCGCAAGATGATGAAGTACAAGAACGCCCGCACCCGGGTCGAAATCGAGCAGCAGGTCAAGGCCGCCAATCCCACCGCCGCCGATCCGGCGATCAAGAAGCTGGCAAACGAGCAAGCGGGCGCCTTGGCGAGCAAGAGCCTGCTGATCCAACAATGGAACTTGGACGATCTCAAGGCGGACCTCACTTGGTGCGGCCGAAGCGGCTCACCCACCAAGGTCCACCGCATCCAAAGCGTCGTCCTGGCCGCCAAGGAGAGCAAGGACATCGCCCCGACCGACGAAGGCGTCGCCGCCATGATCCACGAACTCATCCAAGACAAGATCATCGCATAACTGAAGGCAAGGAGGCACGAAGTGAGTTCTATATCATGTCCCGTGTGTGCGACAGAGAACAACACGGAAGCCCCGCGCCGATGCGGCGAGCTTGAGTACTATTCGTGCCAACGATGCGGTCCCTTCTTCCTCAGGTTTCGCTCAGACGATCTGTCGGCCCTATTGACAAAGGAAAAGGAAGGGGCACGCCTGCCAAGGGAGTTGACAACTGACCTTGGGAAGATTGCTGCGCTAAGCCATTGGATCCGGACATGGTATGAGTCGCACGGAAGGGAACCTACTCTCGACTGGGAATTGGTGAAATCCATCATCAAAGAACCACGCCCATCCCTCCCTGATCAGGCCGACAACTACGTTCGCTGGATAGGAGATAACGTTAAGGTCGGTGGCCAATACGTTACCGTCGAGGAATCGGCTATTCAGGCAATCGTGGGGTCTGCAACCGTACAGGAATTCGAACTCGTTTCTACTCACTTGCTGAGGGATGCAAGACTCATCGATCACGGTGAATCCAAGAACGGTGTTTGGAGACGAGTTACTCTGTCTTTCGCCGGCTGGGAGCGATACCGGGAACTCAAGCGGGCGACTTCTGATAGTCGCAAGGCGTTCATGGCGATGCAGTACGGTAACAAGGAGTTGACTGACATCTTCGAAGAGGTGTTCAGGGACGCTGTCGCCAAAACCGGTTTCGACTTATTCAGGCTTGTGGATACACCCCAGCCAGCGGGCCTGATAGATGACGATCTTCGGGTGAAAATACGAGCGTCTCGCTTCCTAATTGCCGACCTGACGGACGGGAATGCGGGGGCCTACTGGGAAGCTGGCTACGCAGAGGGATTGGGAAGACCGGTCATCTACACTTGTGAAAAGAAGGTATTCGAAGATCCCGAGTCCCGACCCCACTTTGACACAAACCACCATTTGACCATACTGTGGGAATATGATCCAGACAAACGAAAGGAAGCTGGCGAGAAGCTGAAGAACACGATCCGAGCCACATTGCCAGCGGAGGCGAAGTTGACAGATGACTGACGTCCACGAAACCTCTATGAGGCTCATCCGGTTTTTGCATACTCTCGGGCGGAGCCGTCCCCCACGACCGGAGACGCTGTCCCCGGCCCCCTGGCATTTGGCGCTTTTCGCCAGCAGCATGGTACAAGAACAAGACCCGGACGCGCAGCGGCCCTCCGGGCCGGGGGCCGCCACAATGACGGCATCGCCCATGCCACTGGACTGCTGCCCTCCCGCAACGCGGGCTCACGCCCGGGGGCGGGGTGCTTGCCAGCAGAGCCCTACCCTCCACAGCAGCAACTCCAGACTATCAGCAACGCTTACCGTCAGCAAGGGGCAAACCGAACACTTCTACCATGCTATTGGCCCAAAGCGACAAATGCCGGGGGTTTGGGGGCAGAGCCCCCAAGAGCCAGCGAGTATGCAAAGGCTGGATGAGCCTAACATGATGAGAGCGGGGCGCCTCCCATGTCATTCCCGCGCAGGCGGGAATCCAGCTACGCTCCGCGCGATCCTGGACCCCCGCCTGCGCGGGGGTGACATAGGAAAGCTCATTCTGTCAGATCCTCTGGGGACAGAGAGATCGACTTGACGACATGTAAGATAGGAGCGACGAGATACAGGAATGATTGAAGTAAACAGACAAGGTGAAGTGTGGGTGTTTGCCGAGCAGCATGGCGGCAGGCTGGAGGATACGCCGCTGGAGCTGATGAGCAAGGCGCGGCATCTGGCCGATATCCTGAAGGTGAAGCTGGCGGCCGTGCTTTTGGGCAACGCCGTCAAGGACCTCGGGACCAGGCTGATCCAACATGGGGCCGACAAGGTGTATCTGGTCGAGCATCCGTCCCTCGGGGTCTACCAGACCAACAGTTATGCCAAGGTCATTTTCGACCTGATCCACAAGCATAAGCCCCAGATCGTGCTCTACGGAGCGACGGTATCGGGCCGGGATTTGGCGCCGCGAATCGCCAGTGCGGCCAAGGCGGGACTGACCGCCGACTGTACCGACCTGCAGATCGGCGACCACACGACTGCCAAAGACGGCGAGCTTCATAAGAACCTGCTCTTCCAGATCCGGCCGGCCTTCGGCGGCAACATCATCGCGACGATCATCAACTACGACCGCTGGCCGCAGATGGCGACCGTCCGCGAGGGCGTGATGCCCATGCCTCAGCCGGACGTGAAGCGCCGCGGCGAGATCGTCAGGGAAAGCCTCAAGCCGGCCAACGGGGACCTGCCTCTCGAAATCATCGAGGAGCACACCCGGCCGAAGAAAGTCGATCTCAAGGCGGCCCGAATCATTGTCGCCGGCGGCGCCGGTGTCGGCAGCAAGGACAACTTCAAGCTGGTCTGGGACCTGGCGAATTGCTTAGGGGCCGCCCCTGCCGCGACGCGTGCGGCGGTCGATCTGGGCTTCATCGACCACGACCACCAGGTCGGCCAGACCGGGACCACGGTCCGTCCGAGCCTGTACATCGCCGTCGGCATCAGCGGCGCGATCCAGCACCAGGCGGGCATGGCCCAGAGCCAAAAGATCGTGGCGATCAACAACGATCCGGAGGCCCCCATCTTCAATGTCGCCCACTATAAGATCCTGGGCGATCTGAACGAGGTCGTGCCGCGAATGATCAAGGCCATCCGGGAAAAGGGGACCAGGTAATTTACGATTTACAATTTACTATTTAAGATTGTCGGAGGCTGGCCCTCAAATCGTCAATCGTAAATAGCAAATATTCAATGACAAGGTAGGGCATGGGCAACTTTTACACGGACAATGACGACATTCGGTTCCTGTTCCGCCATATCGACCTGGCACAACTGGCGCGGGCTTTCGAGGAAGGATTCCGATTCGCAGGGGAATTCGACAACGCGCCAACGGACGAGCAGGAGGCGATCCGCAACTACGAGATGGTGCTGGAATCGCTCGGCGAGCTTTGTGCGGACTTCATCGCACCGCGTGCCGAGGGCGTGGACCGCGAGGGCAACCAACTCAACGAAGACGGCACCGTGACCCGGCCCAAGGGCATCGCAGAGGCCATCGAGAAGCTCGGCCAGGCCGAGGTGATGGGCTTCACCCTGCCGCACCGGTTCGGCGGCCTGAATTTCCCGAACCTCGTCTACTCGATGGCCAATGAAATCCTCTCGCGGGCGGACGCTTCGCTGATGAACATCTTCGGCTTGCAGGGCATCGCCGACACGATCAACGCCTTCGCCTCCGAGGAGATCAAGCAGAAGTATCTGCCGGCCTTCGCGAACGGCAAGGTCACCGGTGCCATGGTGCTGACAGAGCCGGACGCCGGCTCGGACCTCCAGGCCGTGAAGCTCCGGGCGTTCCAGAACGCCGAGGGCCACTGGTTCCTCCACGGGGTCAAGCGATTCATCACCAATGGCTGCGGCGACATCCTGCTGGTGCTGGCACGGAGCGAGCCGGACCGCAGCGGCGGTCTGGGCCTGAGCCTGCTCGTCTGCGAGCCGGGCCCGACGGTCCACATCCGCCGTCTCGAAGACAAGCTTGGCATCCACGGCTCGCCGACCTGCGAAATCTTCTTCGACAACACGCCGTGCGAGCTGATCGGCGAGCGGCAGCGAGGCTTGGTGCCCTACGTGGCGACCCTGATGAACGGCGCCAGGATCGGGATCGCTGCCCAGTCGATGGGCATTGCCGAGGCGACGTACCGAATCGCGCGCGACTATGCGGCCAGCCGGAAGCAGTTCTCCGTGGCCATCGAGAGACTGCCCGCCGTGCGGGACATGCTGATCGACATGAAGATCGACATCGAGGCCGGACGGGCCCTGCTCTACGATGCCTCGCGCGTGGTGGACCTTGCCATCGGCTACAACACCCAGTTCGACAACAACCCGCCGCAGGACAAGGAGGAGTCGAAACGGCTCAAGGACAACGCCCGACTGACCAAGCGTTACGCGGGCATGTTAACACCCATGAGCAAGTACTACTGCTCGGAGATGTGCAACCGGGTCGCCTACGACTCGATCCAGGTCCTTGGCGGCAGCGGGTACATGCGGGACTACGCCTGCGAGCGGCACGCCCGCGATGCCCGAATCACGACGATCTACGAGGGCACCAGCCAGTTGCAGGTTGTCGCGGCCGTTCGCGGCGTCTGCAGCGGCACGGCGGAGAAGTACCTGGCGGAACTCGCCCGCCTGGAGTATGACCCGCAGGTGAGCGACCTGCTCGCCAGGCTGGCCGAGGGAACGCAGCAATTGATGGCGGCGATCGAGTTCACCAAGGGGCAGGGCAACGACTACATGGATCTCTACGGCCGGGCCCTCGTCGATGTCGCGATCGACTTGATCAACGGCTACCTGTTCTGCGGCCAGGCGAGCACGAAGGCCCAGATGGATGTCCCCGTCGCAGGCGGCGATGCCCGCAACGGCCAGACGATCCCGATGAAACAACGCAAGGCCACGCTGGCCCGGCGGTACGTCGAGAGAAATGCTCCGAAGATCAAGGCCCTGACCGATCTGATTCGCCAGGGTGACAAAACCACGTTCACAGACTACGAAGCCCTGATCGGCCCGGTGCCGGAAACGTAAGTCATTGGTGATTGATAAGTGGATTTTTGCAGAATGGACATTCGGCCTACTTTGGGAGGGAAAAATCGGTTTCACGATTTTTCCCTCTCAAACCCGTAAGTGTTTCACAAGGAACGAGTTAAGCCAATTCTTCAAGGAAATCGTGAAACAGATTTCCTTGAAGAATACAGGCCGAATGTCCATTCTGCAAAAGTCCATTGATAAGGGATGATGGATGATTGACATAGGAGTCCGAACCTTCCTTCTTCAATTATCCATCATCAATAATCCTTAATCATTCTTGATATGTTGCGATCTGTGATATTCGATTTCGATGGCGTGATCACCGATTCGGAGATCCTGCACTTTCGCGCCTTCAATGCGGTCCTGGCCCAGTACGGCTTTGGGCTCACCAAGCCGGAGTACTACAAGGAGTATCTCGGCATGAGCGACGCGGACTGCTTCCGGGCGCTGATTGCCGAAGGCCGGCTCCCGATCCAGGAATCGCAGATCAGGGGCCTCGGGCAGCAGAAGACCCGCGTCTTCGAGAAATTGGCGAGAACGGAGGGCAAGATTATCGAGGGGGTGCGGGAGCTCCTCAACATGCTGTCGGCGGCTCAGGTCCCGATTGCGATCTGCTCCGGCGCCCTCCGCGCCGAGATCGAGCTGATCCTGGACGAAGCGGCCCTGCGGGGTTTCTTCGACGTGATCGTCTCCGCCGAGGAGGTCACGCGCGGCAAGCCGGACCCGGAAGGCTTTCTTCTGGCCCTCCAGAAGCTCAATGAGCTCTGGCCCGAGCCTATCACCGCCGAACGCTGCATCGTGGTCGAGGACTCCCACTGGGGCCTCAAGGCCGCCAAGGCCGCCGGCATGCGCACCATCGCCGTGACGAACACGTACGACGCCGCCCAGTTGAAACAAGCGGACAAGGTCGTCGCCCGCCTTGACGAGCTGACGATGGACGACCTCCGGCGAATCTGCTCCTGAGTTCGCGCCATGGGTGGCGCGGCCAAACTTGTTTGACCGTGCTTGTCTTGAGAGGTATTTCCGTGCGTAGGAAGACACGCTCAAGCTGTGCTTGGGCGTGGCACCCGACATTGGTTCTTTCAGCCTATGCACGGATGCGGTTGACGGAACTTGGCCCGTTTGATATGATGCGACGACCCTTTCGCCAAAGCCGCGATTGAAGGGTTAAATTGGGTAGTTTGCCTTGGCGAGGAATCACAATGAGATACCTGCTCGCACTGTGTGCCGTCGTCTTCTTGAATCTCGCTCCCGCATTTGGTGGGACGGAAGCCCGTCTGTTGCGTTTTCCCGCGATTTATGAGGACCAAATCGTCTTCACCTACGCAGGGGACCTCTACACCGTCAGCGCCAATGGCGGTACGGCCCGGAAGCTGACGAACGACGAGGGCTACGAGATGTTCGCCCGGTTCTCGCCCGACGGCAAGTCCATCGCCTTCACCGGCCAGTATGACGGCAACACGGAAGTCTATCTCATGCCGGCCTCCGGCGGTGTCCCGCAGCGGCTCACCTATACCGCCACGCTCGGCCGGGACGACGTCGCCGACCGCATGGGACCGAACAACATCGTCATGACGTGGGCGGCCGACGGGCAGCACGTCATCTTTCGGTCGCGGATGCACTCGTTCAACGCGTTTCTGGGCCGGCTGTACTCCGTCTCGCTGACCGGCGAGTTGCCCGCAGAACTGCCCCTGCCGCGAGGCGGATTCTGCTCTTTCTCCCCGGACGGCAAGAAGCTCGCGTACAACCGCGTGTTCCGCGAGTTCCGCACGTGGAAACGCTATCGCGGCGGTATGGCCGATGACATCTGGGTCTACGACTTCGATGCCAAAACCACTGAGAACATCACGAACAATCCCGCTCTCGACATCATCCCGATGTGGAAGGATGACAAAATATTCTTCCTCTCCGACCGCGATGACAATAAGCGGATGAACCTCTTCGTCTACGACACGAAATCGAAGGAGACCCGCAAGCTGACCAGCTTCACCGAGTTCGACGTGAAGTTCCCGTCGCTGGGCAAGAACGCCATCGTCATCGAGAATGGCGGCTACATCTGGCGCTTCGATATCAATTCAGGCCAATGTGCAAAGGTGAGTGTCTCTATTGACGACGATCTTCAGGGCGGCCGAGGTGGTCTGGCCGGCGTCGCCGACAAGGTGACCAATTACGAGATCGCCCCGGATGGAAAACGCGCGCTGTTCGGCGCGCGCGGAGACATCTTCACGGTTCCCGCGAAGCGCGGAGCGATCCGGAACCTGACCTCCTCCCCCGGCGTGCACGACCGGAATTCAAGATGGTCGCCCGACGGCAAATGGATCGCGTACGTCTCCGACGCCTCCGGCGAGGACGAAGTCTGGATCGTCCCGCAGGATGGCCGCGGGTCCGCACGGCAGGTCACCAAAGATGGCGACACGTACAAGTATCAGATCGAGTGGTCGCCCGACAGCAAGAAAATCCTCTGGGCCGACAAGGCTCTGCGGCTTCGCTTCGTCAACGTCGAAACGGGCAGGATCACCGAGGTCTGCAAGGGCGACAAATGGGAGTTCAGCGACTACGCCTGGTCGCCGGACAGCTCATGGATCGTGTACACCAAGCCCGAGGTGGCTTCCATGAGCAAGATCTGCCTCTATTCGCTCAAGGACCAGACTGCCCACGAGCTGACCGACGGTTGGTATGACTCGTCGAATCCTGTCTTCAGCTCCGATGGCCGGTTCGTCTTGTTCGTCTCGGACCGCGACTTCGACCCCATCTACAGCAGGACCGAATGGAACCACGCCTATCAGGACATGTCGCGCATCTACCTGATCACGTTGGCGAAGGCCACGGAATCGCCGTTCAAACCGCAAAGCGACGAGGTCGAAATGAAAACCGCCGAGGGCGAGAAGAAGGCGGAAAGCAAGGCTCCGGAGCCGTCGGCCTCGAAGGAGGATGCCAAGAAGCCGGAGGACAAGGATCAGAAGAAGAAATCCGAGCCGGAGCCGGTCAAAATCGATCTCGATGGGATCAAGGACCGCATCGCTGTGCTGCCCATTGCCGTGTCGTCCTACCGCCGCCTCGGCTCCGTGAACGACCAGGTCTACTATGTCCGCAGGGGCGGCAAAGGCGACAAGGCCCAACTGTGTGTGTACGACCTCAAGGAGCAAAAAGAGACCGAGCTTGGGCAAATCGACGGCTATGAAATCTCGGCCGACCAGAAGAAGATGCTGGTCGCCACGGGCCGCAAGTACGCGATCATCGACCTGCCCAAGGGCAAGATCGAGATGAAGGACACCCTGGACCTCTCCGGCATGGAGGTCAACCTCGACAAGCGGGCCGAGTGGCGGCAAATCTTCAACGAGTGCTGGCGGCAGATGCGGGATTTTTTCCACGTCCCGAACATGCACGGTGTGGACTGGCAGGCCATGCGCGTCCGCTACGAGCCGCTCGTCTCTTACGTGAATCACCGCGCGGACCTGACCTACGTCATCGGCGAGATGATCGGCGAGCTGAACGCCGGACATACCTACGTCGGCGGGGGCGAATCTCCGAAGCCGAGTCGAATCCCGACCGGCCTGCTTGGGGCCGAGTTGATCCGCGATGCCCAGTCGGGCTACTACAAGATCACGAAAATCCTGCGGGGCGAGAATTGGGAGAAGGATTCGCGGTCTCCTCTGACGGAGATCGGCGTTAATGCGAATGAGGGCGACTACATCCTCGCCATCGACGGTCGCTCGACCGCCGAGGTGAAGAACATCTATGAGCTACTGGTCAACAAGGCCGGCAAGCAGGTGACGCTGAAGCTCAACTCGAAGCCGGAGCTGGAAGGCAGCCGTGAAACCATCGTCGTGCCCACGGACAGCGAAGAGAATCTTTATTACTACCGGTGGGTCCAGCGCAATATCGAGAAGGTCACGAAGGCCACCGGCGGCAAGGTCGGTTACATTCACGTGCCGGACATGGGAGCGCCGGGATTGAACGAGTTCGTCAAGCATTTCTACCCGCAGATTCGCAAGAAGGCCCTGATTATCGACGTGCGCGGCAACGGCGGCGGCAACGTCTCGCCCATGCTGATCGAGCGGCTGCGGCGGGAGGTCGTGATGATCGACTTCGCCCGCAACACCGTCCCCGCCCCGGACCCGGAGGACATGATCTACGGCCCGATGGTCTGCCTGGCGGATGAGTTCTCCGCCTCGGACGGCGACCTGTTCACCCACCGATTCAAGCAGTACAAGCTCGGCAAGGTGATCGGCAAGCGCACCTGGGGCGGCGTGATCGGCATCCGCGGCACCCTGCCACTGCTGGACGGCAGTTACATGAACAAGCCCGAGTTCTCCCGTTACGACGTCGAGGGCAAGAACTGGATCATCGAGGGCTACGGCGTCGAGCCGGACATTGTGGTGGACAACGACCCCGCCCAAGAATACGCCGGCATCGACCAGCAGCTCGACAAAGCGATTGAGGTGATTCTCGAAGACCTCAAGACCAAGGAGAAAACCGTCCCGCCGCTACCGCCATACCCAGTCAAGTGATTCCGTGCTCGTTAGCACATCAAGGAAAGAAGACGAACGAAAGGAAAGCTGGAGATCGTGTCTATGGTGGGTTCTCAACCCACGCGTTGACTCACAACCAAGGTTCGCGTCTTGGCACGGCATCGTAGTTTTCGCGCACTTGGTCAACCCAGTCCGCCAGTAGCGATCCAATTTCGGTGTTCTTCCCTCGCAGCTTCTTGCATTGTCGTTGGAGATACTCAGGAAAGGTTTTGTGCAGACGGTCTCTTGCGTGCGCATGAGCGTCAAGAATATCTGCAAATTTGACTATCAGAGCTTCGTTTGTCTCTCCAGCGTTGAACACTCTCACCAACTCCAGGAGAGCCTCTTTCACTCCGAGGCCGTTGAGGAGTTTGGCAAATAGCTCCTCTTCGATTCTGTCTGCGTCGGCGCCCATGCAGTTCTTGACGGCGCTCGCTATCTCACCTGTTGCGCACTCCGGCAGGTCATGAAAAACTGCCATCGCCAGTACTCGATCCACATTGACATCATGACCACGGTTCTTCAGCACCTGTGCAAGCATGAAAGCTGTGAGTGCAACACAGAACGAGTGCCCCGCCACACAGTCAGCTTCCGTCACAAGGGCACCTTCCTGTATCCATCCCTGTCGCGGAAGCTGTTTGAGACAGCAAGCGGTCTTATACAGCGAAACGACTTCTTCCAGTTCAGGATCCATCTTCAAGTGCCTTCCCATCGCTGAGTTCTCCTGGGCTCATCCTATCGACTGGCCCAGTGAAGAGTTCGGTCACAGGTTTTTCGAGCGCCGGCGTTGAAGCCATCGCTCAAACGAGGTCTGACTCTCCGTCGATTTCTTGCCCAAAATTAGTCCTTCAATCCCGATGTCCTCATCCAAATCAGGCCAGTGTATGCCATAGCCCGCCCCGCTGATTTGGAAATTGGCCCGCTCCGCAGGCGCTCCGTAGGCTAAACGTGGGAACCAACCGATAGGCACAGCAATGGTCCGACCATCTTCGAGGTCAACCGCCAATGTGTCATCACTGATCGTCACGTTGACTATTTTAACGGGGGTGAGTGTCAGCGTGACAGAATGCATCCCATTCATTTCTCAGTTTCTCCAGATTACCGCGTGCTATCCGCTCAATGCCTCGTAACTCTTTCCGGCTGAAACCGTAGTTGTCAGCCAACGACACATCCGGGTCTAACCAGAACTTGGCACTCATCTTTTCTCGATCAACGTGCATATGCCGTGGCTCACCACAGTCATAGGAATAGAAGTAGAAACGATAAGGGCCGATGAGCAACGCCGTTGGCATCTCTTTGACACTCTACTCAGTTCGCTTAACACTATTCATATCACTGCCAAGACAATATCTCTGGACGGCGGGCATTGCAAGCGGAAATTCGCGCCGGAAAAAGCTGAGCCAAGGATGCGCCCCGCACGACACAGTCACCAGCGATTGGACCAATTCCTGCTCATGCGCGGCGCGTGAAGTTGGGCAAACACTTTATTGTTTCTTGACGATCCCCCGATCATCGAGGAATTCCACGGGATCCTTGTTCTTTCCGTGCTCCCACATGAGGGAATAGAACCAAATGCCGCTCTCGCCTATCCAGAAATCGGCGGGGGTGAATCGCATCTTCGAGCCGGAAGGTTTCTTGCGGCTCTCTGGTGTGTACTCCGCCTGCCAGCCGAATATCTCTCCCTGCCAGTGCGTCCCGGACGCGTGGAGATGACAGGCGAAGGCTTTCACTTCACTCAAGTCGGGTATGACGACTGGCAGGACGGGTGAATAGTCAGCACGTTGCGGGATTCTCGCCTTAACCATTAGCACGTTTGCTCTGCTCCTGTTCCCATGTTATCGTCGGACCTGGAAGGCGCTGGGGGTGGGGATTTCGGCCTTGATTCGACCGGTCTTGAGGTTCAGGTCGATCTGGTCGACGAGGGCGCCGTTGAGGTAGCACTGCTGCTCGCTGTCGCCACGGACCAACACGAGGGACTTGCCGTAATCATAAAACAGCGAGGAACCGGCGAAGTTGACGTGGTTCGTCTCGTCCTCGTACTCGATGCCTTTGGAGGCCGCGAGCGAGACGAGCTCCTGATGGCCTTTGGTGACCTCCTTGAGCGACGCTTCGACGTAACCAACGACCGCGCGGGTCTGCCGGGCGTACTTGCCGCCGACCAACGGGAAGTAGTCGAGCAGAAGCTGCTGCGAGTCGTCCTCGGCCACGATGCGATTGGTCGCGGCGGAGTATCGGAGCGTATCGAAATTGGTCAGGCGGGCGACGCACGGCCGGCCGAGGCTGAACTGGTTCGGGTCAGCCTTGGAATTGACGATCTCGTAGTTGCGGATCCAGATCTTGCCGGGACCGATGGCCGTGAGCTCCGGTCCACGAGCCTTTGCAGCGTCTTGGGAGGCAGGCGGATACGGGTCGGCCTCGTATTGCAGTTGTGCGGCATCCAGTTTGGTCCAGCCGAGGAGCCTGTCGGGGCCTCGTCGCACGATGCGAAGGGCCGCCGGACCGCCGTCGGTCACGAGCTTGCGGGCATTGACATTGAGCCCTTTCGGCCCGTTGGGATCAGAGGCGATGTCGAGCACCAGCCGTGGGGCCGTGAGGGTGTATTCCGACGTCACGTTTGGCTCGGACCTCGACAGAGTCACCCGGCAATCGTCTTCGAAGAGGACCTGGTTGGCCGCCGCCAGGAACCGGACCGCCTTCTGCGCCGTGATCGTCATCGGCACGGTCCTGGCCGCAGGTTTTGGGGCCGGCAGACCGTTGGGGTCGAGCGGAAACGCCATCGCGACCGGGCCGACCAGCGTAGTGTCGGTCGTGAAGGCGTCGAAGTGAATCTGCTGGGCCGTCGCATGCTGCCGATCCGGAGACCCGAAAGACGGAGGTCGGACGACGGAGGGCAGCGTGCCATCGTCTGCTTTCTGTTCTCTGTCCGCTGTCTTCTGTCTTGCGGCTTCCAGCTTCTGGGCTTTGCCCTGGGGTGTGATCTCGAATCCGCCGTCGCACGTGACGACCGTGTCGAAAAACTCCGGAGGAATCGAGGTCATCGCCAAGTGCGACGAGGCGGTCGTATCCAGAGCGTTCGGGCCCGGGTACAAGACAGAATTCGGATCGTTGGGCTCAACGGCCGGTTTCGGGGAGGCATCAGACTTCTTCGAGCCGGCCCACAGGATATTGTCGATCGAAAGCACGTCCCGTGCCGTAATGACGCGGTCCGGCATCTCAATGGTGACATTGGTATGGAAGACGCATTCATAGCTGTCGCCCGGCGGTTTCTCAGGACTCGATTGGGTCGGCGTCTGCCGAACCAGGGGGTCTTGCGATGGTGCGGCGTTTGGGGTGCGCCGCGGCGGGGTCAGATCGGCGACGGAGCCCAGCTCACGGCTCCTCAGGCGCAGGCTGTCGAGATCGAAAATCCGGAACAGCTCGAGCCGGCTGCGCCCTTCATCATAGAGCAGCTCCATGCCAGTGCCGGTAAGCTGTGCGCGGCGGGAAAGGAACCGGACGGCCCCGGCGGTGGAGAACAGCGACTTGGCGGCGAGGAACCCGACGTCGTCCAAGTGGATGAAGCACTCCAAGGCATTGTTCGGCTCGGCGGGAACGATGTGGATGACGACGTTCCCCGAGAACCAGGCATCGCCCGCCACCAGCCGCGAGAACGCCGTATCGACCTGGACCTTGCCCCGGTTGGCCGTCACAACGCAATGGAAGGTCGGGAGAAACCACTGCATGTACGGGTTGGTGATCTCCCACTGATTGCCCTGTTTGTGCAGAAGCTGATCGAAGCCGAACACCCGATCCACCAGATTGCGCTCGTTCCGATGCAGGAACCGCGTCTGCTCGACCCGATTGACGCCGACGCCGAGGATCGTGCCGACATCGCCTTGCGAGTCCGTGTTGACATCGGCCACGGGCGCCGGCACGGTCTTGGTGAGGCTGGCCTCCATGGCCGGCGTCCGATTGAACCTCGCGTAGAGCAGGTAGACCCCAACCAGCGCACTCAACGCGATGGAGCCCACAACGAATTTGCGAATGGTCCCCTTCATGGTCCGCGCTCAGCACCGCTACGTTCCATACCGCTCCATCAGGCTCTGCCACCGGCCGGAGCCTTTGAGAATGTACTCAATCACCTCACGCACTGCACCGTCGCCGCCCGCGCGAGCCGTCACGTAATCGGCACGCTCCTTGACCTCGCCGACCGCGTTCGCCACGGCCACTCCGAAGCCGACGTAGCGGATGACGGGCAAGTCCATCACATCATCCCCGACGTATGCGACGTTTTTTGCGGGCACGCCGATCTCGTCCAGGAGCTTCTTCAGCACAGGCAGCTTGTCATGGCAATCCTGCAGCACATAGGGCACGTGCAGCTCTTCGGCCCGGCGGCTCGTCGCCACGGAGTTGCGTCCGCTGAGCCAGGCCACCTTCAGGCCGGCCCGCTGCCACATGCGAATCCCGTGCCCATCGAGAACGTGAAAACACTTGCTCTCGCTGCCATCGTGATGCGTGATAATCCGTCCGTCCGTCAGCACGCCATCGACGTCCAGCACGAGCATTACGATTGCGCCAAGATCGGCTTTGGGCTTCTCATTCATAACACGCTCTGCCACCCCCGCGAAAGCGGGAATCTACCATAGTCTCATCCGACCACCTTGATCGCTATGATGTCCTGCACGTCGATCAGGCCGACGGGCCGGTCCTGAGCGTCCACGACGGGCAACTCGTCGATTCGATACTTGTGAAAAATCGCGGTGGCTTCTGAAGCCAGCGCGTCGGCCCGGATTCGCTTGCAGCCGGCCGTCATGACTGCGCCGGCCTTGAGGTCGAACGCGGCCGAGCCGCTGCGGGTCAGGAGCCTGCGCAGGTCGGCGTCCGTGATGATTCCAGCCAACCGGCCGGCGTC
>Ga0315286_10001529_pt1 | contig 20955 bp, 14 predicted proteins | sample YL17G10_0_MG_FD_205038 | JGI IMG/M metagenome (GOLD analysis project Ga0315286, IMG submission 205038) | Sediment microbial communities from Yellowstone Lake, YNP, Wyoming, USA - YL17G10_0 | ecosystem: Environmental > Aquatic > Freshwater > Lake > Sediment | place: USA: Wyoming | collected... | reverse complement strand
GAGCCGGGCCTTCTCCTGCCGGAGGGCGATGATCCGACGGACGTTCTCCTTGTTGTCATGCTCGTCGTCGTTGTCGCCCTTCATGAAATACGCCCGGTGGAGCTTCTCCCGCAGGTCCCTTTTCTCGGAGGACTGGAGGAAAGGGGTCATGCTGGGGACCTGGACGGTGAAGACCCATTTCCCGCCGAGGCCGGCCTGCTTGGCCGTCTCCGCGGCCATGGCGACGACGGAGGGCGGGAGCCCGGCCAGGTCGGCGGGGTTCTCGATCACGAGCTTGAAGCCGTTGGTTTCGGCCAGGACGTTATCCCCGTAATTCACGCTCAGCAGGGAGAGCTCCTGGTTGATCTCCCGGAGCCGGGCCTTGCTCTTCGCGTCGAGCAGGGCGCCGCCGCGGACGAACCCGCGGTAGGCGTTCTCCAGGAGGAAGAGCTCCTCGCGGTCGAGCTTCAGGGCGCCGCGGCCGTCATAAACGGCCTTGACCCGGAGGAAGAGCTTCTCGTTGAGGCCGATGTCGTCCCTGTGGGCGGCCATCATCGGCGCTGTCTTCCGGGCCAGGGCCTGGATCTCTTTGTTCGTGTCCGCGCCCTGGAGGGCGCCGAAAACGGCGCCTACCTGGGAGAGGAGGATCCCGGCGTGGTCGAGCGCGGCGATCGTGTTTGCGAACGTGGGCGGCTCCGGGTTGTCGACGATGGCCGCGACCTCGGCCTGCTCGCGCCGGATGCCTTCCTCGATGCCCGGCAGGAAATGCTCGTTCCGGATGCGGTCGAAGGGCGGGACGTCGAAGGGTGTCCCGTAGGGCTTGAAGAAGGGGTTGTCGGACTCGGCGGGGGCGGCCGCGGGAAGGGGGGATACCGCGGCGGCGAGGCCCCAACACAGAAAAAATATGGCGATAACGCTTTTGTTCATGATGACTCACTCCTCCTTGGAAGGATCGGGAAGGGCCTATTATACACAACAGAAGCCCTGGAAGAAGCCCTGTCTTCCGTCTCTGTCGGAGGCATCGGGCAGGCGCCGGAGAAAGCGCGAAAAATATCCCTTGACAAATAGTACGAATAGTATTATATTATTATAACTATGACGAAACGTAACAATGAATCCGACCTGAGCCTGGCGATCCTGGGGCTCCTTTCGATCCAGCCGCTATCGGGGTACGGCCTCCGCAAGGTCTTCCTGACCACGGCCATGGGGAATTTCAGCGCGAGCCCGGGCGCCATCTACCCGGCTCTCCGAAACCTCGAGGCCGCGGGCCTCGTCAAAGGGACCGTTGAAAACGCGAACACCCTCCGGCCCCGTATGGCCTATGCCTTGACCCCGGCCGGCAGGGCCGCTCTGAAGGGCACGTTGTCGCGTCCGGTCACCCGGGAGGATGTCACGCGGCGGATGGATACGCTCATCCTGCGCTTTTCGTTCATGGACGGCCTGCTGCCGAAGGATAGGATCCTCGAGTTCCTTCGGTCGCTCTGGTCCGGGATCGAGGCCTACCTAGAGGTCCTTGATGCCGAGATTCTGCGGGACGCGCCCCGGTATTCCTTCTGCGCCCGGGCCGCGCTCGAGCAGGGACAGGAAACCTTTCGGATGATAGCCAGGTGGGCTAAAAGAACGCATAACCGGCTCCAAGAAGAACATGCCGGAAAAGGAGAAACGAAATGAAAAACAAGAAGAGAATTCGTCTTGGGATCATGGCCTTCGTCCTGCTCTGCGCCGCCGTCTCGGCCTTTGCGGCGGGCGTGACGAAGGACCTGCCGACGAACCTCGCCGGGCTCGCGGGGCCGTTCGACCTGGCGGGGCCCAGGACCGCCGAGGTCCAGGAATTCGTTCAGGAGACGCGGCTCGTCCATATGAACATGAAGGGACAGAGGACGGGGACGGAGACACTCACGCTCAGGCTCCGCTTCGTCCCGTCGGCGCTTCGCGGGAAGCCGGGCGACGAATACACCTGCCTCGAGTTCAGCCTCCGGAAGAACGACGGGGAACCCGTGACCATCCCGGCGCTGGCCGGGTGGACCCACGTTTTCCTGCCGATGCCCACAGGCATGGATGAGAAGGGGCAGGTATTCGGCATTCCGCACGACAAGTTCGAAGACCTCGTGGACAGCCGGGGCGCCAAGCTCGACGTCGAGCACCAATACTTTGTCTACAACAGCTTCATTGATTTTCACGCCTTCGACGCCCTCTTCGCTCGCCCGACCTCCGGGGGCGGCGGGCTCCAGGACCTGAAGGTCCCGGGCCAGGCGATCGTTCATGCCGCGGCCTTCACCGAGCCACCCGTCAACCTCGGGAAGGGGATCAAGGCCGGTTCATACTTCCGCAACGGCGAGATCAAGCTGGCGTTCAAGGGACTGGGCTTCGTGGACGGCCGGGCCTGCGCCGTCATCGGCTTCGATTCGGGCGAAAGCACGTTCAAGATGATCATGCCCATGGGTCCGAACATGGACATCGTGACCGACGGCGGATCGGAGTACATCGGCGAAATCTCCATCGACCTCGAAAGCCTGTGGGTTCGGAAGGTCACGCTCGACGAGTTTGTTGTCTCGGAGACCCTCGTACCCGTGGCCGGACAGGCGGGCGCCGCCGCCTCCCAGGGAATGAAGATCCAAGGTTACACCGTCCGCCACCTCCTGACACGGCTGGTCGAGAAGGGGGCCTGAGTTGCCCTCCGAGATCGTCACTGAAGTCGTCCACCAGGGCGGGATGAGGTTCGAGGGGACGTCGCGGAGCGGAAGGACCGTTGACCTCGATTTCGCCCCCCCGGGCGAAACGGCCACCGGCTACACGCCCCTCGAGCTCCTGCTCGCGAGCCTGGCCGGCTGCAGCGGTCAGGTTGTTGTCGGACTGCTGAAACGCATGGGCCAGGAGGTCGCCGGGTTCCGGGTCGTCGCGCGGGGCGTGAAGAAGGACATCCACCCGGCCGTCTTTACGTCGATCGCCCTCGAGTTCGAGTTCCGCGGCGGGCGGCTCGAGCCCGCCTCGGTCGAGAAGGCCCTGGCCCTGTCCGAGGAGCGCTATTGCCCCGTTTGGGCCATGCTCAAAGCGTTCGTTCCCATCAAGGCTGAATACCGGCTCCTCGCCGGATGATCCCCTCTCCGCGCGAAACGCCATCCGGCGCTGGTTGCGCCTGATGGTGCTGCGGTTTACCCCGTCCGGGATTTTTGATATGGTTATGGTCCGATGACCGAGATTCTGGACGTCATCAAGCTCTTCCTGAAGAAAAGGTTTGGGTTCAAGTTCGTTTACAGCAGTTCCTACTGGATGCTGAACACCGGGAAGCACATCTTCCCGGTCAGGAAATACCGGATCCTCTACGAGCGCCTGCTCGAGCTCGGGGCGCGGAAGGAGAGCTTCCTCCTCCCGGAACCGCCCCCCGACGAGGACGTCCTCCGCGTCCACACCGCGAAGTACCTCAGGAAGCTGAAGACCGAGACGCTCTCGACGCTCGAGATCCAGGCGCTGGAGATCCCCTTTTCGCCCGAGCTCGTCAGGTTCGCTCTCCTCTCGACGGGCGGGACCGCCCTGGCGGCCTCAGAAGCGCTGAAGGACGGGATCGCCGTCCACATCGGCGGCGGCTTCCACCACGCCTTCCCGGACCACGGCGAGGGGTTCTGCGTCCTGAACGACATCGCCGTGGCCGCGGCCAAACTGCTGGCGGAGGGACGCATCCGCAAGGCGATGGTCGTGGACTGCGACCTCCACCAGGGGAACGGGACGGCCGCCGTATTCGCCGGGGACTCCCGTGTCTTCACGTTCTCCATCCACCAGATGGATATTTACCCTTCCGAAAAGGTCGCGAGCAGTCTGGACGTCGGCCTGTGGTCGGGGGACGGGGACAGGGCCTATCTGGCGGCCCTCAGGGATCACTTCCCGAGGCTCTACGCGGAATTCCGGCCGGACCTTGTGATCTATGTCGCCGGCGCCGACCCGTACCGCGGCGACCAGCTGGGCGGGCTCGACATGACGATCGAAGGCCTGAGGGAACGGGATGCGATCGTCATCGGGGAGGCCCGGAAGCTCAAGGTCCCGGTGGCCGTCGTCCTGGCCGGAGGGTATGCCTCGAAGGTCGAGGACACCGTGGCCATCCACCTCAACACGATAAAAACGGCCCAGAAAGCGACTTAGGAAGGCGGCTCTTAGGCGATGCTCTACGGTTTCGCCTGATTCGCTTTTTCTCGCTCGAACGCAGGCTGAAGCCTGCGGCGACATCTCTCGTTTGTATCGCCAGCCTTGCCCGTCCCGCGTTCTTATTCCTGCAGGAACACGTGGGCGTATACTTTGGCGTCGCCGACCATATTGTCGATGACGCAGTACTCGTTCGGCTGGTGGGCCGTCTCGTCGATCTTCGACCAGCAGGCGGCTTCGAACCCCCGGCGTCTGAAGAGGGCGGCCACGGTGCCGCCGCCGATCCCGGAGGGCTTGGCTTCCTTGTTGTAGACCTCTTTGACCGCGGCCTTCAGGGCCGCGACCACGGCGGCCGTCGGCGGGGTCGGCGGTGCGGCGGGCGCGTTCTGCTCTTCGGTGATCGTGATCTTCACGCCGTGTCTCCGCTCGATCCCGTCCGCGACCTCGCGGACCTTCTCCAGGACCCCGGCGATGTCGTAGCCGGGGAGGACCCGGGCGTCCAGGTGGAAGACGTCCTCGCCGGGGATGGTGTTGACGTTGGGGACGTTCGCTTCCTTCTTCGTGGGCTCGAACGTGGAGATGGGGGGGTCGAACAGGGGGTCGTTCCGGTCGAACATCCCGTAGAGCTTGTCGAGTTCGGTGATGAGGTAGCTTGCCGCCTTGAAGCTGTTGACCCCTTTCTCCGGGGTGGACCCGTGGGCCTGTTTGCCGAGCGTCTTGATCTTCAGCCAGAGGATGCTTTTCTCGGCGACCTCGATGAGCGTCCCGGCCTCGTTGCCCGCGTCGGGCACGATGATCAGGTCCTGCTTCCGGAAGGCGTCGGTGTGCTCGAGGACGTGGTCTATCCCCATCTTGGACCCCGTCTCCTCGTCGGCGACCAGGGCGATCCCGATGTCGCAGGCCGGGAGCAGGCCCTCGGCCCGGAAGGCCTTGACCGCGAAGAGGGAGGCGACCAGGTCCTGCTGGTTGTCCTCGACGCCGCGGCCGTAAATGCGGCCTTTCTCGATCCAGGCTTTGTACGGGTCTCCCTTCCACAGGGAAACCTCTCCCGGGGGGACGATGTCCGTATGGGTCATGACCCACACGGTCCTCGCCGCGCTCTTCCCCTTGTAGTGGGCCAGGATGTTCGGCCGGAAGCCGTTGGGGGCGTCCAGGTCGGGGGCATTGAGGAGCTGGATGTCGACGAACCCGTTCTCTTCGAGGAACCGGGCCAGGAATTCCGCCCGCTTGCCCTCGCCCTCCCCGCCGCTCGCCGGGGCGATGGCCGGCAGGGCGGTCAGCCGGACCTGCATGTCGATCATTTCGTTGCGGAAGGAATCTATGCGGCGGGCGATCCTGGCGAAGGTTTCGGCGTTGACCATGGGCGTTCTCCTCGGAATTTTCGGCGTCCGGAAATCATAACCCGTTAGAATGCGGAATGCAAGAGATTAGGTGGCAGTCGTAAGGACATCGCTATGATCAGCGACAATAATAACTTCCGTTCCCGTTGCCACACTCAGAAATGTTACCGAGGAATAAATGATTTATCGAGACCCGCGGGAGACGGCGAGCAGGACGAGCCACGGGCGCATCGGCCGCGATCATCCCCGAAGCGGCCGGTGCGGCGTAACGCCGAAGCGTTGACAGGCACCTGCGGGGAGTGCTATCGTCCGCGCTACCGATATGTGAACATGGTTGCCGAAGGAGGTCCGTCGTGAAAAAACTGCTGTCCATCCTCATCGTCCTCGCCCTGGTCGTGCCCCTGGCCGCCCATAAGAAACCCAAGGACTCCAAGACACCGCCGGCCGTCCCCGTGGCCGCCAAGCAGGAGGCCGCGGCTCCTCCGGACAAGCCCGGCGAAACCGAGCCCAAGCCTTACGACAAGGTCATCACGCCCGAATTCGCGACCCAGTCGGGCCTGGTCAAGGTCCACACGCTTAAGTCGAAGATCCTCTTCGAGATCCCCAAGGCCGAGTTGGACAAAGACCTCCTCCTCGTCGTCCAGATCAAGAAAAGCCCCAGCGAGACGAGCTACCCCGGCCAGTCCGTCCAGGACATGATCGTCCGCTGGGAGGTTCGCGAGAACAAGGTCCTCCTGCGCTCGGTCTCGTACTCCAACATCGCCGACCCGAACGAGCCCATCCACAGGGCCGTCGAGGCCATGAACAACGGGACCATCGTGATGGCCTTCCCGGTCGAGGCCTTCGCCGCCGACGGCTCGCCGGTCATCGACCCAATCAAGTTCTTCACCGGCGACATCAACGAGATCCCGGTCAAAAAGATCCTCGGCGGCCAGTCGATCGACCCCGCCCGGACCTTTTTCGACAAGGCCCGGGCCTTCCCCATCAACCTCAACGTCGAGGCCACCCAGACCTTCAACCCCAAGCCGCCTCAGCTCCCGCCGGGATTCCCGCCGCAGTACGCCGACTTTTTGCCACCGACGCCGAGCCCGACGGCGATCGTCCACTATTCGTTTGTCAAACTCCCGGAGAAGCCGATGATGGGCCGGCTCGTTGACGACCGCGTCGGTTATTTCACCCACAGCCACACGGACTACGGCCGCCCCGAGCACGAAACGACCGTTCGCAATTTCATCGCCCGCTGGCGCCTCGAAAAGAAAGACCCGAACGCCGCCAAGAGCGAGCCGGTGAAACCCATCGTCTTCTACGTCGACCCGTCTACCCCCGCCAAGTGGGCGCCCTACATCAAGAGGGGCGTCGAGGCCTGGCAGTCCGCCTTCGAGGAGGCCGGTTTCCTCAACGCCATCCAGGCCAAGTACGCGCCCTCGCCCGAACAGGACCCCGACTGGAGCGCCGACGACGCCCGGATCTCGACGATCCGCTGGGTGCCTTCGACCGTGGCCAACGCCATGGGTCCCCACGTCTCCGACCCGCGCAGCGGCGAGATCCTCGAGGCCGACGTCGAGATCTACCACAACGTCCAGCAGCTCGCCCGCGACTGGTACTGGACGCAGTCCGGACCGCTCGACCCGCGCTCGAAAACCCTGCCCATCCCCGACGAGGTCATGGGCGATATTCTCCTCTACATCGTGACCCACGAGGTCGGCCATTCCCTCGGCCTGCCGCACAACTTCAAGGCCAGCGCCACCTACCCCATCGAAAAGATCCGCGACAAGGACTGGGTCAAGAAGAACAGCCACGTTCCGACGCTCATGGACTATGCCCGATTCAACTACGTGGCCCAGCCCGAGGACGGCCTCGACCCGGTCGACCTCATCCCGAAGATCGGACCCTACGACATCTTCTGCATCAAGTGGGGCTACACGCCCATCCCCTCGGCCAAGACGCCCGACGACGAGAAGCCGACCCTCAACGAGTGGTGCAAGGTACAGGAAACGACGCCCTGGCTGCGCTTCAGCACGGCCGGAACGCGCGGCACCGACCCCGGAGAGGAGACCGAGGCCGTCGGCGACATCGACGCCGTCGAGGCGACCCGGCTCGGCATCAAGAACCTCAAGCGGGTGATGGACATGCTGCCCGGCGCCGTCCTCAAGCCCGGCGAGAACTACGACCAGCTCGACCACATGTACACTGAGGTCTGGAGCCAGCTCCGGCTCGAGCTCGGGCACATCGCCAACATCGTCGGCGGCTACGACAGCGAGCCCAAGACCGGGCCCGTCCCCGGCGTCCGCTTCACGCCCGTCTCCGAGGCTCGGCAGAAGGCGGCCGTCAAGTTCATCAACGAGAACCTGTTCAAGACGCCGTCCTGGATGGAGCCGGCCGAGATCCTGCGCAAGGTCGAGCCCACGAGCGGACAGACCCGCCTTCTCGCCCTCCAACAAGGCATCCTTTCGAGACTCCTCGCCCAGGACCGGACGGCCCGGCTCCAGGAGCACGAGGCCATCCTGGATCTCAAGGCCTACACCGTCGCCGAGCTCCTGCTCGATTTGCGCGCCGGCATCTTCGGCGAGCTCATGGCGGAAGCCGTCAAGGTCGACCCGTACCGCCGCAATCTCCAGAGGGCCTATATCAACGCGCTCAGCGCCCGCCTGAACCCGCCGCCGGCCGCCGCCGCGGCGGCGGAAGCGGATCCGGCTTTAGCGAACGACGACAGCCGCGGGGCCATCCGGGCGGAGCTGAAGGCCGTCCGGTCCTTGCTGCGGGTCAAGGCCGTGGTCGCCGCCAACAAGGCCACCAAGAACCACGTGGAGGACCTTATAGACCAGATCGCGGTTATCCTTGACCCGAGGGGCGCCGTCCGCTGACGAAGAGTGCCGCCCTGGACAAGCAAGTCATTTAATCCGGAGCATTCATCCTGCTGTTCACGGCTGCCTTTGCCGTTGCCCTCCGCATCGGCCCCTACGACAAGTGCGGCACAAATAATGACTTGCCTATTCAAAAACTTGCTGACAAAATTGAACAAATGCGAGGAGCGGATAAAAAGAGCAGACTGTCAATTTCGAAGGCGGCGCAAGTTTACGAAGATCGCATATTTTCGCAATCATGATGGCAAGGAATACGATGGTTAAAATAATCCTTCTGTTCATCGTCGTGGTCAACGGCATTTTCGCGATTCAATTCATTCGCGATTTCCTAAAAAACAAAACCGACGCTCTCAAAGAGTCAGGCCATGGTCTTTTCCTTGCCGGCTGGTCAGTTCTTGTATTTTTTCTCTCAACATTCGGAGTCTCAGATTTTGCTTTATCGACAATCGTGTATCGGGCAAAGAAACTCATTCCAGACAAGAAGCTCCCGGGGACTTTGAATACTCAGTGTGTTGTTCCTGTGGCTGTTATGGCGCTTGCATATATTGCCGTCATATCGGTGGACACCGTGACCTTGGTCCTCTGCATCATCGCTCAGATTTCGGGAGCCTATATCGGCCCTGGAATTGTCGTGAAGCTTCCGGTTAAAGTAATCCGAAGATTTATCGGGACAGGACTTATGATAGCGGCGTTCTTCATTGCTGCCGGAAAAGCCGGGATCCTTCCTGTGGGAGGAACGGCAACGGCGCTGACAGGCTCCAAGCTCATGGCTGCCATCATCGCCTTATTCATCTTCGGCGCATTGAATAATATAGGAATCGGTTCCTATGCGCCTACGATGGCGACGATTTACGCGCTTGGCATGAGCCCTGCCGTTGCCTTCCCTATCATGATGGGCGCCTGCACGTTCTCCGTGCCTATCGGGAGCATGCAATTTATCCGATTCGGGCAATATGGCAGGAAAATTACGCTTTTTGCGTCAACGTTTGGCATTATCGGCGTCCTTGTGGCCGTCTATGTCGTCAAACGCCTGAACGTTTCCGTGCTTCAGTGGGTGATTGCCTTAGTGGTTCTTTATGCCGGCCTCGATATTCTCATCAAGGAATTGAAAATGCGCAATCACGAAAAGCCCATTACAGGATAATCGATGACGCCTGCATCCATGGAGGATTTGCGATCATGCTGTTGGAGAGGCCATTGCCGGTCTTTTGCCGCGAAGAGAACGCGATGATGAAATAACCATTTTCGATTCTGTTGGGATCGCAACCCTGGATATCGTGACGTCGCAATGGGTTTTTGAAAGAGCGTTGGATCTCGGCCTTGGCGTCCAGATCGATTTCTGAGTATGCTTGGTCCGGGCACGAAAGGCGCGGCCGTTGAATCCAGTGTCCGGGCTGCTCCCTGGGCCCTAAAAATGGAATATATGGAATGTACGGGATAGGAGATCAAAATGAAAAAAATCGCCATTCTTCTCTGTCTGGCGGCATTGTCGTTGAGCCTACTCTTTTCTCAGCGTATAGGAGGAACAATTCCTGAAACGCTGATTTCCCTCGAACTCATAGAAAAAATCATGAACGAGGTGTCCGGCGATCTGGCCCTTCAGAATGAAATATTTCTCGCAGGGGTTAACCGGAACAGGCTTCCCGAAGAGTATCTCAGAGGTCCTTTTGAGGCTGATTTCATCCTTAAAAAACTCAAAGAATATGGAATCAGCGACTCGGAAATTATCGACCTTCCGACGAAGAAGAAGACAACCTGGGATGCAGAGATGGGAGAGCTCTGGACGGTCGAGCCGGAAAAAATGAAAATTGCCGACCTTAAAGAAATTGCTGCTTCTCTGTGCGAAGGTAGCGCGACATCAGATGCCACGGCTGAGCTCGTCTATGTCGGGCCCGGCTCCTTGGAAAGCTGCTATAAAGGGAAAAATGTCAAAGGAAAAATCGTCCTTGTGAACAGCTATCCGGAAGGAGCCCGCAGGCTGGCCGTCGAAAAATATGGAGCCTTAGGAATCGTGGCTTATTCATCGAGTCACCCTGAATTCGACCCGAATGAGGTGGGCTGGGGCGGTATCGGTTCGGGCGAAAAAGAGAAGAAGAGCTTTGCCTTTATGATTTCAACCCGGAAAGGCGAGGAGCTCAGAGATCTGATGGAAAGAGGGGTGAAGATTGTGGTCAGAGCGGTCTGCAAAGCGCAGATGGTCCCCTTTAAAGAGCAAATGGTTTCAGGCCTCCTGCAGGGGAAGGACTACCCTCAAGAGGAGCTTGTCTTCACCGCTCATCTTTTTGAGGGATTTGACAAGCAGGGAGCGAATGACGATGTCAGCGGGTGCGTGGTTATTCTGGAGACGGCGAGAGCGATCAAGAAGCTCATGGACGAAGGCGGGATTCCGGCGCTCAAACGGTCGATCCGGTTCCTTTTTGTCCCGGAGATTTCGGGAACATCGGCTTATCTTAAGAAATACCCGGAAATCGCTAAGCGGTTTTTTGCCAACATCAACGAAGATATGGTCGGGGAGGCTTTGATCAAGAACAATGCCTATCTGAGCCTGGTGAGCACGCCCTATTCTTTGCCCAGCTATCTCAATGACGTCATGGCGTCTTTTGTCGAATGGATGGGAAAAACGCAAAGGCTGTCTTTTGAGTACGGCGGAGTTATTCTGCCTATTGTCTCGCCCACGGGCACCCGGGATCCCTTCTATTGCGCCGTAGATCCTTACTCAGGAGGGAGCGACCATGTGGTCTTTGTCGACGGCAGTGTGAGAGTGCCCGCCGTCATGCTGCTTGTTTGGCCTGACATGTGGTATCACTCAAGCGGCGATACGCCGGACAAATCTGATTCCACCCAGCTCAAACGTGTCGGCTTCATTTCCACAGCGGCGGCCCTATTTTTGGCAAATGCCGGCCCCCAGGAGACAGAAATAATGATGGCCGTGACATCGGCCAGAAGCCTGGCCAGGCTCGGGCAGGATGGATACAAAGCCGAGCGGACGATCCTCGGAGCAAAAAAAGAGAACCTCCATACGGTCTATAGAGAGGCTCGGAATGTTGTCAATCAGGCTTTTCTCAGAGAGAACGCCGCGCTATCTTCGATCAGATTCTTTATCAAGTCCGAGGCGACGCTCGAAAACTCCCTGAAAATGCGGCTCAAGAGACTCGATGACCTCAATCCGGTCTCTCTGGTTGAGATAGAGGATGTCTATAATTCGCGCTGTCAGAAAGAAGGCCTCAAGCCCCAAGCGCCGAGTTTGACCAAGGAAGAGATCCGTCTGAGCGGCTTGATCCCCGTGAGGACTTCGAAGATGGGCGACGTGATGAGTTTTTGGGAGATGCGGGAGAAAAATAAAAAAACTAAGTACCGGGAGCCGATGGCCATAGCCATGGCTCAATTTGAATTGCGAAATTTTATCGACGGGAAAAGAAGCGTTCTTGACATCAGGAACGCGACTTCTGCTGAGCATGTGCCGCTCTCTCTCAAAGATGTGGAAGACTACATGAATTATCTGGAAAGCCTCGGCCAGATAGAAATCAAAAAGCGGTGAAATAATTGGCCTCTCGCCTTGGTCTTGAATTTTGGGTTGGGATCGGGAATATTTGCCCAAGGGGCCTAGCCTTCTGAGCCGGCGGACTCGGCGCCGTCGCTCCGGGCTTATTGGATGGACGTAATGACCCGGGCGTCCTTCAGCATTCGCAGATATTGGACCGTCTCTTGAAAAGTCAAGAAATGATAAGCCGCATAGCCTTCGCTCCACAGTTCGGCCTGGACGGCGTTGAAGATATCGGCGATGGTGTTATGCCCATCGATATGATTCAACGTTTCATAGGTGCCGACATTTCCATAACGGAAGGACGACCTGACGCCTGGATACTTGTTCAGATGTTGTTGCCTGAAAAGAATGCTGGGTGAGGCGCTGTGGCCCGTCAAATGATGGGCTGTAGAGTTTGTATTCGCCCGAGCCCGGCTCCTGATAAAAAATGATGTAGAAAAAGGGTGGTAAGCCTAAAGACGTATCCCCCTGGTACTGCCGGAGCTCACAGGTGACAAGGTTCTGAGAGGTCTCCATATATCTCTGGATATCCACAGGGGCCCCAAGAATGATATAAAATCTTCCGCGGTCGGTTTCCCAGCCTGGTCTAACCCTTCCTCTTCCAGCCATTGCTTCCCTTCCAAAGGCAATTCCTGGGCTAAGCCGGCCTGCATACAATAAATTAGGCTCAAAAGAAGGATTGAAAATCGGACCATTTTTCCCTTAGATATTTTCTCTTTATGCAGTGAAATAAAAGGTAGAAATATTATAGCCAGGAGTGTCCAAGATAGGCATTGAAAAAACTCAACAACAGATTGAATGAAACAACCGCCTATCGATGTCCTTCCGGCTGTCGCTTAAGCCCGAGGACGGGCGCATTCCTTGACTTTTAGGGGGTCGGACGATACATTGAGTCCAAATGCGCATCGGTGTGGACATCCGGCCTTTCCTCAGCCGCGAGACCGGGGTCGGCACGTATCTTCGCCACCTCCTTTTCGAGCTCGCCCGGATCGACCGGAGCAACGAGTATTGCCTGTTCAGCTCCTCCTGGAAGGAGCGTTTTCCGCCCGAGAAGCTCCCGCCGTTCGCGCGGCTGCGGTTCCGGGACCTCCGGGTTCCGGTCCGGGTCGTGAACTTCCTCTGGTACCGCCTATCCTGGCCTCCGTTCGAACGGTATTTTGGCGGGCGGCTCGACTTGACCCATTCCCCGACGCCCATGCCCCTGCCGGGCCGCTCGCGGAAGATCGTCACGGTCTATGACCTGTTCTTCCTTGATGATCCCGGACGATCCGTCCGGGAGGCCCGGCGCGTGTTCGCGGGCAACGTGGGCGCTTCCCTCGCCGCGGCGGACGGCATCCTGGCCATTTCCGAGTTCACCAAAAGGTCCATTCTCGAACGATTTCCGGTGCCCGAGGAGAAGATCGCGGTCGCGCCGCTCGGCCTGGACCCCCTGTTCGCCGAAGACGTGCCGGCCGCGACCCTGGACGAGACGCGGCGCAAGCACCGCCTCCCGGAACGCTTCATCCTATTCGTGGGGGCCGTAGAAAAACGAAAGAACCTCGTGAATCTCCTTGAGGCCTTGGCCCGGGTCCGGCGGGCCGGAGAGCCTGTCGATCTCGTCCTGGCCGGAAGGGAGGGGGAGGCTTCGGCCGAGGTCGGCGCGGCCGCGGAGAGACTCGGCCTCGGGCCCGCGGTCCGAAACCTCGGCTATCTCCCGGATACCGAGGTCCGCAATCTCTACCGACTCGCCCGGCTCTTCGCATTTCCGTCCCTGTGCGAAGGGTTCGGACTGCCACTCCTCGAGGCCATGGCCTCGGGTCTGCCGGCAGCGGTCTCCCGGACCGGCGCGCTTCCCGAGGTCGGGGGGGATGCCGCGGCCTATTTCGAGCCCGAAGATCCCGCGGACATCGCCCGGGTCCTCCTCGAACTCTTGGAAAACGAACCCCGGCGGCGCGAGCTTGCGGAAAAGGGAAAACGGAGGGCGTCCGAGTTCAGCTGGGCAGAAACCGCCTGCCGGACGCTGGCGTTCTACGAAAGGACGGCGGGGGCGCGGTGACGAACGTCCTGTTCGTGTCCCACACGTCCGAGCTCAATGGGGCCGAGAGGATGCTCCTGGACACGATCCGGGGGCTCGACCGCCGGAAGTTCTCCCCGATCCTCGCCGTGCCGTGTCCCGGCCGCCTCACCGAGGCTGCGGCCGGAGCCGGGATAGAATGCCTGGTCCTGCCGATGAAGTGGACCCTGACCGAAGCGGCCAAGGTTTGGAAACAGCCGTTTTCCCGTCTCTGGAACATCCGTGGAACGCGTGCGGCGGCGCGGCTCATCCGCAGCCGTGGGATCGGCCTCGTCATCACGAACACGTCGGCCGTCTGGACGGGCGCCTGGGCCGCCCGACGGGCGGGCGTTCCCCATATTTGGTTTATCCACGAGATCCTCGACGGGGAAAGGCCGCTCCTCAAATACGTCTTTGGGCGCAAGGCTCTCGTCCGGCGCATGACCCGGCTCTCGGACCGCATCGTCGCCAACTCCGAGGCTTCGGCCTGGGCTTTCGCGGGGTCCGGCAAGTCCGTCGTCATCGGGAACGGCATCGCCATGCGGAACGGCCCGGCGCCCGACACGTCGGTCCTCAGGAGTTCCCTGGGCATCGAGCAGGGCGCTCCGGTCGTCGGCGTCGTGGGCAAGATCTATCCCGGCAAAGGGCAGATGGAGGCCGTGCTGGCGGCGGATATCCTCCGGAGGGCGCGGCCGGGCCTCAGGCTCCTCGTGGTCGGAGCGGTGGACGACGCCCGATATCACGAAAGGATTCGCGAGACCGTCGGGAGGCTCGGGCTGGAACGGAACGTCCTGTTCCTCGGCTACCGGGACAACCTGGAGGGGATCCTCGGCCTGCTCGACGTCCTTGTCGTCGCGTCCTCGGTGGATTCGTTGGGCCGCATTGCGCTCGAAGCCATGGCGACCGACACGCCCGTCGTCGCCGCGGCGAAGGGGGGCCTTCCGGAAGTGGTCAAGGACGGCGAGACAGGGCTCCTTGTGGAGTCGGCCGAGCCGGGACTCCTCGCGGCGGGGATCGCCCGCCTGCTCGACGACCCGGCCCTCGCCCGAAGGCTCGGCGAGGGAGGCCGGAGGTTCGTCGCCGCGAACTATTCGCTGGAAGGCCAGATCCGGAAGATCGAGCGTGCTCTGGAGGAATGTCTTGAAGGCTGAGACCGGACCCGCGCCCGTCCTTTCGATCATCCTTGTGAACTTCAACGATGAGGCACATCTTCCGGAATGCCTGTCCTCGATCGAGGTCCATGCGGGGGGCATCGACCTCGAGGTCATCGTCGTCGATAACGCCTCGACCGACGGGAGCGCCGCTCTCGTCGCGGAGCGATTTCCCCGAGTCAGACTCATCCGGAACGAAAAGAACGAGGGCTTCGGCCGGGCGAACAACCGGGCCGTCCGGGAAAGCCGGGGCGAATTCCTTCTCTTCATGAACACGGACGTCGTCCTCCACCCCGGAGCGCTCGATCTCCTCATGGAGGAGATGCGGACGCATCCCGACACGGGCGTCACCGGTCCGGCCCTCCTCACGCCCTCGGGCCGGCTCCAAGCCTCGTTCGGAGGCCGTACGGGCTTTTTCTCTGAACTGGCGAAGAAGGGTTTTCTGAACGGCCTCCGGACATGGTCTCTCCGGAAGGAGACGACCCCATACAAGGTCCGCTGGGTGAGCGGGGCCTTCCTTTTGACCCGGCGTCAGGCGTTCCTGGATGTCGGGGGATTCGATGAGGGATTCTTTCTCTACTTCGAGGACATCGACCTTTGCGAGCGGATCCTCGACAAAGGATGGAGGGGGATCTTCCTGCCCGCCGCCGCGTCCTTCCATCACGGGGGCGCCTCGACCTCGGCCCGTCCGCTCCGGAGCCGCGTGGAATACCGGAAAAGCCAGATCCGTTTCTATCGGAAGCACGGCTCGGCGGTCTCGCTTTTTCTCCTCAAGGCCTACCTGAGGCTCTCCCTGGCCGGGCTTTCCCTGAGCGGTGCGTTCGGACGGGACCCGGACGGAGCGGCGCTCCGGAGCGAATTCCGGGAAGCCTTGCGCGGGGCGAAGGGAGGTGGGCCGTGACCCGGGTCCGGGTTCTCGAAATGATCGACAGGCCGTTTCTCGGCGGGGGGCAGGTCACCGTCCTGACGTTGGCGAGGGGCCTGGACAGGGAGAAGTTCGAGGTCCTCGTCGCTTCCGAGGAAGGGGGCCCACTTGTCGATGAACTCGGAAGGATAGGAATTCGTCACATTGCCATAAGGCTCGGAAAATTTTCTGGCCTCTCGGCGGCCGGCGCGCTCGCCACGGTCCTTCGGGAAAACGCCGTCGACGTCCTCCATACCCACGGAGGCATCGCCGGGCTCTACGGGCGCCTGGCGGCCCGGAAGGCCGGGACCCCGGCCATCGTCCATACCGTCCACGGCATCCACTATCTCCATTACCGGAATCCAGCGGCGAAACGGGCCTTCATCGCCCTGGAGCGCCGGCTTTCCCGATCCACGGACGCGGTGGTCTTCGTCTCGGAGGCGGATATGGAGCGGGCTGCGCGCCTGCGCCTCGCCTTGCCGCCCAAAGCCAGGCTCATCAGAAACGGCGTCCCACCGATCCCGCCGGGACGCCTCCGCGATCCCGCGGCGGTCAAAGCCGAGCTCGGCGCCGAGGGCAAGCCGCTCGTGGTCGCGGTGTCGCGTCTCCATAGGCAGAAGGGGGTGACCTATCTCCTCAGGGGCGTTCCCTTCGTCCGCAACGAGATCCCTGACGTCTGCGTCGTGGTCGCCGGGGGCGGGCCGCTCGCGGACCGGCTGAAGGCCGAGGTCAAGGCACTCAGAGTCGGGGACAATGCCATCCTGCTCGGGGAGAGGAAGGACGCGTTGGATATCTTAGCGGCTGCGGACATCTTCGTCCTGCCGTCTCTTTGGGAAGGCCTGCCCTACGTCCTCGTCGAGGCCGCCGCGCTCGGGAAGCCCATCGTCGCGGCCGACATCGACGGGGTCCGTGAGGTCATCCGGAATGGCGCGACCGGGATCCTTGTGCCGCCTAGGGACCCTGGCGCTCTGGCCGCGGCCATCATACTCCTCCTCAAGGACCCGGAGTTCGCCCGTCAGCTCGGCGAGGCCGCCCGGACCGAGATCCCGCCGCGGTTCTCCGTCGAGCGCATGATAAGCGAAACCGAATCGCTCTACCTCGAGGTCCTGTCCTCAAAGATTCGCAACTCATAGCCCTCTGCGGACTCGCCCCACGTGCTGGTGCTCCATGCTAGGGACTACGTGGGATCGCCGCGCGAAGGACGGAGGGGATATCCCAGAGTCCTGAGAAGGCGATCCCTAAGGAAGGGGGTGCCTTCCCATGGGTGCGGTCCTTGGGTTATAATGGCCCCGATGGAAAATGCGAAGGTCGCCCTTGTCCATGACTGGCTGACGGGGCAGAGGGGAGGCGAAAAGGTCCTCGAGGTCCTGGCCGAGATCTTCCCCAAGGCCCCGATCTACACACTGTTCCATCTCAAGGGCAGCCAGCATCCGGATCTTGAAAAGCGTGTCATCCGGACAAGCTTCCTCCAGCGCATGCCGTTCCTCGAGAAGAAGTACCGGTCCTATCTGCCGCTCTTCCCCATGGCCATCGAACTGTTCGACCTCCAGGAGTACGATCTCGTGGTCTCGACGTCCCACTGCGTGGCAAAAGGCGCCATCCCGGCCCCGGACGCCCTGCACGTCTGCTACATCCATTCCCCGATGCGCTATGCTTGGAACCTGTATTTCTCCTACTTCGCCCCGGAGCGATTGTCTCCGTTCTCTCGCTGGCTCATCCCGCCCATCATCCATCGCCTACGGACCTGGGATACCGCTTCGGCGGCACGGGTGGACCGTTTCGTAGCCAACTCGGCCAACGTCGCGCGCCGGGTTGGGAAGTACTATCGGCGCGAGGCCGACGTCATCCCGCCCCCGGTGGACACGGAATTCTATAAGCTCGACAACGCGATCCCCCGCGGGGATTACCACCTCGTCGTATCGGCCCTGGTCCCCTATAAGAGGATCGACCTCGCGGTCGAAGCCTTCAACCGCTCGGGCGCCCCGCTGAAGATCGTCGGCTCCGGCCCCGAATACCGTGCTCTCCGGAAGCGCGCCCGGGCGAACGTGGAGTTCCTGGGGGCGGCCGGCGGTGAGGACCTCAGACGCCTCTATCAGGGTGCGGCCGCCTTCCTTCTTCCCGGCGAGGAGGATTTCGGCATCGCCACCCTAGAAGCCCAGGCCTGCGGGACGCCTGTCATCGCCTACGGGCGCGGCGGCTCCCTGGAGACGGTCGTCCCCGGAGCGACGGGGTTCCTCTTCAATGAGCCGACCGTCGCCGGCCTCCTGGGCGCGCTTGACAAGGTTCGGACCTTCGCGTGTAATAGGGAAACGATCAGGTCGAACGCCATGCGATTCTCCCGGGAAAAGTTCAAGGATGGGATATCTTCGTGCCTCCGGAAGGCGTGGGCGGAGCGCGGAGCCCGGGCATGATCAGGGAAAAACGCCTCCGGCTGATCGGGCTGTTCGTCCTGTCCGACAGCCTGGCCATCCTGTTCTCCTACTTCTATTCCTACCTCTTCCGATTCTACGCCTACATCATCCCCGTCGATCCCGCCCGGGGCATCCCGCCGCTCCGGTCCTACATCGTGGTCTTTCCCCTGTTCCTTGCCGTGCATCTCGGCATCTTCTACCTGCAGGGCTTCTACAGGACGAAGCTCCGGCGTGCCCGGATCGACGACTTTCTCTATGCTTCCATCAACGGCATCCTGACCATCCTCGTCGTTTTTTCCGTCCTGAACTATCTTTACAACTACAGCCAGGGGCAGGCTCCCATCTACCGGATGACCTTCAAGCTCTCCCACGGGTTTCTGGCCGTCTATTTTGTGACCGTGATCTTCGTCATCCTGATCTTCCGAAACCAGGTCTATTTCTTCATGAAGCGCCGTTACGCCCGAGGGCTGAACCAGATCAACGTCCTCATCGTCGGCGCGGGCGACATGGGGAAGACCGTCGCCCAGAAGCTCGTCGGCTTCCGGGACCTGGGGTACCGCGTCCTGGGCTTCGTGGACGACGGGTTCGCGAAAGGAACGGAGATCGGGGTCAACGGCGGGGTCAAGGTCCTAGGCACGCTCGACGAGCTCGGGCCCGTCATCGAGGAATACGGCGTCTCCGAGGTCTATGTGGCCCTGGACTTCTACAACTATGCCAAGATCGTGGAGACCTTCCGGATCATCGACAAGTATCCCGTCCACGTCCGTCTCATCCCCGACCTCTTCCAGCTCCTGACCCTTAAGGCCAACGTCCAGGATCTCGACGGGTTCCCGGTCATCACGATCGACGACGTCCCGCTCAAGGGGGCGCCCCAGCTCGTCAAGCGGGCGACCGACATGCTCGTCTCGGCCCTGCTCCTGGTCATCCTCTCGCCGTTCATGCTCATCGTCGCGCTCCTGGTCAAGCTGACCTCCCGGGGGCCGGTCTTCTACCACCAGGAGCGGGTCAGCCTGGACGGGCGGCGCTTCGTCATCCACAAGTTCCGGACGATGGTCTGCGATGCCGAGAAGATGACGGGCCCCGTCATGTCGGACCGGGACGATCCCCGTATCAACCGGCTGGGCCGGTTCCTCCGCAAGTACAGCATCGACGAAGTTCCGCAGCTCGTGAACGTCCTCAAGGGAGAGATGAGCCTCATCGGGCCGCGCCCGGAGCGGCCGGCCTTCGTTCAGGAGTTCCGGGAGAAGATCCCCAAGTACATGCTCCGCCACAAGGTCCAGCCCGGTATCACCGGCTGGGCCCAGGTCCACAACCTCCGCCAGGATACGTCGATCGAGAAGCGGCTGGAATACGATTTCTATTACATCCAGAACTGGTCCTTTACGCTGGACATCAAGATCCTGTGGATGACCCTCCGGAAGGGGTTCATCGACAGGAACATGTAAGGGCGTGATGAACTCCCGCTCCCGGCGCTGAATCCACCCTCGAAACCTCTCCGATCCTCTAGGGCCGACGGGACGGTGCCGTCAACAGCCGCAGATCAGCCCCATGGGAGGCCGTCTCCGCCGACGCCGGACGGCATTGAGACCGTTTTATAAAACGCCTCAACATCATCGAGCTCGAGAGGTTCGAATAGACCGCCCCGACGCACCCTTTCCGGCGAGCCCGAGGACTTTCCTGATCATCCGCCCGAAGATCAGGGAGTGGAAAGGCTTCATCGCCCACCAATAGATCCGCCCGCCCAGCCCTTTCGGCAGGAAATAGGCCGTCTGGACGAGCTCGGATCCGTGAATGGCGAACTCGAGCCACGCTTTTCCGGGAACCTTCATCTGGGCGAGAAGGAGCAGCCGCTTTCCCGGCTGGAGGTCCAGGACCTTCCAGAAATCCAGGCCGTCCCCGACGCGGAGCTCCGTGGCGTCCCGCCGGCCGCGGTTGAGGCCGGGACCGCCGGCGAGCTTGTCGACGAAACCCCGCAGATGCCAGAGGCCATCGGCGGCAGGCCAGCCCCTCGGCCCGCCGATCGAAGTGACGGTCCGGAACACCGCCTCGGCCGGGACCTGGCCGAAGTCTCGCTGCCGCCGGTCGATATAGACCGCCTCGGCGATCCTGTCCAGGTCATGGGTCTGGATATCGCAGGCGGCCGCGGCGGTGCTGTCGCACCACCGGCTCATGACCTGGTTCCGCTCGATCTCGTCCAGGGCGGCGGCGAACGCCTCCGCGTAGGAGGACGGTCTGATCCGGGGAAAGAATCGGGCGGCATTGTCGTTCATGACGACGGTCTCGGACTTCAGCCCCTCGACCAGGGCCCGGGCGATCCCGAACGGCACCGGCGTCATGAGGATCAGCCAATAGGACGAGAGCCGGGGCGAAAAGAACGGGACGGGGATGAGCGATCGTCTCAACCCCATGACGCGTGCGGCCCCCAGCAGAAGCTCCCTGAAGCTCATCGGCTCGGCGCCGATATCCACGACGGCGCCGTCCGGGGCGGCGACGGTGAGCGCCGCCTCAAGGTAGGCTAGGACGTCGGCGATGCCGATGGGCTGGGTGCGCGTCCGGACCCAGCGGGGGGTGATCAGGACCGGGAGCTTGGCCACGA
>Ga0315286_10001528_pt1 | contig 20960 bp, 13 predicted proteins | sample YL17G10_0_MG_FD_205038 | JGI IMG/M metagenome (GOLD analysis project Ga0315286, IMG submission 205038) | Sediment microbial communities from Yellowstone Lake, YNP, Wyoming, USA - YL17G10_0 | ecosystem: Environmental > Aquatic > Freshwater > Lake > Sediment | place: USA: Wyoming | collected... | reverse complement strand
GTTCCAGTTGCACCACCTGCTGCCCCAGTGCACCGTGTTGGAGAATGTGCTGATCCCCACGCTGGCGGAACGAGGCGGTTCTTCGCAGCAGGATGTTCGTGAGAGGGCAAAAGCCCTGCTCGCCCGCGTCGGCCTGGAGGACCGCACGTCGTACCGGCCGGGTGAGCTGTCGGGCGGACAGCGGCAGCGCGTCGCTGTGGCGCGGGCACTCATCAACAGGCCGAAGCTGCTGCTCGCCGATGAGCCGACGGGCTCGCTCGATGAGGCCACGTCCCAGAGCATTGCCGAACTGCTGGCGGAGCTGAACAGGGATGAGGGCGTGACTTTGGTGGTTGTGACCCATTCGCGGGAACTGGCCTCGCGGATCGGGCATGTGATGGAGCTGAGCGGCGGGATTCTCAGCGATCGAGGTCGGCCATGAGTCTGTGGCGGCTGATCGCTCGCAGCATGTGGTTCTACTGGCGGACGAACCTGGCCGTCCTGCTGGCCGTGGTCGTGGCGACGGGGGTGCTCACCGGCGCGCTGGCGGTCGGCGATTCGGTGCAATACACTCTCCAAAAGACACTGGAAGCCCGACTGGGGGAGGTCCAGTTCGCCGTCCTGCCGCAAGGCCGCTTCTTTCGGGCGGCTCTTGCCGACGATCTGGAGCAGCAGCTTGGCGGCACGGTCGTAGCGGTTCTGCAGGTATCCGGCATCCTCACGAATGACGACGGCTCCCGACGCGTCAACCGCGTCCAAGTCCTCGGCGTGACCGACAAGTTCTACGCCGTCGGTTCCGGGAAGAAGCCCTTTGGCAGGGACGCGATGGAGGGGATTGTCCTCAGCGAGGCTGTTGCGCGGAGGCTTGGTGCCGCCACTGGGGACGAGGTGGTCCTACGGGTCGAGAAACCGGGGCTGATGCCACGCGACGTGCCGTTGGCCTCCGACAAGGACCGGACGGTCGCCTTCCGCCTGAAGGTCCAGGCCGTTGCCGGCGATTCCACGTTCGGCCGCTTCGATCTTCAGGCAAACCAGGTATCGGCGCTCAACGTTTTCGTTCCCCTGTCCTGGCTTGGCGGGCAGATCGAGCAGCCGGATCGGGCCAATATGCTGTTGGCGGCCCACATGAAAAGTGGGATCACGGCGGGTGAAGTGAGCGTGGCCGTTCAGAAGGCTTGGCGACTTGCCGATGCGGGTCTCGAGCTGGAGCGGTTGCCGAAACAGAACGTGCTGGAGCTTCGCAGCCGGCGGATATTCATCGACGAGTCCGTCAGCACCGAGGCCCTCAAGGCCGGCGAGAAGGCGGAGGGCATCCTGACCTACTTCGTCAATGATCTCCGCTTCGGTGACAAGGCGACTCCCTACTCGACGGTGGCGGCCCTTGGCGGCGGGGGGCTAATCCCGGCGAACATGCGCAGCGATGAGATCATCATCAATCAATGGCTTGCCGATGATCTGGGCACCAAGGTCGGGGAGTCAGTGGATATCTCGTACTTTGTCATTGGTCCCCGGCGGAAGCTGTACGAGGAGCGGGGCCGGCTCAAGGTCGCCAGGATCGTGCCGATGGATGATCCGGCGTGCGATCCCAAGCTGATGCCGGCGTTCCCCGGCCTGGCCGATGCCAACAACTGCCGGGACTGGAAACCGGGCATCCCCGTCGATCTGGACAAGATCCGCCCGAAGGACGAGCAGTACTGGAACGAGCATCGCGGCACGCCCAAGGCTTTTATCGCCCTGGAGGCCGGCCAACTGCGGTGGCGCAATCAGTATGGGAACCTGACGGCCGTGCGATATCCTTGGCGGGAGGGGCTCGCACAACAGGTCGAGCAGCACCTGATGAGCACCATCGACCCGGCAACGGTGGGGCTGTTCTTTCAACCGATACGCGACCGCGGCGCGCAGGCCAGCCGGGAGGGCACCGATTTCGGCGGGCTGTTTCTTGGGCTGAGCATGTTCCTGATCGCTTCGGCGGTGATTCTGACCGGCCTGCTTTTCGTCTTCGGGGTCGAGAGCCGCAGCCGGGAGGTCGGGATGCTGATGGCGGTCGGGTGGCCTGCCAGGCGGGTGAGGCGGCTGCTATTGGCCGAAGGTGGACTTGTCGCGCTGTTGGGTACGGCTGCCGGCGTCGGTGTGGGTCTGCTCTACACGCGCCTGATGGTCTATGGCTTGTCCACGCTGTGGAGCGGCGCCGTCGGTGGATCGGAGGTCTATTTCCATGCGAGAGATTTGACGCTCCTGCTGGGCGGTCTGGGCGGCCTGGGGGCAGCGCTGTTCGCCATCTGGCTGACCCTTCGCAAGCAGGCAACGCGGCCCGCGCGTCAATTGATGGCCGGGAGCATAGAGGAAGCAACGGGTGGCATCGTCAAGGCCGAAGGCCTTGGCGATGGTCTTACGCACAGCCAAGGGCGCCATCGCCAAGCTGCGCTTGACGATGCCGCCCATCATGCACGCGAGACAGAACTCAAGAGTTTGAGATGGTGCCGAGGAGCTTGGCGGTACCACCCGGCGCGGTTCGGCATCGTGGTAGCCATCGTCGCATTCTTCAGCGTGGCCGTCTTCCTGCTGATCATGCCCGCAAGCGGCGGCGAAGCCGTCGCCGGCGCCTTCTTCGGGGCCGGGGCGCTGCTTCTGATCGGGACGCTGGGCTTGAGCCAGGCGGTGCTGCGAATCGCGGCAGGGGGCTGGAACCGGCCGATGGTTTCTCTTCACGGTTTGGGCTTGCGGAATGCGACTCGGCGGGGCGGGCGCAGTCTGGCGATTGTCGGGCTGTTGGCGTGCGGCGTGTTCATGGTCGTCGCCGTCGGGGCCAATCGCCGTGACCCGACGGCCGAGGCACACGGCAGGGACTCCGGGACGGGCGGGTTTGCGCTCTACGGGGATTCATCGATCCCGATTCTGCATGACTTGAGCACCGAATCCGGGCGCAAGCAGCTTGGACTTACGGGGCAGAGTCTGGCTGATGTCCAAGTGGTCCAATTCCGCGTCCGCGATGGAGACGATGCGAGCTGTCTGAACCTGAACCGGGCGCAGCAGCCGCGTCTGATGGCCGTGCAGGCTGATGCGCTCAGGCAGCGGGAGGCGTTCAAGTTCACCGCGGCTGTTGAGCAGGGCCAGGAGGAAAAGGGATGGGGCTTGCTTCGGATGGATTTGGACAATGGGGCCGTGCCGGCCATCGGCGACTACCCGACCGTTTTCTGGGGCCTGGGCAAGAACATCGGGGACGAGCTTGAGTATACGGACGAGAGGGGTTTGGCGTTTCGCGTGCGGATCGTGGGCATGCTGGCCAGTTCGGTCTTGCAGGGAAGCCTGGTGATCGCGGAGAATGAGTTTATCGCGCGGTTCCCGTCGGTTGACGGGTATCGGGTCTTCCTGATCGACGCCCCGGCGGATAAGGTGGATGCCGTCACGCAGGAGTTGTCGTCCGGTCTTAGGGACTACGGACTCGTGCTGACGCCGGCCCAGGAGCGGCTGGCCGCCTTTGGTGTGGTGGAAAACACGTATCTCTCGATCTTCATGGTTCTTGGCGGCCTGGGGCTTGTCCTTGGCAGCATCGGCTTGGGCTTGGTCGTGCTTCGTAACATGCTTGAAAGACGCGGCGAGCTGGCGATGCTCCGGGCCGTCGGATTCGACAGGGGCCGGCTCAAACGCATGGTCTTCTACGAGCACTGGGGTCTGATGCTCGCAGGCCTGGCATGTGGCGTGATCTCCGCTGTCGTGGCGGTGATTCCGGCGTTACAGTCGCCGGGGGCACACGTGCCGTATCTCTCGCTCCTGCTGACGGTGGCCGGCATCGCGATCAGCGGGGCCGTCTGGGTGTGGGTCGCAGGGACGCTGGCTTTGCGTGGTAGACTGCTGGATGCGCTGAGGCACGAGTAGTTATGGAGTAAGTTTGAAGTGTGAAGTGTCAAGTTTGAAGTGGCGTCATACGCGACTCTTTTCAAACGGAAAACTTCAAACTTGAAACTCCTATCTGGGTGTTTGATGAAGAAGTTTCTCATAGCCGATTGTCTTCCGATGGCTTTGGTCGTCGCGGGCGTGGTCGGGTTGATGTATCTCTGGCTCAGTGCCGATGCCGCCGTCGATCTCATGGAGCGGCTGCCCGGCGGGGACAACAAGCCCAAGGATGCCACGGGGGCCAATGAGCCGGTCAAGATCGTCGGCACGCTGGTCAAGGCCGACGGCGTTCCCGCGAATCTGCCCGGCGCCTGGCCTCGATTCCGGGGCCCGAATTATGATGCCATCAGCCCGGAGAAGGTGACGCTCGCCCGAGCCTGGCCTCAGGAAGGGCCTCGGGTGCTCTGGTCCGTCGAGGTGGGCGAGGGGTACGCCGGGGCGGCCGTTCTCGAAGGCAGAGCGTATCTGCTCGACTACGACCAGGACAGGCAGGCTGATGTGGTCCGGAGTCTGTCCCTCAATGATGGTAAGGAAATCTGGCGATACTCCTACCCGGTCAAGATCAAGCGATTCCACGGCATGAGCCGGACCGTCCCGGCGGTGACCGACAAGTACGTCGTGACCCTGGGACCCAAGGGCCACGTCACCTGCCTCGATTCCAAGACGGGCGAGTTCCGGTGGATGCTGAACCTCGTCAAAGAGTACGGCACGGCCATTCCGCAATGGTACGCCGCCCAGTGCCCCCTGATCGACGACGGCAAGGCGGTTATTGCGCCGGCCGGCAGCGCCCTGGTGATCGCCGTCGATTGTGCCACGGGCGGGATTGTCTGGGAGACCCCCAATCCGGACAAATGGGTGATGACGCACTCGTCCCTCGTGCCGATGGAGTTCAAGGGCAGCCGCTTTTACGTCTACTGTGGCGGATCGACCGAGGCGGGCGGCGTTGTCGGCGTCTCGGCCAAAGACGGGCAGGTCCTGTGGAAGACCGAGCAGTGGAAAGTGCGGACCAATGTGCCCATGCCCGTCGTCGTCGGCGAGGACAGGATATTCCTGACCGCCGGCTACGGCCAGTACGAGAGCGGGTGCGCGATGCTGCGGCTCACGGAATCCGACGGCAAGATTACCGCCGCGAGCGAATTCAAACATCCGACGGCCGTCTTCGGCTCGATGCAGCATACGCCGATCTTCTGCAACGGCTACATCTACGGCGTCGGCATGAATAAACAGTTGATTTGCCTCGACCTGCAGGGCAAGCCGGTCTGGACCAGCACGAGCGCAAGTACTTTTGGCAGCGGCCCGTATACAATCGCCGGCGGCCTGCTGTATATCTTGAACGACTCGGGCGTGCTGACCCTGGTCGAGGCCGGCTCCTCTGGGTATGTCCAGTTGGGGCAAGCCAAAGTCCTGGATGGGATCGAATCTTGGGGACCGATGGCCATCGCCTCCGGCAGGCTGATCGTGCGTGACCTGAACCGAATGGTCTGCCTCGACATCGCCGGGCAGTAGGTTGTGAAGTGTTAAGTGTCAAGTTTGAAGTTTGAAGTGGGGAGTCGCTGCTTGAAACTTCCAACTTCAAACTTGAAACTCCTCACAGTCATACTACGAGCGCAGGGGCGTTGAACGTGTCATTCGAATCGCATATAATGCAGTGCGTGCAAGTTCTTGCCATATAAGGGCATAGGATTCGGTTGTGCAGAGAGTACACGGGAAGATAAACGGCGGTTTGATTGTCGTTGCGCTGGTGATCGCGGCGGTTGTCGTCGGCGCCGTCTCAGTTCTGCGCTTCGACACGACGGGCGAGTCAGGCAGCGGTCTGAGTGCGGAATTCACCTACAATCTCGCCAAATTGGCCGCGGTGGACCCGAACCTGATCCTCTATGCGGAGTCCGGCCCGCCGGTGAGAACGGGCTTTCGCCAGTCGCGAGCCATCGCCGCGGATTCGAGCGGCCGGGTGTATGTCGCGGGCGACCGTGCGATTGGCGTGTTCAGTGCGGCCGGCAACCCGGAAAAACTGATTGAACTGTCGGGCGAGCCGCGCTGCCTGACGGTCTCGGACGATGGCAAGATCTACATCGGTGTTGGGGACCATGTGGAGGTCCTCAGTGCAGAGGGCCAGCCGACGGCGTCTTGGGGCCCTCTGGGCGATGAGGCGGTTCTGACGAGCGTCGCCAAGTCCAAGGATAGTGTTTTTGTGGCGGATGCCGGCCATCGGATCGTGTTGCACTATGATGCCGCCGGCACGCTCGTCGGGCACATCGGTGAGAAAGACCCCGACAAGAACGTCCCGGGCTTCGTCATTCCCAGCCCTCACTTCGATCTGGCGGTCTCTCGGGACGGCCTGCTTCGTGTCGCCAACCCCGGCCGGAACCGGATCGAGACCTACACTGTCAACGGCGACCTTGAGTTCGCGTGGGGTGAGCGCTCGGTCGGGATCAAGGGCTTCTGCGGGTGCTGCAATCCGGTGAATTTCGCGCTCTTGCCCGATGGCGGCTTCGTCACCGCCGAGAAGGGTTTGGACAGGGTGAAGGTCTACAACAGTGACGGCGGATTCGTGGGGGTAGTCGCCGGCCCGGCCCAGTTGGGCAAGGAAAAACAGATCAAGGTGTGCAACACTCCTGAGGAGTGCCAGGGAGGCGGTCTCGACGTGGCGGTCGGACCGGATGGGCGAATCTACGTCCTGGATGTAACGGACAATGTGATCAGGGTATTTCAGAAGAAAGAGGCGGGCCGATGAAAGAGCTTCTTCGTAGGGCGAGCGTCCCCGCTCGCCGGCTGTTCATTACGCGTGTGCTCCGCAACGCGAGTCTGGCGGTGCTTGGCTTGGCCGGCGGAGCGGTGGTTGTCAAGCGGCGCCGGCTCTTGCGGGAAGGCAGGTGCCTCAACCAGGGGATCTGCCGCGACTGCGGGGTCTTCGACGGCTGCGGCCTGCCCCGGGCGCTCTCGACGAGGAGTGTATTGGCGAGGATTCACGATGCCCAGTAACAAAGAGGATATGACCCGGCGCAAGTTCCTTCGAGAGGGGCTTTGGGGCACCTGCCTGGCAGGTGCGGGGACCGCTGCCGGCCTGAGTGTCGCCCGCAACAACCAGGACAACACCGTCTGGCAGATCGATCCCTACAAGTGCATCGCTTGCGGCAACTGCGCGACGTACTGTGTGCTGGAGCATTCCGCCGTCAAGTGCATCCAAGCCTACGCGATTTGCGGGTACTGCGATCTGTGCACCGGGTATCTCGTGCCGGAGCCCAAGGCGTTGGACACCGGCGCGGAGAATGAGCTTTGTCCGACCGGGGCCATCAAGCGAACCTATGTCGAGGACCCCTATTACGAGTACACGATCGACGAGCCGTTGTGCAACGGCTGCGGCAAGTGCGTCAAGGGATGCGTGGCCTTCGGCAACGGATCGCTCTTCCTCCAGGTGCGTCACGACCGATGCCTGAACTGCAACGAGTGTGCGATTGCGGCCGCCTGTCCTTCGCAGGCATACAAGCGTGTTCCCGCCGGCCAACCGTATTTGCTCAAAGGGGTGGGCGCCAAGGAATGACACGCTTCGCCTGCATCGCAATGTTCACAATGGCTCTTCTGGTCCCATGCCTCGGCGCACGGGGAGAGATGCGTTTTCCGCCGCCGGAATTCGAGAGCGGCTACCAGTTCCCGCAAACGACCCATCCACCCACGGCGCGGTCGGCTCTCTATGAGTATGTCGATGCCGCACTGTTGGTCGTTACGTTGTTGCTTGCGTCACATTTGATTCTCCGGAGGCGGAGCCGTCGCGCGATTTTTGTCTTGATGATCGCGGCCTTGTTCTACTTCGGTTTCTGGCGGGACGGCTGCATCTGCCCCATCGGGGCCATTCAGAACGTTACCTTGACGGCCTTTGACAGCACCTACGCCATCCCGCTTGCGGCGGCGGCGTTCTTCGTCATTCCGCTCGTATTCACGCTGTTCTGTGGCCGGGTATTCTGCGGAGCGGCGTGTCCCCTGGGGGCGATTCAGGACGCCGTGCTGATCCATCCCGTCCGGGTGCCTCGCTGGTTGGAGAGCGGCCTGCGGCTGTTGGCCTACACGTATCTCGGGGCGGGGGTGCTCTTTGCCGCCATGGGCAGCACATTCCTCATCTGCCGGTACGATCCATTCATTGGCTTCTTCCGCATGAGCGGCAACTGGAATATCCTGATTCTCGGCGTCAGCCTGCTCCTGATCGGCCTATTCGTGGGCCGGCCGTACTGCCGGTTCCTGTGTCCCTATGGCGTGATCCTGCGGCACCTGTCGCGCCTATCCAAGCGGCGTGTGACCATCACGCCCACGGAGTGCATCAAGTGCCGCCTGTGTGAGGATGCGTGTCCGTTCGGCGCGATTCGTGAGCCGACCGAGGACTGGCCCGAGGGCGAGTACAAGATCGCCAAAAAGCGACTTGCGTTGTTCCTTATGTTGTTGCCGGTCCTGATCGCGGCGGGCGGCTGGGGCGGTTATTCCCTGAAGGAGCGATTGGCCCGGATGCATCCGAGGGTGCGGACCGCCGAGCGGGTCTTCCTCGAAGAGACCGGGCAAGTCACGGGGACGACCAACGCCAGCGACGCATTCCGAACGACGGGCCAGACCAGCGAATTCCTCTACAAGGACGCCACGAAGATCCGCAGCCGATTTGCCGTCGGCGGGGGCTTGCTTGGCGCGTTCATCGGGTTCGTCGCGGGAGGCAAACTCGTCGCTCTCTCCGTTCGTCGCAGACGCACGGAATACGAGGCCGACCCTGCGGGCTGTTTCGCGTGCGGACGATGCTACACGTATTGCCCGAAAGAGCATGAGCGATTGAAAGAGAATAGGGGTACACTTCTGGCTCGGGGGAAGCAATGATGGGTGGCATGGGCGACACCAATCCGTGGTATCAGGCCGCGAAGACGACGATGATTGTCGGGGCGGTCTTCTCCGCCATCTTCACGGTGCTGCTGGTTGTGAACCTCGTCGGAAGCGCCATCATAGGGCCGTGGCGTGAAAACAAGCTGGCGGTGATGAAAGTCCAGGTTCAGCAAGAGCCTGGGAATCAGGAGCTGTTGTCCGAGATTCGCCAGTTGGATCTCAAGATCAGGCGGGACAGGACTTGGCGGTGGGATTTTGCCGCGAAAGCCGCCTTCATGCTGCTTGGCAGTGTTGTTGTCCTCGCAGCAGCGGGCAAATTGGCTGGTGGCATAGCGAAAGTGTCGCCGCGACCACAGCCGATCATGGAAAGGGGAGAATCGCAGGTGAAAGAGGCGAAACAAGCTCGTTGGGGGGTGGCGGGGGTGTTGGCGGTCTTGGCCGCGGGGATGCTGCTTCTCGCGATGAGCCGGTGGGTGGATTTCGTGCAGGGCGGCGATGCCGGATCGCCCCATGCCTCCGTGGAGGAAAAGCACGGGCAGTGGCACCGTTTCCGGGGTTTCGCCGGCGCGGGCGTCAGTGCCTACACCAATATCCCCATCTCGTGGAACGGCAAAACGGGCGAGGGGATTCTCTGGAAGACGCCGGTGCCTCTGAAGGGCCACAATTCGCCGGTCGTTTGGCAGGATCGCGTCTTCCTCTCCGTCGCGGACCCGAACACACGGCAGGTTGTGTGCTTCGACGGCAAGTCGGGCCGGTTGCTTTGGAAAGGCGATGTGCCCACCGCCCCGGTCGCCTCCGCAGAGAAGTTCGAGATCATGGAGGATACGGGCTACGCGGCCCCGACGGTTGCCACCGACGGCCGGAGGGTCTACGCGATCTTCCCCACAGGGGACGTGGCCGGCTTCGATTTCAACGGCAGACGGCTGTGGCACAAGAGCCTCGGCCGGCCCGACAGCTCCTATGGCTACGCGTCGTCCCTGGAGACCTACGAGAAGCTCGTGCTCATCCAGTACGACCAGGGCGACGGCAAGGAAGGCAAGTCCCGGTTCTTTGCCCTCGATGGGGTCTCCGGACAGGTCGCCTGGGAGACGAAACGCGAATTGCCGAGTTCCTGGACCACGCCGATCGTCGCGGACGTGGCGGGGCAGCCGCAGTTGATCACGGTCGCGAACCCGTTCGTCGTCTCCTACAATCCGGCGGATGGCAAGGAACTCTGGCGTGCCGAATGTGTGGGCGGGGACTTGGCCCCGTCGCCGATCTGTGCAGGGGGACTGGTCTTTGCGATCCAGCCGTACTCGCAGATGGTCGCGATCCAGCCGACAGGACAGGGCAACGTCACGAAGACCCACGTCGCCTGGAAGGCGGAGGATGGCATTCCCGACATCTGCTCACCCGTCAGCAATGGTACGTACGTGTACTTGCTGGACAGCGAGGGCCTGGTGACCTGCTACAACGTAGCGGATGGAAAGAAGGTATACGAGCGCGAGTTGAAGGAGCCGTTCCGAGCCTCGCCCAGTATTGTAGGCGACAAGCTTTACCTGCTGAGCCTCAAGGGGGTCATGCACATCGCACAGGTCGGACCCGAGTACAAAGAGCTTGGCAAATGCGAGCTCGGTGAGGAATGTCTCGCCTCGCCCGCGTTTGTCGATGGCCGGATCTATATCCGGGGAGCGAAAAACCTCTATTGCATCGGCCAAACCCCCGTAGGCGGGCCATCGGAGGCAAAGTAGGATTGTATGGTTGCATGTTGTCATACTGACGCAGGGATTGCCATGCGGATTGTCATTCCCGCGAAGGCGGGAATCCAGAAACCCACAGGCGTGGACCCCCACTTTCGCGGGGGTGACAGGTGGAGGGTGATCGCGACACCAGATTGACAGAATCTGCGTTGCTGAACTGTGTTTCTATGGAACCGTTGGATTTGACATTCGTTGACCAGATCGTCGAGAAGGTGGGCACCGGTCCGGAGAAGGTGCTGGAGATCCTTCAGGCGATCCAGGGTCATTACGGCTATCTGGCAGTCGAGGCGTTACGGCGCGTGTGCGAGTTGACGAGGATCGCGCCGGCCTCGATTGCCGGAGTTTCGACCTTCTACGATCAGTTCCGGCACCGGCCCGCCGGCCGTCACATCATTCACGTCTGCGTGGGCACGGCTTGCCACGTCAAGGGGTCCGACCAGATCCTGGAGGAGTTCCGGCGGCGCCTGGAAATCCCGGAAGGGGACGACACGGATGCCCAGAGGCTGTTCACCGTCGAGAAGATCGCGTGCCTGGGATGCTGCACGCTGGCCCCGGCGGTGCAAATCGACGAAATCACCTACGGCCACCTCACTCGCGAGGCCGTGCCCAAGGTCCTGAAGGACTTCCTCGCGCACGAGCACGCTCGCGCGACGGGGCATCCGAAGTCCCGCCGACCGCGTTCTCCCAAGGCCGGCTTTCGCGGGGAGATTCGCATCGGCTTAGGCTCCTGTTGCCAGGCTCGTGGCAGCGGTCGATTGCATAGTGCTTTGCAGGATGCCCTGACTCAAACCGGCGTCAAAGTGCCGGTCAAGCGAGTCGGCTGCGTAGGCATGTGTCACCAAACGCCTTTGTTGGAGGTGGTGCTCCCGAGCGAGTCCTCGTTTCTCTATGCACGAGTGCAGCCGGAGGATGCGAAGTCCATCGTCCTGCGGCACTTCGGCGTGAGGGGGCCTCACAGGAAGCTGGCCAACGCCGTCTCTGGGGCGTTGGACCGCTTGCTGACGGATGAGAAGTGGGAGCCTGTCACGCGGTACTCGATCCACGCGCGGGACCAAGCCGTGTCCGATTTCCTGGGCCGGCAGATTCACATCGCCACGGAACACTGCGGCCACATCGACCCGACCGACCTGGATGAGTATCTGCGCAACGATGGCTTCAAAGCATTGGAGAAGGTGCTCAAGGAGCTTACACCCGGCGCCGTGATCGCGCAGATCGAGACCAGTGGGCTTCGCGGGCGGGGCGGCGCGGGCTTCCCCACGCACCTCAAGTGGTCGGCCGTGCGTGCGGAGAAGGCCGAGAAGAAGCACATCCTCTGCAATGGCGACGAGGGCGACCCCGGGGCGTTCATGGACCGGATGCTGATGGAGTCCTACCCCTACCGCATCATCGAAGGCATGATCATCGCGGCCCAATGCGTCGGGGCTGACGAAGGGTATCTCTATATTCGCGCAGAGTATCCGCTGGCGATCAAGCGTGTCACCGAGGCGTTGGAAAAATGCCGGGAGCGAGGCCTGCTTGGCGAGCATATCCTTGGCACGGATTTCTCGCTCCAGTTGAAGATCGTGGCCGGGGCGGGCGCCTTCGTCTGCGGCGAGGAGACTGCCCTGATGGCCAGTATCGAGGGGCGGCGAGGCATGCCCAGGCTGCGACCGCCGTTTCCCGCGCAGAAGGGATTGTGGGGCCGGCCCACACTGATCAACAACGTTGAGACCTACGCGTGCGTGCCCTGGATCATCCGCAACGGCGCCGAGGCATTCGCCAGGATCGGCGTGGGCAAGAGCAAGGGCACGAAGGTCTTCGCTCTGGCCGGCAAGGTGGCCCGGGGCGGGCTGATCGAAGTGCCGATGGGCATCTCCATCCGGCAGATCGTCGAGGAGATTGGGGGCGGCATCGCCGGCGGGCTGAAGTTCAAAGCCGTGCAGGTCGGCGGGCCCTCGGGCGGGTGCATTCCCGCGACGAAGGACAATCTGTCCGTGGACTATGAGACGCTGACGGAGGCCGGCGCCATGATGGGCTCCGGCGGCATGGTCGTGCTGGATGAGACCGACTGCATGGTCGATATCTCTCGATATTTCCTCCAGTTCACTCAGAATCAGTCCTGCGGCAAGTGCACGTTCTGCCGGATCGGGACGCGCCGGATGCTGGACGTTTTGGACCGGCTGTGTGCCGGCAAGGGCGAGCCGGCGGACCTCGATGAGCTGGAGCATCTGGCGATGATGATCAAGAGGGGGAGCCTGTGCGGCCTCGGGAAGACCGCCCCGAACCCGGTTCTCACGACGATGCGGTATTTCCGGGATGAATATGAGGCCCACGTGGCCGGGCGCTGTCCGGCGGGCAAGTGCAAGGCCCTCATCAAGTACACGATCACGGACGACTGCATCGGCTGCACGATCTGCGCCCAGCATTGTCCGGTCGATGCCATTGCGATGAAGCCGTACGAGAAGCACGAGATCGATCTGGAGAAGTGCACCCGGTGCGGAACGTGCAAGAGCGTCTGCCCGGCCAATGCCGTGCGAGTTGAGTAGCTATGCCGAAGATCACGATCGACAATCGCGAAGTGGAAGTGGAGGCCGGCACGACGGTCCTTGAGGCCGCACAGAAGCTGGGGATTTCGATCCCGACGATGTGCTATCTGCGCGGCCACGAGGCCACGACGAGCTGCATGGTGTGTGTGGTCAAGCTGGCCGGTGGGAGCAGCCTTGTGCCCGCGTGCGGCACCATCGTCCGCGACGGGATGCGGGTCCAAAGTGATTGCGACGAGGTGCGCGAGGCGAGAAAAGCGGCACTCGAGCTATTGCTCAGCGACCACGTGGGGGATTGCATGGGGCCCTGCCAGATGGGCTGCCCGGCCCACATGAATATTCCCCGGATGATCCGCCAGATTGCCGCAGGGGAGCTGAACTTGGCCATCGCCACGGTTAAACGCGACATCGCCTTGCCGGCCGTCCTGGGACGAATCTGCCCGGCTCCATGCGAGAAGGCTTGTCGGCGAAGGCTGCACGATGAGGCGGTCTCGATCTGCCTGCTCAAGCGACACGTTGCTGATGCGGACCTGCAAACGGAGTCACCGTATCTGCCGGAATGCCAAGCGAGTCGCGGCAAACGTGTGGCGATCATCGGCGCCGGTCCGGCGGGCCTGGCGGCGGCATACTATCTGCAACAAGACGGCTTCGAGTGTACGGTCTTCGATGACCACGATGAGCCCGGCGGCATGCTGCGGTATGGTGTGCCGGAGAAAGACCTGCCTCGCGATGTGCTGGCGACGGAGATTGCCCAGATTCAGAAGCTCGGCGTGACGTTCCGATTCGGCACACGTGTGGGTGTTACGATGCCGATGGCTGAAATTCGCGGCCAGTTCAATGCGGTGTTCATCGGCACCGGCGAATGGAAACCGGACCATGTAGAAGCTCTGGGCGTCGATGCGGCACCCGACGGGATCAAGATCGATAGCCAGACCAATGCAACGAATATGCCGGGCGTGTTTGCAGGCGGCGACGCCGTCCGCAAGCGACGGTTGACTGTGCGTGCAGTTGCAGATGGGAAAGAGGCCGCCGAGTCGATCCGGCAGTATCTGACGGGTGAACAGGTTGTAGGTTGGCCCAAGGCTTTCAATAGCCGAATGGGCAAGCTCGAAGAGGGAGAGATGGAGACCTTTCTCCCGTCGGCGAGTGCCGAGTCGCGACGCAAACCCTCAGGTCCGAGCGGAGGATTCACAAGCGGGGAGGCGCGCGTGGAGGCCCTTCGCTGTCTGCACTGCGATTGCCGCAAGCCGGATACGTGCTTGCTGAGACAGTGTGCGCAGGCCCACGATGCCCGGCAGGCGAGATACAAGGCCCAGCGGCGACGGTTTGTTCAGCGGACGCAGCACCCGGATGTTGTCTACGAGCCAGGCAAGTGCATTGACTGTGGCATCTGTATTCAGATCGCATCGCAGGCCGGCGAGAGACTGGGGCTGGCCTTCGTCGGCCGTGGCTTCGATGTGCGCGTGGCGGTGCCATTCAACGAGTCGCTGGCCGAAGGACTGAAGATCGCGGCTGCCCGGTGTGTCCAAGCCTGTCCCACCGGCGCCCTCGCCTTCAAGGACGAGGGCAGACGGTAGAATCCTTTTGGCCTGAGAGAGACAGCAAGGGGTGGCAGCGTCAAGGCCGAAGGCCTTGGCGATGGTCCTTCGCACGGGAAATCCGCCATCGCCAAGCTCCGAAGACTCCGCTTGACGCTGCCACCCCGCCACGTCTTGCGACTTTGCGTTTGCCCTGCCTTGGCGATGGTCTTGCCCATAGACAACGCAGCCATCGCCAAGCTGCGCTTGACGATGCCACCCTGGGAATTGAAGATCTCAAGCCAAACCTCTGATGGTCAACTCGTGCCGGCGACACGCAGTGCCACTTCGGCCACCCGGCGGCCGAGCGCTTTGACCGTCGTCATGCCGATTTCATCTTTCAGCACGCCGCCTTCGGCGCCGCTCCAGACCGTCGCACCGTGGCGGGGACCCGGCCGGCCGTTGCCGACCAGAATCATCTCATTGCAGAACAGCGAGATCTGCACCGACTGGATCGTGACTTCCTGCCCGCCGTTGCGGGTGCCGCCGACCGCTACGACGCCCGCCACTTTGTTGCTCAGGGCGAGCTTGTCCTGATACAGGACGATGCATCGCTCCAGAAAGGCCCTGCACAGAGAGCTCATGTTGCCGAAGTAGACAGGTGTCCCGATGATAATGCCCCGGACCTTGGGATCGGCGAGCTTGGGAACCAGCTTGGGGAAATCGTCCTGCTCGCCTTCTGCCAAGGGAATGCCCGCCGCGATGCTGCCGTTGATTCTGAGGCCGGCCAGCTCGATCAGCTCGGTCTCGATCCTGGTGCTGACTTCCTTGGCGGCTTGCAGGCAGATCCCCAGTGCGGCGGCGGTCGATTTGCCTTTTCGCGGACTGCATGAGATCGCGATGATCTTGATCGTCCCGCCCGACGAGGCGGCGGATTCCGTTGCGGCGGCCGGTGCGGCGACCGTCGCAACGGCGGCCCCGGCGGTCACCGAATTCCTTACAAAATCGCGACGCGTGATGCTCTGCATGAGGTACCTCCTTTGCCCTGAAGATTTACCGAACACTCTTGCCTTGCCGAGTATATATGGCTACTATGGGTGCAGGCAAGCCAAAGGGGCTTGGCGTACGCGGTTTTCGAGGCGGTGGCTCTCGTCGGAACTGGGGTCTTGAAGGGATCGGATGGTGACAAAGTCGCAGCAACCGGGCATTTGTGGTATCGCTGTAGCCATAGGGATTCTGATCGCACTGGGCTATAGTACCGCCCCGGCCGATGACTGGCCCAACTGGCGAGGTCCGGACCACAACGGTATTTCCCGCGAGACCGGCTGGGACGCCAACAAGCTCGAGGCCGGCCCGGAGTTTCTTTGGCGAAAGCAGATCGGCACGGGGTTCGCGTCCGTGGCCGTCAGCGGCGACCGCGTCTACGCGATGGGCAACACGGCCAAGCAGAGTGACAAGCCCCAGGAGCAGAAAGACACCCTCTGGTGTCTCAACACCAAAACAGGTGAGGAACTCTGGAAGCACACCTATTCGTGCCTTTTGGAGCCCAAGAGCCATGAGGGCGGTCCCAGTGCCACGCCCACGGTGGAGGCCGGCAGGGTCTATACCTTGAGCAAGCAGGGGCATGTGTTCTGCCTGGACGCCAAGAGCGGGGCCATCCTGTGGCAGAAGCATCTGACGAACGACTTCGGCGTCAAGCCGCACGAGTGGGGGTTCTCCAGCTCGCCGATCATTGTGGATGACCTGATCCTCGTTAACGCAGGCACGTACGGGCTGGCCCTGCGAAAGCAGGACGGCGGGCTGGCGTGGGTCAACGAAAAAGGCGTGCCGGGGTATTCCTCCGCCGTGCCGTACGAGCAGCAGGGCAAGAAATGCGTGGCGATCCTCGGCAATAAGGAGATCTATGGCGTCGTGGCGGCGACGGGACAGGTCCTTTGGAAGCAGCCCTGGACGACGCAACACGATGAGAACATTCCGGACGCGATCATCGCGGGTGATAGCCTGTTTATGTCCTCGGGCTTGGGGACCGGGGCCGCACTGTTCAAGATTCAGAAGGACAAACTGGTCCAAATCTGGAGCCACAAGGAAATGCAGAACTGGCTCAGTACGTCTATCTTGTGGCAGGACCACATTTATGGTGTGGATGCCAAGGACGGGGCGCTGAAGTGCCTCGATTGGCAGATGGGTGCGGTGAAGTGGGCTCATGAGGGTCTGGGAGTCGGCAGCGTGATGCTTGCCGGAGGCCGGCTCGTCGCCCTGAGCGACAAGGGCCGGCTGATCGTTGCCCGGGCCTCGCCCACGGAGTATGTAGAATTGGCGGCCGCGCAGATTCTCGAAGGCAGGTGCTGGACAATGCCGGTGCTGGCCAACGGGCGGATCTATGCGCGAAACGCCGATGGGGAGTTGGTGTGCATCAACGTAATTCAGTAAAGGGGTTAAGAATGTCGAGATTGGTCCGAGGGGCCCTGGCGGCCTGCATGTTTGTCGTAGTCTTCGAGGGGAGTGTGTTGGCGGCGGACTGGCCGCAGTGGCGCGGGCCGAACCGCGACGGCGCGTGCACGGAAACGGGTCTGCTCAAGCAGTGGCCGAAGGACGGACCCAAGCTGCTGTGGGAGATCACCGGTCTGGGACCGGGGTATTCCTCGGTCTCGATTGCGAACGGCCGGCTCTACACGATGGGCGACCGCGAAAAGACGCAGTACGTCTACGCTTACGATCTGAGCACGCGCAAGGAACTGTGGGCGGCCAAGGTGGGCAAGTCCCATGACGATGGTCCCCGATGCATCCCCACGGTCGATGGCGGCTTCGTCTACGCCATCGGCACCAGCGGTGACGTTGTCTGCGTCGCCGCCGACAGCGGCAAAGTGGTTTGGACGAAGAACCTGCTGACCGACCTCGGTGGCGCCTCGAATCCCGGGTGGAGGTTCAGTGAGTCTCCGCTGATCGATGGCGACAGGCTCCTGTGCACGCCCGGCGGGCCGAAGGCCGTCATGGCGGCCCTGGATAAAAAAACCGGCGCCGTGATCTGGCAGAGTCCCATGCCGGACATCGGTCCCAACGGCAAGAAGGAAGCCGGGTACGCCTCCATCGTGATCAGCAACGGGGCCGGCGTGAAGCAGTACGTGCAACTGACGAATACCGGCACGGTCGGCGTCTCGGCCGACGGCAAGTTCCTGTGGGGCTACAACCGCGTCGCCAACCGCGTGGCCAACATTTCGACTTGTGTCGTCGACGGCGATTATGTTTTCACCTCCAGCGCCTACGGAACCGGTTCGGCTCTGCTCAAGCTGGTGCCGGATGGTGGTGGAGTGAAAGCACAGGAAGCTTATTGGCTCAACCAGAATCAGTTCCAGAATCACCACGGCGGATTCGTCAAGGTCGGCGACCACATCTACGGTGGCCACAACCACAACAAGGGCGAGCCGACGTGCGTCGAGATGAAGACCGGCAAGATCCTGTGGCACGCGGACCAGCCGGGCGGCGGCTCCGGCTGCGTTTTGTACGCCGACGGGAACCTCTACTATCGTTATCAAGATGGTCTGATGGCCCTGGTGGAAGCGACGCCGGAGAAGTACAACCTCAAGAGTACGTTCATGCCGCCAAAACGCGAGGGTGCGAAGAAAGAGGCTTGGGCGCACCCGGTGATCTCGGACGGCAAGCTCTACCTGCGGCATTGGGATGTCCTGTTCTGCTACGATGTGAAGGCCCAGTGACGGGCGCATCTGTCGCAGGCGGTCTCTCGTCGGCCGTCTGCCGCCGCTGACGGAGGAGTCTCCCTATCTGCCCTCTCGGACGGGAGGACGATCAGAGGATCAATATGCGCGCGAGGAGATCATCCGTGGATGATCGTGCGTATATATACTCGATTGGAGATTTCAGCCATGAAAGCAGCGGTGATTTACGAGCATGGTGACTTGGATGTCTTGCGGATGGAGGAAATCGAGGCGCCGAGACCAGGCCCCGGTGAGGTGGTGCTGAAGGTCCTCTGTGCCGGTCTGAACCATCTCGACATCTGGGTGCGCAAGGGGCGCCCGGGGGCGCAGTTGCAGATGCCTCACGTTCTGGGCTCGGATGCCGTCGGGATCGTGGCGGAGGTTGGAGCGGGCGTCGAAAGCCCCAAGGTGGGGGAGCAGGTGATCGTCAATCCCGCTTTGAGCTGTGGTCACTGTGAGTTCTGCCGCCGGGGTGAACAGAGCACATGTGTTTCGTTCGGGATTATGGGACTGAGCCGGTCCGGGACATTCGCCGAGCAGGTAGCGGTGCCGGCAGGCAACTGCCATCCCAGGCCACCTCATTTGAGTGATGAGGAAGCGGGTGTCCTTGCGCTGACCTACGTGACGGCCTGGCGGATGCTGATGACGCGGGCACAGCTCAAACCGGGCGAAACCATCCTGATCCACGGTGTTGGCGGCGGGGCGGCCCTTTCCTCCCTGCAGTTCGCGAAGCTGGCCGGGGCGGAGGTTTTCGTCACGTCCTCGTCCAACGACAAGCTGTCGCGGGCCAGAAAGCTGGGGGCCGATCACACGCTCAATTACGAGCAGGAGAGTGTCGTCCAGTGGATCGAGCACGAGACCGCCGGTCGAGGCGTGGACGTGGCGGTCGATACGGTGGGGGCGGCCACGTGGCCGCTGGATTTTGCCTGTATTCGCAAGGGCGGCCGGCTTGTCCTGTGCGGTGTCACGACCGGCTCGAAGGCGGAGTCGGACCTGCGGACCTTGTACTGGAATCAGCTCACGATCCTGGGCTCGACGATGGGATCGGCGGAGGATTTCCGTCAGATGCTCCGGGCCGTGACCGTGAACAAGCTCAAGCCGGTGATCGACCAGGTCTTTGGCCTGGAGAAGGTGCGGGAAGCCACGGAGAGAATGGAAGCGGAAAAACAGTTCGGGAAAATCGCAATCAAGGTGTCGCCGTAGCGAATGTCCCAAGCAGAAGTGCGTGCGGCCGATGCGATCCTGGCGATGCCGGCGCCGGCAGGATTTCGGAAATGCAGCGGCAGGGAACGTATCGGACCCCGCCGTCGTTATTGCATATAAGGGGCACAGATTCGCCACAGGATGACAAGTCTGGAAAGGGTCGATCGTGGCCGAATGGCGCCATGCCTGCGTGGACGCTCGGCTTTTTTGTGTTTGACGAGAATTGAAGACTTGTTTATGGTGGGCAGATGGACGGCAGCCGGTCGGGCAATTCGATGCTCGTTGCCGGCGCGGATTTGCGTGCCGCACTGGACGCAGTCCTGGAGGGTGAGCCGGTTCCGGAAGAACAAGAACCGAGCCTGGGCTGTAGTAGTAAAATGGAAGGCCGGCCACGAGCCGGACTACTTCTGAGGTTGTGACGTGCGATACCGGGTTTTTCCGAGTCCGGTACCCGGAAAGGATCGGCGGGTTTCTCTGAATGGCGTGCCTTGGGCTGACGATGGTTGAGAGCAAGGAGTGCGCATGGTGCAGCGAATGATGTTCCTGCCGGTGGTCCTTATCATGGGGGCCGCTGTTGTCTTGGGGGCGGACGAATCTCCCGCCGATGCGAATGTTCCCCGGACCCTGACGGAATATCTCCAGTATGCCGCCCTGCACAACGCCGGCCTCAAGGCGGCGTTCGAGGAATGGAAGGCCGCGGTGGAGCAGGTTCCGCAGGCAAAAGCCCTGCCCGACCCGAGATTCACCTACGGCTATTTCACCGAGCAGCTTCAGACCCGCCAACAGGTGGAGCTCATGCAGATGTTCCCGTGGTTCGGCAAGATTGCCGCTCGAACGGATGCCGCCGCCGCGGCGGCCAAGGCGGCCCAGAGCCGCTACGAGGCCCGACGGGTGCAGTTGTCCTCCGAAGTCAAGCAGGCGTTCTATGAGTATGCCTATCTTGCCGGTGCGACCCGGGTCGCGAAGGAGAACCTGGCGCTCATGCAGCATTTCGAAGAGGTGGCCCGCACGAAGCACCTCACGGCGGCGGCCAGCCATCCGGATATCCTCCGGGCCCAAATCGAGGTGGCGAAGCTCCAGAACGAGCTGATCACGCTCGAGAAATCCAGAAGTCCCGCCGTGGCTCGGCTCGACGCCCTCCTGAATCGTCCCACCGATGCACCACTTCCCTGGCCTCGCGAGGAGCCGGGCCGGCCTGCGGAGGGGGACCGGGGTCTCTTGATGGCGACCCTGAAGAATCGTAATCTGGAGCTGCAGGCGATGGATTTCGATATCGAGCGGCTCGATCGAGAGGTAGCAGTGGCCAAGCGGAACTACTACCCCGACGTTGGTGTCGGCGTGCAATGGATGCAGATGCCGATGTCCGAGGGGGGCAGCGAGAATGATGTGATGCTGGGCCTCGAGCTCAATCTTCCCATCTGGCGCAGCAGCTACAGGGCCGGCGAATTGCAGGCGCGTGCGATGGCCCGGCGGGCCCGCTATGAACGGAAGGACTTGGAGAACAGCTTGGCGGCACGGACCGAGCAGGCCCTGTACGAG
>Ga0315286_10001527_pt1 | contig 20971 bp, 17 predicted proteins | sample YL17G10_0_MG_FD_205038 | JGI IMG/M metagenome (GOLD analysis project Ga0315286, IMG submission 205038) | Sediment microbial communities from Yellowstone Lake, YNP, Wyoming, USA - YL17G10_0 | ecosystem: Environmental > Aquatic > Freshwater > Lake > Sediment | place: USA: Wyoming | collected... | reverse complement strand
GGCGACAACACCGATTACGACCGCGTCGCACGCTTCCTCACCGGCCATGCGCTCGGGTTTGTCGCCGCCGGAGGTGGCGCGCTCTGCGCCGCTCATATCGGTGTTTACAAAGCGCTTCTCGAAGCGGGCCTCTGTTTCGATCTCTTGGGTGGTACGAGCGGCGGCGGCGCCATGACCGCAGCCTTCGCCATGGGCGCTTCGCCCGACGACGTCAGCGCCCGCACCGCGGATATTTTTCTCAAGTCACGCGCGCTGAAACGCTTGACCTGGCCACGCTACAGCCTGCTCGATCACACCGTCTTCGACCGCGCGCTGAAAACTCATTACGGCGAGACCGATATCGAAGATCTCTGGACCAGCTATTTCTCGGTCGCGACCTGCCTCGCCACCAATTCACTGCGGCTGATCACGCGAGGGCCGGTATGGAAGGCGGTGCGTGCCACAAGCTCCATTCCCGGCCTGCTGCCGCCGGTCTATGAGAACGGCAGCATGCTGGTCGACGGCTCGCTGCTCGACAACGTTCCGATCAAGTCCATGCGCATATTGAAGAGCGGGCCCAACATCGTGGTCAATCTTCGCGCCGAGGACATCAAAAGCGGCGGCGTCGACTATGCCTCGCTACCGTCGCGCGGTCAGCTCCTGCTGCAACTCCTCAACCCCTTCGGGCGCCGGAATTTGCCAAAGGCGCCCGGCGTCGCCACCGTGTTGCTGCGGAGCTTGATGGTCCGCCGCGAGCGCCTGGCCGATAGTCTCCGCAGCGAAGATCTTCTTCTGACGCCGCCGCTGCCTGAGGATGTCGGCGTCATGGATTGGCATCGCCACGCCGAGTTGACCGCACGCGCCTATGACTACACCGCCAAGCTGATCGAGGATTTGCGCGCCAGCGGCCATACCCTGTTTCGCTGAAATTCAAAAGCAAGGATCGGAGGGCGCCAATGCTCCCGTCGTCCTATCTTCCCTGCACGTCGAGGAGATGCTCGCGCTGGCGCCGAAATAGCGCCGCTTATTGCGGCTCCGCGTCCGTGCCGCCAACCTCCGACGCGTCGCTGGCTTCCAGCCAGCGACGCTCGGCGGTGGCGACATGGCGCTCAACCTCGGCGCGTGCCTTCATCAGCTTGCTCACGGACGGTGCTCCATTCGATTGCGGGGCGGACAGCATGCGGTCGATCTCCGTGCGCCGCTCCAAGAGCCGTTTCACCTCGGCTTCGGCCTCGCGGGCTGCCTTGCGCATGGCCTTAACTTGCTCGCGCGCTTGCGCCGATAGGCGCCGCTCGTCCTTGCGGCTGGCTCGCCCGGCGGATTTTTGTCCGTCCCCAGCATTGCCGCGGCCCGGATTCAGCACCATGTTGCGATAATCGTCGAGCGTGCCATCGAACTCAGCTGCCGTCCCGCCGTCGATCAAGACGAGCCGGTCGGCGATCAGTCCCAGTAAATGCCGGTCGTGACTGACTACGACCACCGCCCCGCCGAAGCCGGTCAAGGCGTCAACCAGCGCGTCGCGTGCATCGACGTCGAGGTGGTTGGTCGGCTCGTCCAGAATCAGAACATGCGGCGCGTCTCGAGTGATCAGCGCCAGCGATAATCTTGCCCGTTCGCCGCCGGAGAGCTGACGCACTTTGAGCATGGCCTTGTCGCCCGAGAATCCGAAGCGGCCGAGCTGAGCGCGAACCTCGCCGGACTTGGCCGCCGGCAACAGGCGCTCCATGTGCTGGAGCGGCGTTTCGTCCGCGACCAGCTCCTCGATTTGATGTTGCGCGAAATAGCCGACCCGCAATTTCCCGCTTGCCGCAACAGACCCGCCCGCCAGCTTCAACTGACCTGCCAGCAGCCGCGCCAAGGTCGTCTTACCGTTGCCGTTGCGGCCGACCAGCGCGACGCGGTCGTCGGGGTCGATCCGTAAATTCAACCCCGACAGCACGGGCAGGCCCGGGACATACCCGACTGCGGCGTCATCGAGCACGATCAGCGGCGGCCGCAATTCCTTGGGGCTTGGAAAGTCGAACACGAGCGAGGCATCCTCGACCAAAGCGGCGATCGGCTTCATCGCCGCCAGCGCCTTGAGGCGGCTTTGCGCCTGGCGGGCCGTGTGCGCCTTGTAGCGCCACCGATCGACATAGGCCTGCAGCTTTTTGGCCTTCGCCTCCTGTTGGGTCCGCATCGCCTCGATTTGCGCCTGACGCTCGCCCCGCTGCCGCTCGAACGAATCATAGTTGCCGGGATAGAGCGTCATCTTCCCACGCTCCAGATGGAGGATGTGATCGACGACGCTGTTCAAGAGATCGCGCTCGTGGCTGACCACGATGAGGCTCCCCCGATAGGACTTCAGAAAGGACTCAAGCCACAGCGCCGCCTCAAGATCGAGATGGTTGGACGGCTCATCGAGCAGCAATAGCTCGGGCTCCGAGAACAGAAGCGCGGCAAGCGCGACCCGCATGCGCCAACCGCCAGAGAAGGTATCGAGTCCCCGATGTTGTGCCTCCTCGTCGAAACCAAGACCGGCGAGAATGCGGGAAGCCCGCGCAGGCGCACCATGCGCGTCGATCGCGTTGAGCCGCTCGTGAATTTCGCCGATGCGATGGGGATCCAGGGCGTGCTCGGCTTCCGCCAACAGAGCCGCGCGCTCGGTCGCCGCCGCAAGCACGGTCTCGAAAGGCGTCGCCGCGCCGCCTGGCGTTTCCTGGGCAACATATCCGATGCGCGTGCCCGACGGTGCCTCGATGGTTCCGTCGTCGGCGTCGTAGAGGCCGGCTATGATCTTGAGCAGGCTCGATTTTCCCGCGCCGTTGCGACCCACCAAGCCGACGCGACTCTGCGGCGGGAGTGCCGCGGAGGCATGATCGAGGATGAGGTGGCCGCCCAAGCGGAGCGTGATGTTTTCAAGATTGAGCATGGGCGCCGACCTGTTAGCACATTGAGGCGACAGGCGTCACCGTTTGGATGGATTCGAAAGCAAGGATCGGGGTGCGCCGGGGGAGTAGGTGGCGTAGCTTTCGGCTGAAGCACGGAAAGTCGACTCTGGAAATGGACATGCGCCGCATCCTTGAACAACCCCAACGATCGACAGCGACCGGCGACGATGCAAGCTGGGCGGCAGTGATGGCGCGGGATCCGGCCTTCGATGGCCAGTTCTATTACTCGGTGGCGACGACCGGAATCTATTGCCGGCCGTCTTGCCCCTCGCGCCGCGCCAACCGGAGCAATGTACGGTTCCACGCAAGCCCCGCCGAAGCCGCGAAAGCAGGCTTCAGGCCTTGCAAGCGCTGCAAGCCGGATCAGCCCGGACTGGACGAGCAGCATGCCGCCAAGGTCGCCAAGGCCTGCCGCCTCATCGAGCAGGCCGACACAACACCGAAGCTTGGTGACCTAGCCGAAGCCGTCGGCCTCAGCCCCTATCACTTTCACCGCATATTCAAAACGATCGCCGGCCTGACGCCCAAAGCCTACGCCGTCGCCCATCGCAATGCCCAAATCCGCGATCGGCTGCCAAGGAGCAGAACCGTGACCGACGCCATCTACGACGCCGGCTATAATTCCAGCGGCCGGTTCTACGCGACAGCATCCGAGGTCTTAGGCATGGAGCCCCGCAAATTCCGCTTCGGCGCGGCCGGCGAGCACATTCGCTTCGCGCTCGGCGAATGTTTCCTCGGCTCCATCCTCGTCGCGGCAAGCGAGCAAGGCGTCTGCGCCATCCTGCTTGGCGACGATCCAGAGGCGCTGTTGCGCGATCTCGAAGCACGCTTCCCGAAGGCGCAACTGATCGGCGGAGACAGATCCTTCGAAGCGACGATCGCCAAGGTCGTCGGCTTTGTCGACGCGCCGAAGCGCGGCCTCGACCTTCCGCTCGATGCGCGCGGCACCGCGTTTCAGCACCAAGTCTGGCAGGCGCTGCGCAAAATTCCGCTTGGGCAGACCGCGAGCTACAGCGAGATCGCGGAGCGTATTGGATCGCCCAAATCCGTCCGCGCAGTGGCGCAAGCCTGCGCGGCGAACTCCATCGCCATCGCCATTCCCTGTCACCGCGTGGTGAGGACCGATGGCGGCCTGTCAGGCTACCGCTGGGGGATCGAGCGGAAACGCAAGCTGCTCGACCGCGAGCGGAAGTCTTAAGCCGGAATATCCCCCTCACCCGCCACGCCTTCGCCCTCTGGGCTATGGCGGGCGACCTCTCCCCGCTGGGGAGAGGAGAACAAGTGGCGCTGCCACGATGGGAGGGTGAGGGGGAGTCAATTAGCGAAACCTAAATCCGTCAGCCCAACCGACTGAAAGGACTCATCGATACGAAAACTCTCGCCCCGGCTAGCGCCCCCCGCGCTTAATCGAGTCCTTGAGCGCCTTCTCCGCCATGCGCGTTGCAGCCGGCACCACCGCCCGGATGACCTGTTTGCCGAACGTCGTCCAGAATCCGTCGCTGCGCGAGCTGCCGCCAGGTTTCTTCGCGGCATCTTTATCTCCCTGGGTCGCCGCAGTCTCTTCAGCTCGCTCCTCGCCGCGCTTCTGCAGCTTCTCATAGGCCGAGTCGCGATCCGCGAGCTCCTCGTAGACTCCGGCGACGGGCGAAGCTTTCATCACCACCTTACGTTCGGCTTCGGTGATCGGGCCGACGCGCGAATTCGGCGGCCGCACATAGGTCAGCTCGACCACGCTCGGCTGGCCCTTCTCGTCCAGCGTCGAAACCAGCGCCTCGCCGGTACCGAGTTCCATGATCGCTTGCTCAGTGTCGATCTTTGGATTCTTGCGGAAGGTCTGCGCCGCCGCTTTCACCGCTTTCTGCTCCGCCGGCGTGAAGGCGCGCAGCGCATGCTGAATACGATTGCCAAGCTGGCGCGAAACGGTGTCGGGAATGTCGAGCGGGTTCTGCGTCACGAAATACACACCGACGCCCTTGGAGCGGATCAGCCGCACCACTTGCTCGACTTTTTCCATGAGCGCCTTCGGCGCATCCTTGAATAGCAGATGCGCCTCGTCGAAGAAGAACACGAGCTTTGGCTTGTCGGGATCGCCGACTTCGGGCAACTCTTGAAACAGCTCCGACATCAGAAAAAGCAGGAACGTCGCGTAGAGGCGCGGGCTACCCATCAACTTGTCTGCAACCAACACGCTGATATAGCCGCGGCCGTCGCGACCTTTCCGCATCAGATCGTCGATCTTGAGCGCGGGCTCGCCGAAGAAATGCGAGCCGCCTTGCTGTTCGAGCACCAATAGCGAGCGCTGGATCGATCCGACCGACGCTTTGGTGACATTGCCGTATTTCGTGGTGAGCGTGTCGGCGCGCGCCGCCAGATCCTCGAGCAGCGCCTGCAAGTCCTTCAGATCGACCAGTGGCAATTTCTCGTCATCGGCGATCTTGAAGGCGATATTGAGCACGCCTTCTTGCGCTTCGCTCAAATCCATCAGGCGCGACAGCAGCAGCGCGCCCATCGCCGCGATCGTGGTGCGGATCGGATGGCCTTTCTCGCCGAACAAATCCCAGAAGATCACGGGGTAAGCCCGGAAGTCGGATTTGTAGCCAATCTGCTTGTCGCGTTGCTCGATCCAAGGCTTCATCTCTCCTTCCTCGGCAATGCCGGAGAGATCGCCTTTGACGTCGGCGCAGAACACCGGCACGCCCTGATCGGAGAAGCCTTCAGCCAAACCTTGCAAGGTGACGGTCTTGCCCGTGCCGGTGGCGCCGGTGATCAGGCCATGACGGTTGGCAAGGCGAAGCAAGATATATTCCGGTTTAACGCTCTGCCCGATATAGACGCTGTCTTCTGGCGGCTTGCCGCCGCCGATGACGACGTCGCTCTCTTTCGCTGCCGCCGGCTTCCGCTTGGCCACCATGGGTGGTTCCTCCTGTGGTCCGCTCTGCCACGACTCTAGCGTTTACCGAGCGTGACCGTAAAGGTGGAGAAAGCCCCCCTCACCCTTTCCGCCATTGCTCGCCTCCGCCTCGCGGCGGAAAGCCCTCTCCCCAAAGGGGAGAGGAAAGGAACTCGTGGCACGGCCACGGACTCCAACCCCTCGCCCCCTTGGGGAGAGGGAGGGGCCCATCGCCAAAGGCGATGGGAGGGTGAGGGGGCCAACAGCAAGCCTTCGGTCCCTTCGTCGCATGGCTTTATTGGTCCGAAGCCTTCGTGCTAGGAGGGGCTAAGCAGGCCTAAGGCTAGGACAAAATGGCTGAATTGGTTTTAGCGAAGGACTTCCCCCGGACGGATGAGGCCGATTGGCGGAAGCTGGTCGAAGACGCGCTGAAAGGCGCTAGCCCAAGCTCGCTCCGCTCCAAGAGCTATGACGGCATCGAGATCGAGCCGCTCTATGCCCGCGCCAAGGATGCGCGCCTCCTCGCCGGGCGCGCACCTGGCGTGCCTTGGACCGTCCTGCAGCGCGCCGACATCGCCGATCCCGAGACGGCCAACAAGCAAACCCTCGCCGATCTGAATAACGGTGCGACCGGGCTAGTCCTCGTCTTCCAAGGCGCGATCGGCGATTACGGCTATACACTGGAAGCGACCGGCGCGGCGCTGTCCCGCGCGCTCGACGGCGTCTATCTCGATGCCGGCATCGCCATCGAACTCGATCTCGGCCGTCCATCAAAAAACGCAGGCGGACTTCTCGCCACCTTGATCAAGGCGCGCGGGCTGGCGCCGGAGACCCTCAGCATTCGATTCGGTTTCAATCCCTTGGGCGCGATCGCTATGACCGGGACGAGCTCCGAGCCATGGCAGGAGATCGCCGCGAATTTCGCGAGAGCCGTCGCCGATGTCGCCAGCCAAGGCTTTGCCGGCCCGTTCGCTATCGCCGACGGACGTCCGATCCATGCCGCTGGAGGTTCCGAAGCGCAGGAGTTGACTTTCGCGCTGGCTTGCGCCGTGGCTTATCTCCGCGCGCTGGAAGCACACGGAATTCCGCTCGACGATGCGCGAAGCTACATCTACTTCAAGCTTGCAGCGGACCAGGACCAATTCCTGACCACCGCGAAGTTCCGAGCTATCCGAAAACTCTGGGCGCGCATCGAGGAAGCTTGCGGTCTGAAGCCGAAGCCGGTCTTCGTCAGCGCCGAGACGGCATGGCGCATGATGACCAAACGCGACCCGCACGGCAACATCGTGCGCGGCACCATCGCCGCACTTGCTGCCGCAATCGGCGGCGCCGATGCCATCATTGTGCTGCCCTATAGCGCAGCCCTTGGCGTGCCCGATGACCACGCGCGCCGCATCGCGCGGAACACTCAGAGCATCCTCATCGAGGAATCCAATCTCCATCGCGTCGCCGATCCTGCCGCCGGCTCCGGAGCGATCGAAGCTTTGACCGATGCGCTCTGCGTCGAAGCTTGGACGCTGTTTCAAGACATCGAGCGCGAAGGCGGCGCGGCGGAAGCGCTCGTCAAGGGTTCGATCCAATCCGCCGTTGCCAAAGTACGCGCGATGCGCGAGACGAACGTCGCCCGCCGCGACGAGACGCTGATCGGCACTAGCGACTTTCCCTTTCTCGATGAAGACAAGGTCGCGACCTCCGGCGCGCTTCGCCTGCACACAGTCGAGACGCCCTTAAGCGCCCTTCCCCGCATTCGTCTCGCCGAACCCTTCGACCGCTTGCGCGACAGAAGCGATGCCTATCTCGCCAAGCATGGCGCGCGGCCACGCGTCTTTCTCGCCACGCTGGGCCGCGCCGCCGATTTCAACGCGCGCGCCAGCTTCGCCAAGAGCTTCTTCGAGTCCGGCGGCATCGAGGCTGTCAGTAGAGACTCACCTCTCCCCAACGGGGAGAGGTCGAGCGCTGAGCGCTCGGGTGAGGGGGAACTTGATGTGGCCGCTTTGGTGAAAACCTTCAAAGCCTCCGGCGCCAAGCTCGCCTGTCTTTGCTCCTCGGATAAAGTCTATGCCAAGGAGGCCGAAGCGGCCGCGTCCGCGCTCGCCAAAGCCGGGTCCAAACATCTTTATCTCGCGGGCAAGCCGGGCGAGAACAGACAGGCGCTCGAAGCGGCGGGGCTTAGCAGCTTCCTTCACCAAGGCTGCGATAGCCTAGATATTCTGAACCACGCCTACGATCGGATGTAACTGAAATGACTCGAATTCCGGCCTTTGCCGACATCGATTTTGGCGGTAGCAGCACCTCCGGCCCGGCCCCCACCAAGGGTGAGCCCTGGCAGACGCCGGAAGGCGTCGCGGTGAAGCCGGCCTACGGCGCCGACGATCTGGCAAAGCTCGATTTCCTTGACGGCCAGCCTGGCGCGGCGCCCTTCGTCCGTGGCCCCTACCCCACCATGTATGTGCAGCGGCCCTGGACCATCCGCCAATATGCCGGCTTCTCCACCGCTGAGGATTCCAACGCCTTCTATCGCCGCAATCTCGCCGCAGGCCAGCAAGGCGTCTCGGTCGCCTTCGATCTCGCGACTCACAGAGGCTACGATTCCGATCATCCCCGCGTCACCGGCGATGTCGGCATGGCCGGCGTCGCCATCGACTCGATCTACGACATGCGGACTCTGTTCGACCACATCCCGCTCGACAAGGTCTCGGTGTCGATGACCATGAACGGCGCGGTATTGCCCGTGCTTGCGCTCTTCATTGTCGCCGGCGAGGAGCAAGGCGTGCCGCCGGAGCAGCTCTCCGGCACCATCCAGAACGACATCCTCAAAGAGTTCATGGTGCGGAACACTTATATCTATCCGCCCGCGCCCTCGATGCGCATCGTCTCCGACATCTTCGCCTATACGTCGAAGCATATGCCGAAATTCAATTCGATCTCGATCTCCGGCTATCACATGCAGGAAGCCGGAGCGACCGCAGACCTCGAGCTCGCTTACACCTTGGCCGACGGCGTCGAATATGTGCGCGCCGGTATCAAAGCCGGCATGGACGTCGATAGTTTCGCGCCGAGGCTCTCCTTCTTCTGGGCCATCGGCATGAATTTCTTCATGGAGATCGCCAAGATGCGCGCCGCGCGTCTGCTCTGGGCGAAGTTGATCAAAGACGAATTCAAACCGAAAGACCCGCGCTCGCTCGCGCTCCGTACCCACTGCCAGACCTCCGGCTGGAGTCTCGCCGCGCAAGATGTGTTCAACAATGTCGTCCGCACCTGCGTCGAGGCCATGGCGGCAACCCAAGGCCATACCCAATCGCTGCACACCAACGCGCTCGACGAGGCGCTGGCGCTGCCGACCGATTTCTCCGCGCGCATCGCCCGCAACACGCAATTGATGCTGCAATCCGAATCCGGCACCACCCGCATCATCGATCCTTGGGGCGGCAGCTTCTATGTCGAGCGCCTGACCTACGATCTCGCCGCCCGCGCGCTTGCGCACATCGAAGAGGTGGAGAAGATCGGCGGCATGACCAGGGCCATCGCGGCAGGCATCCCGAAGCGCATGATCGAGCAGGCCGCGACCGCGACCCAAGGCCGGATCGATTCAGGCCGCCAGACCATTGTCGGCGTCAATAAATATCGTCCCGACAGCGATGCGGACATCGCCGTTCTCAAGGTCGACAACCGCTCGGTGCGGCGCCAGCAGTTGGAAAAGCTGGAAAGGCTGAAGGCCGAGCGCGACGAGGCCAAGGTGCAGGCCGCCCTTGACGCACTCACCCGTTACGCCGAGACAGGCACCGGAAATCTGCTGGAAGGCGCCGTGGAGGCCGCCCGCGTTAAGGCAACGGTCGGAGAAATCTCCTATGCTCTGGAGAAGATCTATGGCCGCCACCGCGCCGATGTCTCGGCGGTGACCGGCGTCTATAAGGCGGAAATGGGCCGCATGGGTGGAAGCATGACCCGCATCAAGGAGCTGATCGAGAGCTTCGAAACCGAGCATGGGCGGAGGCCCCGCATCCTCGTCGCCAAAATGGGCCAGGACGGCCATGACCGCGGCCAGAAGGTGATCGCGAGCGCCTTCGCCGATCTCGGCTTCGACGTCGATATCGGCCCCCTGTTCCAGACCCCCGAGGAAGCTGCGCGGCAGGCGGTCGAGAACGACGTGCATATTGTCGGCGTCTCCTCGCTCGCCGCCGGTCATCTCACTCTCGTTCCTGCCTTGCGCGAGGCGCTCGAAGCTCAAGGCCGCGGCGACATCATGATTGTCGTCGGCGGCGTGATTCCGCCGCAAGATTATCCCGAACTCACCGCGGCCGGCGCCAAGGCGATCTTCGGCCCCGGCACGCCGATTGCCGAAGCCGCCATCGACGTCCTGAAGAAGCTCGGCGCGGCCGCCGGCGCCAAGCAGGCGGCGGAGTAAGCGCTCGAGATCGATCTTGCGCTACGGAGCGTTTCCCCCTAACCCGCAAGGCCATGGGCCAAAGCAAAACATCGAAGGCCAAACCGGACACCGCCGACGCCATCCGCGCCGGCGACCGCGTGGCGCTGGCCCGCGCCATCACGCTTGTCGAGAGCGCCAAACCCGAAGATCAGCTCGCGGCGCAAGCCCTGATCGAAACGCTCCTCCCCTATACCGGCAAGTCGATCCGCGTCGGCATCAGCGGCGTGCCGGGCGCCGGCAAGTCCACGCTGATCGACCAGCTCGGTCTCAACCTGGTGGCGCAAAGTCACAAGGTCGCCGTCCTCGCCGTCGATCCCACCTCGTCACGCTCGGGCGGCTCGATCCTCGGCGACAAGACGCGTATGGGCCGGCTCGCGACGGAACCCTCCGCCTTCATCCGCCCCTCGCCCGCCGGCGACAGTCTCGGCGGCGTCACCAAGACCACGCGCGAGACCATCAACCTCGCCGAGGCCGCCGGCTACGACGTCGTGCTGGTCGAGACCGTCGGCGTCGGCCAATCGGAGATCGCGGTCGCCAACATGGTCGACATTTTCGTCGTGGTGGCGCTTCCCGGCGCCGGCGACGAGCTGCAAGGCATCAAGCGCGGCCTGCTTGAGCTTGCGGACATCATCGCCGTGAACAAGTGCGACGGCGACAATATCGAGCGCGCGCTTCGCGCCGCCGTCGAATACAAGACCGGCTTGCATATTCTCGCCGCCGGCAATCCCGGCTGGTCGCCTTCGGTGCTGACTGTGTCGGCGAAGGAGAATACGGGGCTCGACGAGCTCTGGTCGAAGATCAAGCAACGGCATGCGGAGCTTGCCACCTCCGGCGATCTCGCCAAGCGCCGTGCCCAGCAGGCGGTGCAATGGATGCGTGAAATCTTCGACCAGCGCCTGCTTGCGGCCTTCAAGGGCAGCCGCCAAGCGGCGCGCCATTGGCATGAGATGGAAGAGAAGGTTCGCGCCGGAGCACTGTCGCCTGGAGCGGCGGCGGAGCAGCTCTCGCGCCTCGCCACTGGCGACCCAAACAAGAGTTAGCCAAGATCCCGAATCCGCTTCCCTCCCAATCCTCTAGCGGTAACAATGCGGATCATGTCCCGCAGGCAAATTCTCCTCACCGGCTTCGGTCCCTTTCCGGGAGTCCCCGACAATCCCTCGGCGCGGTTGGTCGAAACGCTTGCCGGCGTGGGGAGCTTCGCACCGCGTGACTGCGAGCTGCGCACCGAAATCTTGCCGACCGAATGGGGCGCCGTCGCGATGCTCGTCCCGCGTCTGCTGAAATCGGTGCAACCCGATGTAACGATTCATTTTGGCGTTAGCCGGCAGGCGCGGTCGCTTCGCATCGAGCGGAGCGCGCATAATCATATCCTGCCTCGCATCGATGCCGCTGGGGTGCTGCCGGCGCGCCGCACAATTCATGTCGATGGTCCGGCCCGCCTCGACAGCAATGTTCACGTGCCGCGCCTCGCCGCGACACTCCGGGAGAATGGCGTGCCGGCGAACAGCTCGGCCCATGCCGGCTCCTATCTCTGCAATTTCCTCTATTACCACTCGCTCGCTTGGGCGATGTCGCGGGACACGGCGGACCAAATGCTGTTCGTGCACATTCCCGTGGCGCGATCCGAAGGCGGTCCGCTCGAGGATGCCGATCTCTTACGCGGAGCACAAACGATTCTGAACTTCATGCTGAGCGCGTCGCACGAAAATCAAATTCCGGCTGAGCGCGTCCGCATGGCATCGAGGGGACGATGATGACGGTCGGACGCAGGCAATTGATGCTCGGCACGCTCGGGCTCGGCGCGGCGCTCGCCGCCGGTCCGCGTGAAGCGCGAGCAAGCGACGAGGATTTGCCGGGTCCGTTCAGCACCTATGGCGTCGTTCCCGGGGGTGGCCCCGATCAGACCGCGACGCTGCAGGACGCAGCAGACCGCGCCGCGTCATCCGGCACGCCCTTTTTTCTGCCACCCGGCAATTACACCACCTACACGCTGAAGCTCAAATCCGGCACGCAGTTCCTGGGCGTGCCCGGCAAGTCGGTGTTACGCTATGCCGGCGGCGGCACTGTCATCAGCATCGAGGACGCAGCCGACGTCCGCCTCTCCGGCCTCACTCTCGCCGGCGAAGCCAAACCCATCGACGGCGGCGCGTTGCTCGTCGCGAAAAACGTAAAGGGTCTCGATCTTTCCGATTGCCGAATCATCGGCAGTGCTGCCGACGGCGTCGTGTTGCGCAAAGTCTCCGGCAAAGTCAGCGATTGCGAGATCGGCGATATTCGCAAAGGGGCGCTCTTCAGCGAGGACGCGGCCGGTCTCGAAATCGCCAACAACCACATCCGCGATTGCGGCGATAACGGCATTCTCGTCTGGCGCTCCGAGACCGGCGAGGACAGCACCATCGTCACCTCCAACCGCATCGAGCGCATCGCCGCCAAGAGCGGCGGCAGCGGTGAAAATGGCAATGGTGTCAGTGTGTTCCGGGCTGGGTCGGTATTGGTGACCAACAACCGCATCGCCGATTGTGCCTTCTCCGCGATCCGCGCGAACTCCAGCTCCAACTGTCAGATGATCGGCAATTCCTGCGCGCGGCTAGGCGAGGTCGCGCTCTACGCCGAGTTTGCCTTCGAGGGCGCGCTCATCGCCAACAATCTCGTCGACAAGGCGGCAATGGGCATCTCCGTCACCAATTTCAAGCAAGGCGGCAGGCTCGCGATCATTCAGGGCAATCTCATCCGCAATCTGTTCTTCCGCAAAGATGTCGACTCGCGCGGTGTCGGCATCGCCGTCGAGGCGGATAGCGTCGTCAGCAGCAACGTCATCGAGGGCGCGCCCGCTTACGGCATCATGATCGGATGGGGCAGCTATCTCCGCGACGTCAGCGTCACCGACAATCTGATCCGCGACTCCCATATCGGCATCGGCGTCTCCGCCGACGCCTCCGCCGGGCCGGTGCTCATCACCGACAATTTGATCACCGGCGCCAAGGAGGGCGCGATCCGCGCATTGAACGGCGCGTTGCCGGTCGGTCCCGACCTCGCCAAACAGAGCGCCGAGGCCTATCCCAACCTCGCCGTCTACGCCAATGTCGCGCGCTAGCACATACACAAAATGACTCGTCATGGCCGGGCTCGTCCCGCCTGCGCGGGCCAAAGCCTAATGGTCGGACCTGTCAGTAATAGCTTCGGCGGGCGAAGGCCCGGCCATCCACGATTTTTCTCTTCTGCAAATTCGTGGATGCCCCGCGACAAGCGCGGGCATGACGGAGACTGTACTAAGGCCCGCGAAACACCAGATCCAGATCGGCGATGCCGGCGGCGAGATTGATGCCGACCGCGCCAGAGACGCTGAGCGGATTGAGCACGACCTTGTTGCCGCCGACCAGCGCGTTGGCGCCCGCCCCGACCCCAGCAACGACTTCCGCCGTGGCGCCGACATAATTACCCGCGAGCGCGCCGGGTCCGCGCGTCAAGCCTGGCGACAACACGGCCCAGACCAGGACACCGCCTCGTTTCCAGCCAAGATCGAGACCGATCTTGTTGATGCGGCCCGTGTAGAGTTCGGGATAACCATCCGTCGGCGTGAACTTGCAGTCCACGGCCCGGCTCGATCCCACAATGAAGCCCATGCCACCCGCGACATGACATACCAGCTGACCGCCAGGCGGGGCTTGCGGTGCCTGCGCCGCTGTGTCGCCGACCGCCGCCGCCGATACGATCATGGCCGCGACAATTGCCGCGATCGCATGCTTGAACAGGCTCATGGTCATGACTCGCCTCCCTTCGCTTCGACGGACTTCCCCGCCCTCATTCAGGCCATTGTGGCTTAACCAGACTAACCAATCAACGTGGCGCTGAAGCGGCAAACGCACGGAATGCACCCACAAACTCAGCACTTGCTTCAATGCTGCCGACACGTTGCCCACGCCAATTGCTGATCTCGCCCGCGAATCTCTCGCCGAGAATCGTTGTTGCCCCCGGGATCAGCGCGGCCAGGATTTCGGCAAGTGCCGCATCGGCAGCACGCTTAGCGCCGTCGTCAATCTTGAGCGCGATCCCCAATCCGATGTCGGGCAGAGTGGCGCAATGAACACCCTCTGCGCCGCCTTTGACCAAGACTTTCGGCCCGAAGGCGCGCATCACGATCGTATCGAACCGCCCTTCCCCGGCCACAAGCTCGGGCGCCGCAAAGCAAGCATCCATCAACCTCCGGACCGCGACAGCGCGCGCCACCGGCATGTCTTGACCGGTGCCGAGCCTCGCCATGCCACGCGCCAGCGCCCGAAGCGGGACGGCAAATGTCGGCACCGAGCACCCATCGATGCCGATAGACTCGAGGTCCAGCTCGACACCGCAAGTCTCTGAAACGACTCGTTTGATGGCCTTCTGGACTGGGTGGTCGGCGCGCTCATAGAATTCGAGGTCAAGCCCGAGATGCTTCGCCGTCGCCAGCATGCCGGCATGCTTGCCTGAGCAATTATTATGGATCGGGGATGGGCTCCGCCCGGCACGCTCAAGCTCCCGCGCCGCATGCTCGCTTAAGGGCAAATGCGCGCCGCAAGCCAAATATTTTTCCTCGATTCCTGACTTGGCAAGAAGGCTCCGCACCGCAGCGAGATGTTTCGCCTCGCCGCTATGCGAGCCGCAGGCAATAGCGAGCTCGCTGTCATCGAGACGATACGCATCCGCGGCTCCGCTCTCGACCAGCGGAACGGCTTGCATCAACTTCACCGCGGAGCGCGGAAAGATCGGAGCCTCGATGTCGCCGAGCGCGAAAACCACCTCCCCTTCCGCATCGACGATAGCGATGGCGCCGCGATGCGTACTCTCGACGAGGGTCCCTCGCCTCAATTCGACGAGGATCGGATTTGCCGCGACATGGCTCAACTGTCCTGGCCTGCTGCAAGCTCAATCGGTACGCCGTTCGCATGCTTCGAGGCGCGAATCACAAGAGAGGTCTTCACGCTTGCGACATTGGGCGCCGCCGTCAGCTCATGGATGATGAAGTCCTGAAACGCCGTGAGGTCCAGCGCGACACATTTCAGCACGAAATCGATCTCGCCCGAGAGCATGTAGCAGTCGCGCACAATAGGAGAGCTACGTGCTCGCTCCTCGAAGGCGATGAGATCGGCTTCCGCCTGACTGTGCAAGCCGACCATGGCGAAGGCAGTGACGTCGAAGCCGAGTGCCTTCTCGTCGAGCAGCGCCGTGAAGCCCTTGATGATGCCGGCCTCCTCCAGCGCGCGCACCCGCCGCAAGCAAGGCGGCGCCGAGATGCCCGCTTTCCGCGCCAGCTCCACATTGGTGATGCGCCCGTCAGCCTGTAGCTCGCGCAAGATGCGCCAATCCGTGGCATCTAATCGGGCAGAACGCATGGTACTAGGTTCCCTGGACGGTCAAGGTGGGCCCGCGCTAGAAGCGCATCCAAAGGGCCGTTTTGGCGCCTTCCTCGCAATCTTAGGTCCTTAAGCGAAAAGAATCGAAAAGAAATTGAGCGCTTTCCATTCCGAAAATACTGGAGAAACTTGGATTGTCACCGACGGATCGGTCGGCATGGAGGCGCAAGGCATCGCCGTGGCGAAGGCCGTGGGCCTGCCTTACAGCCTAAAGCGCGTTCAGGTCCAAGGCCCCCTGCGCTATTTGCCGGCGCCGCTTCAGCTCTTGGTGCCGACGGCACGGCTGCTGAAATCCGTCGCTGCCAACGAACCGCTGCAAGCCCCATGGCCGCGTCTGGTCATCTCCATCGGGCGCCGGAGCGTGCCGGTAGCGATTGCTGTGAAGCGGCGCGCCAAAGCCTTTGGGCTGCATATCCAGAACCCGAAAGTCCCCGCGGCGCTGTTCGACCTCATCGCGGCGCCCGTCCATGACGGCTATACGGGACGGAACGTGGTCAACACCTTCGGCGCGGTGCATAACGTCACCGAAACGCGCCTCGCCAAGTCCGCGGAGAAATTCCACGACCTGATCGAGCCGCTGCCGCACCCTCGGATCGCCGTGCTTCTTGGCGGCGAGAGCCAGGCCTACAGCTTTCCGCCGGAGGCCGCCGCTTCGTTCGGCGCCTCGCTCGCCGCTATGGCTCGCGGACACAGCGCCTCGCTCCTCGTCACGCCCTCACGGCGCACCTCCATCGAGTCACTTGAGGCGCTGGCGCGAGAAATCAAGGATGTGCCGCATGTCGTCTGGGACGGCAGCGGCGAGAATCCCTATTTCGCCTTTCTCGCCTTCGCCGACGCCATCATCGTCACCGAGGATTCGGTGAACATGGTGACCGAGGCGGCCGGCACCGGCAAACCCGTCTATGTGCAATCCTTGCCCGGCAAGTCGCGGCGACTCTTGCGCTTCCACCGATTGATGCGCGAGCGCGGCGCCACGCGGCCTTTCGAAGGTAAGCTCGAATTCTGGACCTACCCGCCCATCAACGACACCGAAGTCGTGGCGAGCGTAATCCGCCGCGCGCTTGGGCTTGAGTAGGGTGGGTTGCGGAAAGGGCGGCGAACGCTTACCTGTTGACCCCACCCAAGGCTCAACCATGACCACGCGCCATTCCAAACTGATCATCATCGGCTCCGGCCCCGCCGGCTACACGGCCGGAATCTATGCCGCCCGCGCCATGTTGCAGCCCTTGCTGATCGAGGGCATCCAGCCCGGCGGGCAAATGACCATCACCACCGATGTCGAAAATTATCCTGGCTTCGCCGAGACCATCCAAGGGCCTTGGCTGATGGATCAAATGCGGGCGCAAGCCGCCCATGTCGGCACCGAGCTCGTCTCGGACTATATCGAGCTCGCCGATTTGAAGCGCCACCCGTTCCGGCTCAAGGGCGATAGCGGTACCGAATACACCGCCGACGCGCTCATCATCGCCACCGGCGCGCAAGCCCGTTGGCTCGGCTTGCCGTCCGAAGAGCGCTACAAAGGCTATGGCGTCTCGGCCTGCGCCACCTGCGACGGCTTCTTCTATCGCGGCAAGAATGTCATCGTGGTCGGCGGCGGCAACACCGCGGTCGAGGAGGCGCTCTATCTCGCCAACATCGCCACGCACGTCACCCTCGTACATCGCCGCGACTCGTTCCGCGCCGAGAAGATTTTGCAGGAGCGCCTGTTCAAAAACTCGAAAATCTCGGTGCTATGGAACACCGCGCTCGAAGAGGTGCTTGGGCAAGACACGCCGCTTGGCGTCACTGGCGCTAAACTGAAGAACACCGAGTCCGGCGCCGTCACCACCATGAAGATCGACGGCATCTTCATCGCCATCGGCCACACGCCGCAGACGGAGCTGTTCAAAGGGCAGATCGAGATGAAGCCTTCGGGTTATATCCACACCGCGCCTAATTCCACGCTAACCAGCGTGCCCGGCGTCTTCGCCGCCGGCGACGTCACCGACGAGATCTATCGCCAGGCAGTGACTGCCGCCGGCATGGGCTGCATGGCTGCGCTCGACGCCGAGCGCTACCTCGCCAAGCAGGAATCGCTACACGAGGCGGCGGAGTAGCCCGCTTCCCTACTCATTCGACGGCCATTTCATGATCGGCACCACGCTGATCGCATTGGCGGGCGAGCCGTCGATGATCTTCGAACTGACGGCGAGATAAATAATGGTGTTCCGCTTGAGGTCCGGCACGCGGTAAATGCGGGTGGCCTTGAAGAAGATACTGGTCTTCTCGCTGAAGGCCTCCTCGCGCTCTGGCAATTTGGCGAGATCGACATCGATCGGGCCCATCTGCCGGCACGACACCGAGAAGTTCGACGGATCCTCGTTGAGACCGAGCGGCTGCCCCCACCCGCCTTTCCGCGCTTGCGAAATGTAGCAGGTGACCCCCGGCACTTTTGGGTCGTCGAAGTCGCTGATGCAAACCTTGTCGTTCGGCGACAGTAGATTGAACGTGGTGCTGACGCATTCCAGATCGTCGGCGTGGGCCGCGCCGGCTATGCCGATAAAAGCCGCCAACCCCAATCCGAATCGCCAGCGCCGCTTGGCGTCATCGCTTCGTTTGACCCGCATCGTCCGCTCCTTCATTTGCCTGACCGAGCACTTAAGTATTCCGAGAGCCAGTTTCCACTCTTTTCCGAGATCGGTATCGCCAAGCCTCGCCCGCTCGTCTATCTTCCCCGTCATGCTGCCAGCCGAGATCATTAAGCGCTACTGTGTCCGCAAAGGTCTGGGCTTTACGCTTGCCGATTGCGATCCGGGCGACACTTGCGCGCTCGATATCGAGAAGGACGAGGCCAAGGCGCTGCTCGCTTCCGGCGTCAAGCGCCTCGCCAAATTGCAGGAGAAGCTCTATGCCCAGCATCGCTGGTCGATCCTGATCATCCTGCAAGGGCTAGACACGGCCGGCAAGGACGGCGTCATCAAGCACGTGATGTCCGGCGTCAATCCGCAAGGCTGCGAGGTGACTTCCTTCAAGGTGCCGAGCCAGCTCGAGCTCGACCACGATTTTCTCTGGCGCGCTACTGTCGCCCTTCCCCGCCGTGGTCATATCGGCATTTTCAACCGCTCTTATTACGAAGAGGTGCTGGTGGTACGCGTGCATCCCGAGCTGCTGGCGCGCCAGAACCTGCCACCCGAGCTCGTGACCAAAAATATCTGGAACCAACGCTACGAAGACATCAATGCCTTTGAGCGCCATTTGCTGCGGAACGGCACCGTGCCGATCAAATTCTTCCTCAACGTCTCCAAGAAGGAGCAGAAGAAGCGGCTGCTCGCCCGCCTCGACGATCCTGAAAAACAGTGGAAGTTCAATCCCGGCGATGTCGAGGAGCGAAAACTTTGGGATCAGTTGACGGAGGCCTACGACCAGATGATCGCCGGCACCGCGACGGATGGCGCGCCTTGGCACGTGGTTCCGGCCGACCACAAATGGTTCACGCGGCTGGTCGTCGCCGCTGCCATCGTCGAGCGCATCGAGGCGATCGATCCGAAATTCCCAACGCTCAACGACGCGGCCAAGCGCGCGCTCGATGCCGCCCGCGTGGCGCTCTCTGGCTAGGCGCCGAATCGAAAACCGCCCCAATTGCGGCGCATGCTAGTCTCCACTGAAATTCGAATCAGGGGATCTCGCCATGCATCGCGCATTATGTCTCGCCGCTCTTGTCGCCTCGGCGCTCCTTCTCGCGAGCCCGCAGCCCGCGGAGGCGTCCGCCGCCAAGATCAATGCCGACGTCCGCGCGACACTGAATCAATTCTTCGCCAGAACCCACGGCGCGCGTGAGCTTGCCGACAAGGCTGCCGGCGTCCTTGTCTTTCCCACTGTGGTCAAGGCCGGCTTCGGCATTGGCGGTGAATATGGCGAAGGCGCTCTCCTCATCAACGGCAGCCCGGCAGGCTATTACAATCTCGTCTCCGCCTCGTTCGGTTTTCAGCTCGGCGCTCAAGCCCGCACCGTCATCATCATGTTCATGACGCGAGGCGCGCTCGATCAATTCAGCCGCACCGCGGGCTGGAAAGTCGGCGTCGACGGCTCGGTCGCCCTCATCACGCTCGGCGCCGGCGCCTCCATCGATTCCAACGACGTTACGAGTCCGGTTATCGGCTTCGTCCTCGATCCCACCGGGCTAATGTACAACCTCACGCTCGAGGGCTCCAAGATCAGCCGGATCGCGCCTTGAAGCGGCAACGACGCGCATTGCCAAACGAAGAACCGCCGCGATAGGCTGCGTTCCGATGCGAGGGACCGGGCCGAACGGCCTGAAAAGGCTTGGAGTTGACTGCATGACGGGGTGGCGATTTACTCGGGCTGCGTATGCCGCCCTGTTGATGCTTATGGGCAGTCAGGCGCAGGCCGCCAAATGCGGCAGCAATAGCGCGGGCTTCGAGAGCTGGAAGAAGGCCTTCGCCCAGGAAGCCCAAGCCGAGGGCGCGGGCGGCCAAGCCATCGCCGCTCTCATGGACACGAACTACTCGACCGGCACGATCAGGGCCGACCGCGGGCAACATTCCTTCAAGCTTTCACTCGATCAATTCATGGCCAAGCGCGGCGCCTCCGCCATCGCCGCGCAAGGGCGGAAGATGAAAGGCGCCAACGCCGCACTCTTCAATGCGCTCGAGAAGAAATATGGCGTGCCGGCTGGGCCGCTGGTCACGATTTGGGGCATGGAGACCGCGTTCGGCAAATTCATGGGCAATCAGCCGACCGTCTCCGCCGTCGCCACCCTCGCCTACGATTGCCGCCGGCCGGAGTTTTTCACCGACCAGCTTCTTGCCGCGCTCACCCTCGTCGATCACGGTGTGATGACTTCCGGCACCAAGGGCGCCATGCATGGCGAGGTCGGACAGACCCAGTTCTTGCCGAAGAATATCCTACTCTACGGCGTCGACGGCGACGGCAACGGCGTCGTCAACTTGAATACCAAGGCCGATGCGCTGGCCTCGACCGCGAACTTCCTGAAAGGTCACGGCTGGGTGCGCGGCGCTGGCTATCAGCCCGGCGATCCCAACTTCGCCGCGATCGAAGGCTGGAACGCGGCGCAAGTCTATCAACAGACCATCGCCATCGTGGGGCAACGTATCGACGGGCACTAGCGCCGCCGTCTCCACTTGCTCCATACCCCCCCTTTGCGGGGAGGTCGGCTCGCTGCAAGCGAGCCGGGTGGGGCTTAGCATCGACAAGTATCACCCCACCCGTCCGAGCTTCGCTCGGACTCCCTCCCCGTCAAGGGGAGGGATAGAGCAAGTGGCAATGTCCTACCAAGAACCGCGGCCTTACGACTTGCTTTCGCCTTGGCGCGCCGTCCGAATTTGCGCTAGGTGCT